>JFJP01027289.1_pt1 | contig 14903 bp, 20 predicted proteins | sample 431651 | NCBI WGS metagenome assembly JFJP01 (sample SAMN02602958, study PRJNA72255) | Microbial mat metagenome, whole genome shotgun sequencing project. | biome: fresh water; feature: sink hole; material: water; isolation source: purple microbial (photo- and chemosynthetic) mats found in...
CAATACTATTCGAAATTATCAAATACTTTCAAAATTATAGGGCCTGATTTTTTATTTTTTGAGCAAAATGAAGCTTTTCACTTAAAACTAACTGAGGAAATCAATGCATTTGATCAAAACCTTCACAAAATTTATTTATTTCCTAATGAAGAAAAAGAGATAATTGTGCTGGGTGTCAGTCATTTATTTCAGGAAAGTGCCTATTCTGTTATGAATTTAATAGAGAAATTCAAGCCAGATTCCATCATTTTAGAATGTTGTTATAGTCGATTAAAAAGAATAGAAGACATAAAAGTTTCATATGAAGAAAAATATCTGAAGATTTTAAAAGAAAATCCGTTTTCATATAAACTCTTGGGACAAAGGGGGTTTGAAATGATTGTTGCTGTGATAATGTCAAAGAAAATACAAAAAAACTGTCAGGTGATTGCTGGGGATTTAGATGAAAATTGCATAAGGAATAAAATGAATGAATATAGACCTCTTTGTCAATGCAAACATAACTCATTTAAAAAAATTGGAATTTTTGTGGGTTTTCTTAAAATTGTGATAAACTCATATTTTAGCAAAATTTTTCAAAAAGATTACCAATCATTAGATAAAATGAAGGAAAAAATGTATGAATTCGATAAAGCTTATGAAGGATGCATTGAAAGAAAACTGGCTTTGGAAAGGGAGATCAATTTGTTCATAAATTTAATGATCAATACTAATGGAAATCGAAGAATTTGCATTGCAGGCTTAATGCATTTGAATAGTTTTGATAAATTAATGAAAATTTATGAAGAGGAGTATTATTTGAAGCAAAATAATGAAATTTACGAGGAATTAATGAAAAATAATTATCAGTTTAATACATTGGAGGAATTGGAAAATTATTTGAGGCTTTTTGATGAGAAAAAAAATAAATTCATGAAAAGAATGGACCAATTACTCCAAGAAAATCATTATTGCAATGAAAAATAAGAATTATTGATATAAAATAAAATCCATTTGATTTTTAAATAAAAAGACTTTATTTGGATTATTATGTGAAAAATCTTTAAAATTTATAGATGTTCTTTACATCAATAAATGTGAAGTGTTTATTTTAATTTTAAAAGAACAAAAATTTTTTCTTTAATTTGAATTTTTTCTCATGTTTTAGAATTTTTAGCTGTGAATTTTTCAAAAAAATAGATTAAAAACGGATCTAAGTTTAATAAAAACGAACTCTTAATTTAGAAATTTCCTCTCCAAAACAAAAAACCCCACAAATAACATCTCCTTAAACCCGAATCAAACCCATGTTCAAGCTTTTATCGACAGCTCTTTTCTTATCTTTTTTGTTCTGTTGTTCTTTCGCAACGTCCCTCAAATATCGATCCCTCAAAAACACAGTTCTTAAAAAAACATCAACTCAATGTCTCATGCAAACATTGACTCAATCATCCTTCAATTCAACAGTTAAATTAGCTTCAGAAGGACAACCATCAGGTTTCCCGTTATATTTAGGCCAGCCGACTACTTGTGAAGTAAATAAACCCTATTTATCACAATTAATCAGTTCAGAAGGTTATCAAAATTGGACATTTAGCAAATTAGATGATGGACTGAATGATACTTATACTGTTTCAGTTGTAAGAAGAGGTTGCCCTTCGAATTATTTAAGTGTCAGCACAAATTGTGATGATCATTATGTTGATTTAAAAGAAGCTGCTGAATGTGCTTCTCAATCACATACATGGAAATTAACTGCTGTTACCAATAGAACCGATTATTATCAGATTTCAAGCACTGCTAGAACCACCGCTAATTGTACACGTGTTTTGTTAAATTCGGGATTCAATAATACTATTATTGATTTGGCTCCGACTGATGATGGCAGCGGTAGACAAGAATGGGAACTTTCAGGATACCCTGTCACCGTTGTGGATACCGGCTATGTTGAGGTCATTGGGGGGAAGCCAGCTTCTAAGAAAAATAAAAAATAAAGAATTTATAAAAACAATAAAAATAAAGAATTTAGAATATTTGAAAGAAGAAAGAAAAAAAGAACATTTTTTTTTTAAGTTGTGAGAAAAACAATTTTTTTTCAAAATTTCTTTTTTTTAAAAAAAATTTAAATTTTGAAGGCTTATTAATTTTATGAAAAAAATTTTCTTTCTAAAATACTTAAATTTTTGGCGATTTCTAATCAAAATTTTTTTTAAGTTCAAATAAAAGGTTTTCCAAAAACGCGGTTTTTATTAAAAAATGGCGACAAATCACCAATCAAATAAAGAGTCCCTTTCAAAATCAGATCAATGTCTGAAAGGCATTAATTGGGGTCAATACACCTTAGAAGACAAGCTCCTATCAATGAAACACAACAACCAAACTCTTTTAGCATTACCTTTGAGTCGAATTGTGAACACATCAGTTCTGAACAAAAACGAAGTTGTTCTTGAGTTTCCTTTTGATGAATTTAAAGACGAGTTCATTGAATTTTTTTTTAAATATGATTGATTTTTCTAATATATTATTAAATTATTGTTTAGAGATGATCAATTATGCGAAATGAGGTTTTATCTTCCACCTGTATTTTTTTATAACCATAAGATATTTACAAGTGTTTTTTTGAAATAATATAGAAAGAAACAGAAAAGGAAAGGAAAGATAACGCTGAAATAGAAGCTGCAGCTGACATGGAAAATGAAAGCGCACAGACTTTAGCTGAAATCTTCAATCAAGAATTAGTGAATAAAGCCAAAATGGGGCAATTTTCAAGTGATAGTATTGTCACTTTCCCCGAAATCCCATTAGTAGTCCCAAGGTTTTACATATTTTTTATGTTAGAACTGAGCTTATAAGTTTTAAAGAGGGAAATACGTTGCTGATATTTATAAGAATTTCCTTCGATTCCATGGGATGACCTTTAATTATCGTATTGAGTTCAAAGCTATAGAAAAAGCCTTCCTTTTGCCAAAACCTGATGATGTTTTATTTTTAAAAAATCAAATGGATTTTTAAAAGTTATCGTTTTTTGTAGGTGCACATGGTGTTTGTTTTGGCTTTGAAAAGCCCATTGAGACAAGGAAATACAAGTTACCCATATATTGTGATGCAATTCAAGAAGGATTCAGAACAAGAGATTAAAATCAGACTAAAACCGGAACAAATCAAAGAATATGGAGAAGCTCTAAAGGAAGAATATTCAGGACCTTTATATGATATTGTAACCAAAATTTTCAAAATCATTGTTGGAGTTAATATTATCATCCCTGGAAATTTCAAAAGGTTTTAAATTAATGAATATTTATCAGTTTTTTAATCAATTTTTTTCTATATTTAAGCTCTACAAACCACAGTGGGTTAAGATGCTCATTAAGAGCCCATGAAGGATTTTTGTTCCCTTTACAAAAGAGCCTTATTTTTATCAATAAACCAATTGTTTATATGAGATTGGATGAAATCTCAGTAGCAGAATTTCATAGAGTTTTCATATTTATTGAAATTATATGTAATTTTTTCTATATTATAGATTGCTAGTGCGACAAACTCGAGTTTGAAATACTTCGATTTGGAAATCAAAAGGAAAGATCGAAATGCCACATCACAAACCTTCGTGGGGATTGATAAAACTGAATTGAATTTGCTGAAGGATTATTTCATGAGCAAATCGGTCAAAGTACAATTCGTGGATGATAAAATGGATAATAAATACGATGAAGATTATGAAGATGAAATGGAAGCAGATGTAATTTTTTTAATTTTGCAATTTTTTTAAAGAAATAATTTTTTTAATTTTATAAATTTTTTGAAATTTTTGAAATTTTGAAATTTTGAAATTTTTGAATTTTTCAAATTTTATTTTTCAAATTTCAATTTTTTTTAATTTGAAAAAAAATTACCAATCAAAATACTAAAATCCTAATAAAATAGGGCAAAGGAAATAGAAGATCAGCGAAATTGAATCCAAATGCAAAGAAAAACGATGATTATGTAGACGATGATTCAGAGGAGGATGAGAGTTTTAGGGCTGAGGAAGAAGAAGATGATGATTCTAATTCTGATGATGATGCAGAGAACGAGGAAGAAGACGATGATCTCAAAGAAGCTCAACAAAAGAAAATTAAGAAATAAAAAAAAATTATTAAAAACTCTCCCAAAACACTAAATTTTGAAAAAAAATAGTGTTTTATTTAATCCCCTCTTCTAATTAATAAAAAAAATATTTATTTGATCGATGAGCGTATTGCTTGAATAAAAGAAATGATGAATAATACGTCAAATTATTGATTTATAAATTTTTGAAAACTGAGAGGAAATTTTAATAAAAAAACCTTTAGACTAAACCAAATCCGAACCAGCATCAAATCATTCTATGGAAAGAATTACCTCAATTAGAAACCATTTAACATCGAACCAAACTGCTGGCAAAAGCACTTTGACCCTCATCGACAATCGCTCGGGCAAAACTCTCGAAATTCCAATCAAAAACAATTACATTAAAGCAAACGATTTAGGAAAATTTTCTGATCCAGAAGGTAACCCTCTTAGATCTTATGATCCTGGTTATATGAACACAATAGCCTGCGTATTTAATCATTATTTATTCTTAAATTTCTAATTTATATGAATTTTATATATAGACCTCAAAAATCTCCTTTATTGATGGAGATAAAGGTATTTTGGAATATAGAGGTATTCCAATTGAGCAATTGGCTGAGAAATCAAATTTCTTAGAAGTTGCCTTCTTGTTGATTTATGGTGAATTGCCAACCAAAGACCAATTCAAATATTGGCAGAGGAAAGTCATGAATCACACTTTCGTGCATAATGATGTGGGTGAAATGATGAAATCTTTCCATTATGATGCCCATCCTATGGGAATGTTGGTGTCTACTTTGGCAGCCGTTTCCACTTTCCATCCAGAAGCCAACCCAGCTTTAGCAGGTCAAGATGTTTATAAAGTACTGATTTCTATCTTTCTTTGGAAATTTGTTTATTTTATTCGTTTTTTGTTGGGTTTAGTCGATTAAAATCAGAAATAAACAAATCCACAGATTGATGGGTAATGTTCCAACCATTGCCGCCAATGCCTATAGACATCGAATTGGAAGAACCTATAACAAACCAGCACAAAATTTGGGATATGTTGAGGTAAATTTAATTTAATAATTGTGTTTGAGTTTGAGGTGGGCTTTCTTTACAGTGTACTTTATTCAATATTTGAGAGTTATAAATTTGTTATATTCATGTGAATTGTGCCTATTTTTTGTTTACATTAATATTACTAATCCGTTAGAACAGTACATAAATGGTGCAATTGTTTTTTTTTAATTTTTGAAATGATGAAATTTAAGCTCTAGAATTACCATGAAAAAAATGTGATTCCAACTTACTTCCCTGATTTTTATTTTTCCCCAAAATCTTTTTTTCTTTTTTTAAGTTTTCTTATTTTTTCTTCTATAAACTAATTTGATTTTTCCTGCTTTTCCAAGAACTTCCTTTACATGCTCGACAGAATGAATGAGAAGGTATATGTGCCTCATCCAAGACTGGTCCATGCTTTGGATGTTTTGTTCATCTTGCATGCTGAACATGAACTTAACTGTTCAACTGCTGCAGTCAGACATTTATCTTCAAGTGGTTTAGACGTTTATACCACTATGGCAGGAGCTGCATCAGCCTTATATGGCCCAAGACATGGGGTTTTTATCAAAAAAATTATTGAGATAAACTTTTTTTAAAAGGGTGCTAATGAAGCTGTGCTTAGAATGTTGGAATCCATTGGATCTGTTCAAAACATTCCTCAATTTTTACAAGATGTGAAAGATAGAAAGAAAAAACTTATGGGTTTCGGACATAGAGTTTATAAAAATTATGACCCAAGAGCCAAAATTGTGAAAAAAGTAAAGAAACTTCACTCGAATTCAATGGATTTTTAAATTTTCGTTAATTTTAAAGGTCGCTGATGAAGTTTTTGAGATTGTTGGAAAGGAAACTATGATTGAAATGGCCGTTGAATTAGAAAGAATTGCTTTGTCTGATGAATATTTCGTCAAAAGAAAATTGTTCCCTAATGTTGATTTCTATTCTGGTGTCATATATAAAGCCATGGGTTTCCCAACTGATATGTTCCCTGTTTTGTTCACTTTGCCAAGAATTGCTGGTTGGATTGCCCATTGGTATGAAAAATTTACAATTTTTAAACAAAGAAAATGATTTTTTTTTTTTTTCAAAACTGAATAAAAAATTTGATTTTTTTTTAATAGGAGTGAATTTTTGGATGATCCTGAAAACAAAATTGTGAGACCAAGACAAAACTATATCGGACATGGAAGAAGAGACTATGTCCCTGAAGAGAAGAGAGAGGAGAAATCATTCTATTTGGAATCAACTCAAACATCAAGACAAAAGAGAAGAGAAGCAGCCCATATTAAAAATTAAAAAAAAAATTAAGAACATTTGATTCAAACTTTAATTCCAAAAACCTAGTTTTATTTTATTTTTTATAGAAAAGAAAAGAAATGAAAAAGCCTCAAAATTGTTTTTTTAATTTTTTATTCTTTTATTTGTTTAAATGTAATTCTTGATGAAAAAATCCAAACTTCTCTTTTATTTGCAAAATTTGGTTTATTAGCTTTTATAAATGTGGAGGGAGTTCTTAATCATGTGAATCAGCAAAAAGGTTCAAATTATTGCTTGATTAAGAGATTTCACTTGACATTCAAAAGACTGAAAATTACAATGAATTTTTTTTTATCGAAATAATAATTATAACATTTTTTTTTTAAAATCAAATCACAAAACAAAAAATAAACTGTTAATTTATAAAAAAATCAATTTTTTTTTTTAAAAAGGCAATCATAAAAAAAATGATTTAATTTTTTATTGAAATATAACTTAAATTTTATCCTTATAATTAGAAGCAAATTTTTTATCTGTTTTTAAAAAAAGATCATTTAAGCAATCCCAAAAATTTTCAGTTTTCAAATAAAACTTAATTTGAATTTCAAAAAAATACTTTCTATAATTTTTTATTTAATAGGTTAAATACCAAAATGACGCCTTTTTTCTCCTCACTCCATCGAAAATTTTAATTTAAAAAACTTTTTTTCCCAACAATACAAAAAACGCCAAAAAAAAATGGATATGCCACCTTTATTTCAATCAACACCCATATCCGCTTTTTTCCAAGAGGCTTCCAAGCGGAAAATGTCTCTCCAATCCCAAACCCGAAAAACCTTTGGTCGATGGACTAAAGAAGAGCATCAAAATTTCATAGAAGGTTTGAAGCTTTATGGAAAGAATTGGAAAAAGGTTGAAGAACATGTAGGAACTCGAAACGGAGCTCAGATTCGTTCGCATGCACAGAAATTCTTCAATAGACTAGAGAAAGAATTAAGGAAGAAGAAGAACCTTTTGAAAGACGATTCAATGAGTGATCTGGATGGATCAGAAAATATGGAAGGAATTGAAGATTATATGGAGCATATGAAAGAAAAAGAAATGAAGGGCATTGAAGAAGAGAAGAGAAGTAGATCACAATCAACCAATTTCTCAAATGTGTCAAATAATGGCAATGCTGCATTTCTAGGTAAATTTTTTGGTTTTAAAAAAATCTGAACTGGTAGTAAATTTAAATTTTTTAAATTTGCTCACTTTTAATTTCATTGAATTATAAATTCAAATTTTTGAGCCAGATTTTTTCTATGAATGAAAGTTTTCCTTTTTTGGGGTTTATTAAATTATTTGTTTATTAATTTATTTATTTATTTTTAAAAAAAATTCTAATTGTTTTTTCTGTTTAGAATATAATAGCTGTGTGAACAAATTGGTTGTTCAAAAGGAAAAAATTATCAAAGGTATTTTATATTTGTATTTATAATTATTTAGATTTATTTTGTTTTGATAGAGGAAAGTCCAAAAAAAATCGAAGAAAAAATTCCAGAAAAAAATTCGATTGAAATAAAGAAAGAAATGCTTTTGAAAGGTGAGAAATTTAAAAGCTTCATTAAAAAATATGATTTTTTGCAGAATTAGGACTGCTTTTTTCTGAAGAAACCATCAAAAGAATCCAAACCATCATTAGTTTACTCAACGAAACATCTTCCCAGAACGAAGGAAAAGAAGAGAATCACAAGATTTCGTTTTTCAACAGTCTTTTGTAAAACCCATTTAAAAACGTTTCATTTTATTAAAAGCTTTATTTTTTTAGCAATAACTTCAATGATATCAAAAACTCTCAACAAAAATTACCGAAATTATCAGATTTAGTCGATATGAATGATGATACAAAGAATACCAAAATGGGGGAAAATGGGATTTGTAATTCGCAAGAACTCTCTGAGAAAAGATTGAGAAAAGATTCTTTCAAATTCTGCAACAACGAAGATGGCTTCAATAGCAATTTAGCTTTTTTTTCTTTGAAACGAAAGGGTAGTTTGGATGACACTATGTTGCAAAAAAAGGTAAAGAGAGAAAATAGTTAAATTTGTTTGCTTGTTGGCATTTTTTGTTTTTACTTGCAAGAAAATTAATTATTCCTCAGAAAATAATCAGTTTATAATATGTTCGTTTGTTAATCTTTACTTTTTTAATTAAAATCTATGTGGACTTTTTGTTTCTCAAACATAAATTTGAACCTATTATTTATAAAAAAAAAAATTTCGTTTGTTCTTTTCTATTTTTTTCTTTAATTTTTTTTTTTTTAAATCTATTTTTTTCACTTCCAAAAAAAAATTAATTATTCATTTTTTTTTAGTCATAAAAAAAATAAATAACGATCTAATGCTTTTTGTTTGAAAATCTCTTAAATAAAACTAAATTCTCTAAATGTTTATTCTCCTTGTCCTAAATTATCAGAGGCAACTCTGAGCAATCTACTACCAATTTTCATTCGTTTTGTGGTTTCAGGAGGAAAAACCCGAAACATTTGTTCAAAATATCTTAAAAATAATCATTATTTTAGTCTCTAAATTTTATTAAAAAGTTATGTACAAGGTTATGGGATTCGTTCTATCATCATAAAAATCAGAACTATCCTTATTTTTTAATTCCTCGATCTCTTCTTTCAATTGTAATGGCAGCCCTTCAAATTCACTTTCACATTTACTATAATTCTCCCTGAATTTCTTCTTAAAATAATCTTCTTCCATGATTTCTTTATACTTTTTTTATTTTATCAAGTTTTAATCAACGAACCCCCTACCCTTCCCATTTATCAAATAAATTACTTGAAACTCTGATAATTCTATTATTTTTTTCGCCATCGTCATTCTTTCCTTGGGATCGATTTTAAAAGTAAATCTATGGATATTCTGTAATTGTTGATAAACATTAGCCAACGCTTTGATTCTTGGACCATCAAACCATGCATGAACTGGCTTTTCACCTGTATAATCAAGCTCGAAAATATTGGTTGTTTTGAGACGACGTCGGTCTCTTTTTGTGATTCTTTTGCTTAAATCGGGTTCATCACCATCTTCCTCAGGTTCCCCATCTTCATCAACGCCTCCGGCTGGTTCATCGTCTGAAGAATCTTTTTTACGGTAAAAAGGAAAAGATCGAGAGAAAAGCTTGGGGCGAAGTATATTTAATAGATTTTTGGACATTTTTTTTTTTTATTTTAAATTATTAAAGAGTTTTTGTAGATGGGATTCAAAATCTAATGTTGAATGATTTTTTTTGAAAATTTTAGAAATTACATTTTTAACTAATTTGAATGAAAAAAAAAAACATGATGAAATATTTTTTTTAATTATTTCAAAAAAGAGTTTACAAAAGAATGTTTGAAATTAGGGATTTTTTGTTTTTCAAACAAATTTTAGTGATTTTATCAAAGTTTTTTGGCAAATTCAAATATTTGCCTCTTTGAATCAATTTTTCTAAAAAATTAAGAGGTTAAAAACCTTTCATAACTTTCTTAAAATATTTAAAAGAAAAAATAAAATAAATAGCTCTTTCATTTATTTTTTTTTTTTATAGGAGAGTTTGAATAAAAACTCTGAATTCTTGGCTTAACCAAAGGGAAACGTGTACGTCTAAAAAAAATAATGTTAATTTCTAGATATATAAAAATTGAGTACTCTTCATTATTAGCTGCATTCTTTAAAAAACTATCATTGCTTTCATCAGTGCCATCAGAAGTAGACATTTTGATTTTAAAAGAAACTAAAATAAAAAATAATCATCATTCTCAGAATATAGCTAAAATTAAAACTTTTTATATCAGGCCGCAAAAGAGCACTTTTGTGTTTATTTTTATTTCTAATAATTCCATCAATATGATTGGATTCATTCATTAACGAAACCTTCTCATTTTCTTTGAGGTCTGATATTATTCTTCTCACACCCAAATCATTTTCCAGATCGTGATGATTAAAAGAGAAATTATGGAAACTTGTTTTTCCTTTTTCATGTTTCTAGAGGAAAAAAAATTGATTTTTAAAATTAATTAAATTCAAAAATTCAATTTTTTGATAAAAATGCAAAGTTTTTCTAAAATATTTTAAAATTACAGTTTCTTCATTGTGCCAAATCAAAGGTGACTTTCCTTTGCTTTTTGACGTAGAAACTCTTGAACCCGCACTTTTGTCTTTCGAAGGACTGTGGTATTTTTCAGAAATTATTAAAGGATTTAATTTCAATTTCTTTGTAAAAAAACTTAAATTAATTTTTTCAAATTTTTTTTTTTTACCTCTTTTTTATTGTTAATTTCTGAGTTTTTTGTCGAAATCCTAAAACTAATGGGTGTTTCTTTCAAATTCTCATTTTTTGCCACTTTAGGGGATAATTTCTCGAAATATTTGCAAAAAAATATCATTTTCAAAACCTTTTTTTTAATCAAACTCTTAAAAAACAAGCTCAAAAAATAAATAAAAATACATTTATTAAATTATCTTGATTTTGAAAAGCTTTTATCGAATCTAACAGGCTTAAAGGAATATCAGCTTGGTTTTTTCCAATAATAAAAGGGTGTTGTGCCACATTTTCAGCATTATATCTCTCAGAAGGCTCAGTTGCAAGCATTTTTATTAATAAATTAGCAATTAATCTAAAATTCCATTAAAATTAACCGTTTATTTTAAAAATAAACTTACGGTGGTATTTCATTTGGTAAATTAACAATGAAATCCTGCTGATTTTGAAAATCTTTCTTGTTCTCTTTCTTATAAAATGGGTGTTCTCCTAATGTACAAAGCCCATAAAATATGATTCCACAACTCCAAATATCTACTGGTTTACTGTAAATATTATATTTTTTGAGTTCGGGGGCGATGAACAAAGGAGTCCCACATTTTAAATAAAGGTTCTTGTTCACATCGTTGAACTTAACTGATAATCCAAAATCAATGATCTTTACTGTTGAGAAGTCTTCACTTTCTGACAAAAGAATGTTTTCTGGCTTCAAATCGCGATGAACAATTTCATTCTCATGCAGATATCGTACAGCATTTATAATACCCTGCATCAGTTTTCTCAATTCTTCCTCATTCAAACTCTTATTTTCTTCTTTCCGCTTTTCCAATAAGGTTTTCAAACTCCCGCCTGAAATTAATTCCATCACCAAAAAAATACGATTTTTGGTTTCATATAAATTGTAAAATTTCACTATATTTGGATGATTTAATGTTTGTAAGAGATTGGCCTCATCGTAAATGATTTCTTGGAGATTTTTCTTGTATTCTCCTTTTATATAGACTTTGATTGCACAATTTCTCCGAAGTTTCTTGTCAAATCCTTGAAAAACTTTTCCAAAAGAACCAATGCCCAGAAAAAGTAGTAGCTCATAGGGAGTCTCACTTAGTTCTTTGTTTAAATTGGAGATTTCAGCATTTTCGGAATGGGACATTCGAAAAAAGGAAGTAATGAAATAAATTATTAAGTATTTTAAAAAAAATGACTTATAAAGTGAAAATATTAGCAAGTTTGATTTGAATTATGATGAGAGATGAGAGATTAAGCATAAAATTTTATTTTCGGGTGTTTGAGTTCATAATAATAAAATAAGGTTTATAAATTTTTTTAAAAAAATAAGCATATCCTTAATATCTGAAAATAAAGGTGTTAAATTTTTTTAGTTTTGAAACAGATCTTTAAAAAATTTTAATTTTGAAAATATTGTTAGATCAAGTTTAATTTTTTTTAGTGTATTTTTTTTTTTTTATTGATTTTTTTAGAATTTTAATGGCATTTAATTATTTCTATTTTTTTCTTGCATTTTCTATTGAATATTCAAATCCTGCTTAATTAATCTCACAGCAATCGGATGATAAAAGTTTTCATATTTCCTGAAAATCCTAACTGCTAAATCATGATTTTTAAGGTTAAGGGCTACAAACAATGGTCTAACGAACTTCATCCTGCCAGTTTTTCCCAAGAATATCTCCACCAAATCAAATGATTTTTGATTATCTATCAGTATATTTAGTTTCCACCAGAGAAAAGCTACTTCTGAATTGGTATTATTATCCAAAGCATACACATTATTCAACATCTCGAAAACTTTCTCATTTAAATCTTCAAATCTATCAACGAAATGCTGCAAGAACAACAATTTCACATTCATATTGAAATCTTTGAAGATTCCGCTATTATTAGGAATGATTTCTCCTTTGCCTGCAATGAAATCGTTAGCTAATTTATCAGCTTCTTTGACGACCTCATTCGTGAAATAAACTGACATATCAACAGGTGGCATTCCTGGTGTCCAAATCCAACTTTCCCAATCAACTTTTCCTAGGATATCTGAAGAATTTTCAAGATTATTAACAACAAAACTAGTGAAAAATGTTGCGAATTCTTCATAAACTGGGCTTTTATTCGCAAATTTAGTCACATATTCTCTTAATAACTTTTGAAAATTGAGTTCACCAACCAATGATTCAAGATAAACGAGGAATTGGAAACCTTTTTCATAAGGAACTTCGCTAAAAGCATCATCAGGATTTTTTCCTTTGAGTTCTGGATGCAATGAAGAGAAACTGTCATTAAAACCATAGGTTTTCATATCCTCCATAAGAGAGATATTGCCAACTATTGCAGAAATCGCATAAAAATCTCTTCCATTTAGTAGGAACCCTCCTTTTCTTTCTAGAAACACTGTAAAACCTTCATTTAGCCAGAAATTCTGCCAATTTTGACAAGTTACCCAGTTTCCAGTCCAAGAATGTCCAATTTCATGTATCACTACAAAAACACCAGATTTATCACCAGCAATGATCGAAGGACTTGCAAACGTGAGTAAGGGGTTTTCCATGCCACCAAATGGGAAACTTGGTGGTAAAATAACTATTTTGTAAGAGCCCCATGCATAAGGTGTGATATAATTTTCGACAGTTATAAGGTACTTTTCAAGGTCTTCAAGTTCTTTTGAAAAGGCTGGAAGGTCATTTGGTTCACTTATCACAAAGGTTCTTTCACTGATTTGTTGCTGTGTTATGTTCCCTGCCACAATTGCTATGAGATAGCTTGGAATTGGGATTGAACAAAGGAATTGATAGGTGGAATGAGTGGTAGATAATTGGTATTTACCAGTTTGATTGGCGCTCATGAAAACCGTGATATTGCTTGGAACTGTGATATTGGCTGAATAGGTTGATTTAATAGCTGGAGTATCTTGTAAAGGGGCAACTGTGCGACAATGGATTGATTCACATTGAGAAAAGAGATAGGGTTGAGTTTTGCTGGAGGTTTGTTCAGGAGTAAGCCAATTGAGTGCTGTGGCATTTGGATTGGTTCTATAGACAATGAATATGTTGAAAGGAGTGAAGAGTTTGGGTTTTTGTTGAAGTTTTATGCGTAAACGATCACCGATGCTTTCATCTCCTAAAGGATTAGCTTCGATTTGATAAGAAAGATGTGTGTGATGTTCATCATATATTTCAATGATGACAAGGTTTCGAACATCAAAATGAACTTCAGTAAGGTTAGGAATCAAACTGGAAAGGGTGATTGCATTGATGCCTGATAGAGTCTGTTGTTCGAAATCTAAGGAAAGGGACAGATGGTAATGGATTGCGCGAACTTCATTTATGTTTGAAAGAGTGTTTTCATCATATAGCAAGTCGATTTGGGGTGAGGGGGGACTGTCAGGGGAGAGAAAAGCTTGGGATTTTATTTCAGGGGAGGAAACGAATTGAAAATTCAATAAAGACCCTATTAGGGATAGGGATAAAACCCAAAAGAGAAGCGCTTTGAATGTCATTTTTTTTGTTTGAAGATAAAGAAATTTTATTAAGGTTTTTTAATTTTTTTTTTTTAGTTTAAGAGGTTTTATGAAAAAATTCTTATAAAAAATATTGTTTCTTGAAAATTAAATAATATTTATTGGAAAACCTTTTACAATTTAAATTTCTCACAAATAATTATAAATTAAAATAAAATAAAAAAAGAATTTCAACGAAATTCAAAGAAAAGTTTCTTGTATCTTCTGAAGGATATTATGTAACTTTGATCCTCTTTCGCTTTTACTTAATGATAATTGAAATCTATCACATTTTGGCATTTTATTTTCAATTGCTTGCGTAAAAATCTGCAGGTTCTTTTCATCTATTTTTCCCATATTGTTTTTCTCCAAACTACACCATTTAATTTTTTTATTTTTTTCCATGGCATTTGCGAAGAATTCCGTATTTTTACTATTTGCAGATCCAAAGCCGTTGTTATCTAATCGCAAACAATAAATATTTCCATTTTGTTCGATTGCATTTGCAAATAGCTCCATATTCTGAATATTTCCAGCTCCTAAATTATTATGAGATAAAGATAACCAACCGATATTGCTCTTTTTCTCGATTGCATTTGCTAACAGCTTGATATTTTCATTATTTGCGTTTCCTAGATTATTGCCAGATAAATAAAAATATCTCAAATTTTATTTTTGAGAAAATTTCCATTTTCTTAATATTGGTTCGCCCTAAATTTTTGTTTGA
>JFJP01030277.1_pt1 | contig 14903 bp, 10 predicted proteins | sample 431651 | NCBI WGS metagenome assembly JFJP01 (sample SAMN02602958, study PRJNA72255) | Microbial mat metagenome, whole genome shotgun sequencing project. | biome: fresh water; feature: sink hole; material: water; isolation source: purple microbial (photo- and chemosynthetic) mats found in...
CCAGCCCCCCGGCGGGCGATACCAAGGAGCTGGAAGCCATTCGGGAAGTGTTCGGCGACCGCATTCCACCGATCAGCGCCACCAAGTCGCTCACCGGCCATGCGCTGGGCGCGGCGGGCGTCCATGAAGCGATTTACTCGCTGCTGATGATGGATAACCGCTTTATCGCGGCTTCGGCGAATATCGAAACTCTTGATCCGGTCGCGGAAGGGTTGCCCATTGTTCGGGAACGGGTGGATAACGCCGACCTGAACGTGGTGATGTCCAACAGCTTCGGCTTTGGCGGCACCAACGCGACGCTGGTCTTCCGGCGGTTTGCGGATTAAGTTCGATCACGGTCGCGCTATCCGGGTGGGTGGCGCGATCCTGCTGATTCGGAGGTCCTCCAGTGACCGATGAAAACTCTGATCAGACGGACGCCATGCACGTGGAGTCCGCGCTCGGTGCGATGAATCCCTTAATGTTGGGTCTCATCATCGTATGCTTCATGTTAACTCTGTTGAGTATGGGTAGTAATGCCTGGCTATGGCATTTGTGGCGGCAGGATCAGGCGACTCCGCCACCCGTGCCCCAGCCCGGTCCCGAGTTGTCGGCTTTGACCATCCAGGTTCAGGTCTTGTCCAGTGATCTGGAGCAAGTCAAAAAAACGGTCGAACTCCACAAGGCTGAAAATGACGTGCTCAGGGAAGAAATGCAACAGTTGCAGGACAGTCAACAGGCTTACCGGAATCAGATTCAGCAGCAGTTACAGAAAGATCGGGATCAAGCGATTCAGAAGCAGCAGCAACTGAGACCACCGCAACCCCTGCAAAATCAGCCGCGCAACCCGGTGACCTGGTGACAGAAATGACCCCCAAAAACACGTTGATCGATAACGGGATAGCTGAAATTGACCTGAAGCGGCGCGCTGTTCTGCGCAGTCTGGGGAAATGGTCGAAAGCGGTCATTATCGGCGTCATGGGCGGCGGAATGATCACCACTGATCCAGCGCGGGCGGTGAACTGGAATGATTGCCGGAATGACCCTGCGTGGTTGAATAGTAGTGGCAGCGGCGGCCACTGGATTAACAGTGCGGATGCCGACATTCGCCTGCAAGGGGGTGATAGCCGCGACCCGCCCCGTGATGGCAAACCTCAACGCCCCTGGATGAATGGCAACCGCGATGGCTGGACTAATCGGCAAGGCTGTGGCGGAACTTGGGTTAATTTTTGAGCGTTTATACGCAATTTAGGTTTCAATGATGCGGCTACGACAGGAATCGTAGGAGTAGTTGACGATTTCTCCGCTTTTTATCTTCTCAATCGCTTCGTCGATGATGAAAAGCGGAACTAGAAACTATTCGCGGGGCACCACTGGGTTTCCGAATCGGTCCTGAATTTCAATATTCAGCCTTGCCGACTCAAAAAATCGGTAGATCAGGTTTTCCAGTCGGGCGCGCTTGATGTTTGATAGCTCGTAAGTGGCCACAACTTCTACATCGGCTATTAAAAATGGTGGGATCGAGCTTTGCGTTAGCAATGCGCGTGTTAACCTCTCCGCTGGTGACGCCGATTTTATGAATGACATCCCGGTGTTCTTTAATCATGGGATGGTCTGATTGGCTTCTCAGGATATAGATGGTTCCGCTGGCGGTGTCTCCTTCTTCTGTTTCATCAGAGAATAATAGCCCAGCAAAGGGGTCGGTTATTCTCCGGCCAGCTTCATATTTATATTGAAGTATAGGTTTTGCTATTCCTGATGTGCTTCTCAAAGTGACAGAGAGGAAACATGACCATTCATGTTAAATATTTTGCCAGCCTGCGCGACCGCCTGGGTCGGGCTGGTGATGAACTAGAGGCCGCAGCAGGATTGACCGTTGCCGGCGTTTGGGCAGCGCTGCATTCAGCGACGCCCCTGCCGCCGAACACGCTGATAGGGGTGAATCTGGAATACGCGGAACTCACGCAACTCGTGCAGGACGGCGATGAAGTGGCGTTTTTTCCACCAGTGACCGGAGGATAGGCGATGCGCATTGAACTGCGGGATCAGCCGTTCCAGCCTTTGGCGGAATTGGCCGCGTATCAGGCTCAATTGGACGAGCGCCTGGCCGGTCAATACGGGGCGGCGGCGATCTTCATCGGCACGATGCGCGATTTCAACGACGGGGATACCGTGCGCCGGATGACGCTGGAGCATTATCCCGGCATGACTGAGCGCCAACTCCAGCGCCTGGTCGAAACCGCGTTTCGAGACTGGCTGTTACTGGATGCGCTGGTGCTGCACCGGGTCGGAACCGTGCAACCTAACGATCCCATTGTTCTGGTCGCGGTGTGGTCGGCGCACCGGGCGGTAGCATTCGCGGCTTGCCGGTTCATCATGGAGGAACTCAAATCAACCGCGCCGTTCTGGAAGCGCGAGGAGACGGCGACCGGTTCCCGCTGGGTGGAACACAACACGGCAGGATTTTTGGAACCCGCACCGCCAGATTGACCTACACTTCGCAGGCACAGCCGCCCACCGCTTCTGGAGAACCCTGCTACATGTCCAATGGCAACGAATTCACCTTGCTCAAGGAGCGGCGGTTTCTGCCGTTCTTCATCACCCAGTTTCTGGGCGCATTCAACGACAATGTATTCAAAAATGCCCTGATTATCCTCATTGCTTTCCAGGTCGTGGCCAGCGATCCCGCCGAGTCCAACCGGCTGATCAATCTGGCCGCCGGGCTGTTCGTGTTGCCGTTTTTCCTGTTTTCAGCCACCGCCGGGCAGTTATCCGACAAGTATGAAAAGTCGCGCTATATCCGCTGGGTCAAGTTGCTGGAAATCATTATTATGATCGGCGCAACCGTCGGCTTTTTCCTCGGTAGCGTTCCCCTGCTGCTCGCTATGCTGTTCCTGATGGGCTGCCAGTCCACGATGTTCGGGCCGGTGAAATACAGCATCATGCCGCAGCATTTGAAATCGGAAGAACTGATTGGCGGTAATGCCTGGATTGAAATGGGCACCAACATGGCGATTCTGCTGGGCACGATGTTTGGCGGCATCCTGATCGCCCAGCATCAGGGCTATCTCTGGGTGTCCGGTGCGTTGATCACGATTGCCATTCTGGGTTATCTCAGTAGCCGAGCCATTCCTGCTGCGCCGCCCGCCGCGCCGGATTTGCAAATCAACTGGAATCCGGTCACGGAAACCTGGCGGATTCTTCAAATCACCCACCAGAATTTCACCGTTTTTCAATCGGTACTGGGGATTTCCTGGTTCTGGTTCCTGGGCAGCGTTTACCTGTCGCAACTGCCAAATTTCACCAAGCTGACATTAGGCGGCGGTGAGCATGTCGTGACGTTGTTGCTCACTCTGTTTGCCATTGGTATCGGCATCGGTTCCTTGCTGTGTGAACGGTTGTCCGGGCGGATCGTGGAAATCGGTCTGGTGCCGTTCGGCTCCATCGGCCTGACGGTCTTTGGCGTCGACCTGTTTTTTGCCACGCCAGCGCCTCCCGCGACCGGCAACGCCTTGCTGGGCGTGCTGGCGTTCCTGGATCAACCGGGGAGTTGGCGCGTGGTGATGGACATCGTGCTGATTGGCGTTTTCGGCGGGATCTACATCGTGCCGCTGTACGCCCTGGTCCAGCAGCGCAGCGAGCCGCGTCAGTTGTCGCGGGTCATCGCCGGCAACAACATTATCAACTCGGTGTTCATGGTGGCGGCAGCGCTCATTGCGGTGGCGTTGCTGGAACAGGGCTTGAGCATCCCGCAACTGCTGTTGGTGATGGCGCTGTTCAACGCGGCCGTCGCGCTCTATATCTTCACCTTGGTTCCCGAATTCCTGATGCGCTTCATCGTCTGGATTCTGGTGAATATCGGGTATCGGTTGCGGGCGACCGGATTGGAACACATCCCGGATACCGGCCCCGCCGTCGTCGTGTGTAATCACGTCAGTTTCATGGATGCGCTGGTGGTGATTGGCTGCTGTCGGCGACCGATCCGGTTCGTGATGGATCATCAAATTTTCAAAATCCCGGTGCTTAGTTTCGTCTTTCGCACCGCGGGCGCAATCCCGATTGCTCCAGCGCGGGAGAATCCGGATATTCTGAAACAGGCGTATGACCGGGTCGCCGCCTATCTGGAAGCGGGCGAAGTGGTCGGCATTTTCCCGGAAGGACAACTCACCAGCAATGGCGAGATCGGCCCCTTCAAGAATGGCGTCGACCGCATCATTCGGCGTAACCCGGCCCCGGTGATTCCCATGGCGTTGCGCGGCTTATGGGGCAGTTTCTTCATCGCGGATTGAGTTAGTGGTGGGCGAGCCGGTTCCGCCAGAACAGGCCACTTCGGCGCGGTTGCGCGAACGGGTGATCGCGTTGCGCGGCGACTGGCCATGATCAACAATGATGCTCAATATCTTCTTTTTAGTGGTTAAATCCAGTGGAGATTTATGAAAGCCAATATTGTGTTACTCCCCGGTGATGGCATCGGGCCAGAAGTCGTCGGCGAGGCCGTCCGGGTGCTGGAGGTCATCGCCAGTCAATTCAATCACCAGTTCGCTTATCAGCAGCGCTTGATGGGCGGCTGTTCCATTGACGAGTTCGGCTCGTCGTTAACCGATGAAACGCTGGCGGATTGCCAGGCGGCGGATGCGGTGCTGTTAGGCGCAGTGGGCGGCCCCAAGTGGGACGATCCTAAGGCCAAAGATCGCCCGGAACGCGGACTGCTGGCGCTGCGCAAGGGGCTGGGCGTGTTCGCTAATCTGCGCCCGGTCAAGGTGCATCCGGCACTGATCGATTCATCACCGCTCAAGCCGGAAAAACTGGCGGGCGTGGATATTCTGGTCATCCGTGAATTGACCGGCGGGCTGTATTTCGGCTGGCCCAAAGGTCGCGATATTAAGGATGGCCGCGAACGCGCCGTTGATACCTTGGAATATTACGATTACGAAATCTGCCGGGTGATGAACCTGGCGTTCAAGCTCGCTAAAGGCCGCAAGGGCAAAGTCACGTCGGTGGATAAAGCCAATGTGCTGGAATCTTCACGGCTGTGGCGGCAGATTGCGGTGCAGGTCGGCGCGGAACATCCGGAGGTGGCGCTGGATCATATTCTGGTGGATACCGCCGCCATGCGGTTAATCACCGGACCGGCTTCCATGGATGTCGTGGTCACCGAGAACATGTTCGGCGACATTCTCACTGATGAGGCGTCGGTGCTGGCCGGTTCGATGGGTATGCTGCCGTCGGCCAGTCTGGGGGAAGGCCGGGTCGGGTTGTATGAACCGATTCACGGCTCCGCCCCGGATATTGCGGGTAAGGGCATCGCTAACCCGATTGGCATGATTCTGTCGACGGCCATGCTGCTGCGCCATTCCCTGGGGCTGGAAACGGAAGCGGCTGCGATTGAAAAGGCGGTGGATGAAACGATTACCGCCGGGGCGCGGACAGCCGATCTTGGCGGAAAGTTGAGTACGACCCAGATGGCGGATGAAATTATCCGACGGTTGTAAGGCGATTTCCGGTCAAGGTTATACCCAGCGGGGCGTGATCTCCCCCCTTTGAAAAAGGGGGGGCCGGGGGGGATTTTGATCGGCGGCATTGACCCCAAGAGTTCAAATCCCCCCCAACCCCCCTTTGCTAAAGGGGGGAACTTCATTTCAGGACATCGCCTAAGAAGCGTTGAGACTCCCTGCCCATGGCGAAGGAATGCCAGGGCGGGGGGCAACAGTTGCCGTTCAGGTGCCTGCCAACATGACCCGGTTGCGACCGGCATGTTTGGCTTCATAGAGACCGGCATCGGCGGCCGCCAGCAGCCGTTCCGGCGAAGCCTCCGGTTCGGGTTGCGCCACAACTGCAACGCCAACACTGACGGTCACGACCGAGGCGGCGGTATTGTACGCATGAGGAATCCGGCAGGCCGCCACCGCCGCCCGGAGTTTCTCGGCCATCTCCACGGCTTCCGGCGCGGTCAATCCGGGCAATACGACCACAAATTCTTCCCCGCCATAACGGGCAACCAGATCGCCGGCCCGTTGCGCCGCGCCGGCCAGCGCCTGCGCGACCTGCCGCAGACAGTCATCCCCGGCTTGATGCCCGTAATGATCGTTGTAGGTCTTGAAATGATCGACATCCAGCATGGCTACCGCCAGCGGCAGTCCCTGACGTGAGGCTCGTTTCCATTCGGCAGCCCAGACCGCGTCGAATTTGCGCCGGTTCGCGATGCCGGTCAGTCCATCGCATTCGCTGAGTTGTTGCAACTGGCGATTGGCCTCGGACAGCTCACGAGTGCGCTCCGCCACCTGCCGCTCCAGATTTTCATAGAGGCGGGCGTTTTCAATGCAAATTGCGGCCTGCGCCAGGAGCATCTGTAGAATCTGAATGCGCTCCGGCGCAAACGCTCCGGCCAGCAAATCATTTTCCAGATACAGCACCCCGCTCAGGCGGCTCTGCGTCAGGAGCGGCAAACACAGCACCGAATGTACGTCGCGCCGGGTCACTTCGGGGTCGCGGCCAAACACCGGATCCTGGCGGGCGTCGTCCAGCGCCAGCGCCTGCTGGGTGCGAATGACGTAGCGGATCAGGGTGGCGCACACCGTCGTGGCCGACGCCAGCGGAATCTGCTCCAGACAGGCTTCAGCGTTCAGAACGCTGGCCTGCGCCATTATCAACCAATCTTCCAGACCGGGTAGCAACAGATACCCCCGATCAGCACCAGCGTTTTCAATCACAATCACCATCAATTTCTGCAACAGGTTGTCCAGTTGCATCTCGCTGGACAGCGCCAATGACGCCTTGAGTACGGTATCCAGATCCAGCTTGTGCGTGGAGATAGAGGCGGTGGATTGATTGCTGGACGGGCGGTTGGACGGGGTTCGGGTCTCGGTCAACAGCCGGGAAAATTCCTGATTCAGTGCCTGCGCCTTGCCGGTCGCGCCCCACTGGTAATAGTGGAAAACCGCTTCTTCCAGCACCGGCTTGGCAGGCAGCCGGGCGTCCCGTTCCAAATGCAGACGCCCGGCGCGTTCCCGGCTAAGGGCAATACCCTGTGGGCAGTGATACTGGCGAGCCAAAGCCGTTGCCTGATCGTAGCGACTGAAAGCATCCTCAAGGCGCTGTTCCAGATGTGCCGCTTCGGCCCGAAGTAACTGCTCCTGCCAAGCAAAATTGTCAGGACAGTGCGCGGTCCATTGAGCAAAGTCAGCGATAGCCTCATGCAGGGTCGCAGCGATGAGCGCCTGCTCCGCCGCATTCGCCTGGGCATGGATCGACGCCCCAGCCAGCGCCCGGTAAAAGGTAAATACGGTGGTTTCGTACAGAATCGGAATGTATTGCATCCAGTCGGCATGGGCGCTGGCGAAATCCCATGCAGCCCGCCACTGGCCAAACAGATAGAGCAATTGCAGCTTGAAGTTGAGGAAATAGGCCAGGCCGTGGCCAAACCGGGTTTCGGGTTGCTGCCAGCGCGCCAGCCAGGCGTGCTCGTCAATGTCCGGCGTACTCAGCGAAGTCAGGTCCGCACCTTCGCCCTTGAGCCGTTGCAAAAACAGATAGCAGAACCGTTCGCTCATCAAAAACGGCGAACCGGTCGGGGCGTAAAAGGCCAGGCTGATCGTGCACTCAGCCAGCGCCTTGTCCACGGTCAGCGCCGCCAGCGTGGTCTTGGGAATCATGGTACGGGCGTAACCGGCGAACACCAGATTGCCGTTCTCGATCCCGTACTGATACGCCTGCTGGTAAACAGCGATCTGCTCGGTCAGTGGTTCTACCCAGTGCAGGGCGCAGACGGCGTAGAGGAAGGTGACTTGGGCGCGAATGCGGGGATTGGGATAGCGCTCATTCAGGCGCATCGCCAGTGCGCCCAGCGCATAAGCATCCTGATAGTTGCGGAATTGCTGGACGATGATGACCGTCGCCCAGGCGAAACCAATGGCGGACATGGCGTTGTGGCCATAGCGCATCGAACGGTTGACCACTTCCATCACGATATAGGGAAACAGACTGGGAATGGCGATGTAGGTCCCGTCGGTCAGAATCGCCATCAGGCGAATGATCTGATCCTGGTCCCGGTCGGTGACCTCCTCCAGGGCAATCAACTCGCCAATGGGGCGGTCGTTGAGCAACCTGGCGTAATCGGTCAGGTGGTCGGCCAGATGCGCCTGCAACCCGGCAGCGTCGTGAGCGTCAGGCAGGGTCGCGCCAAACAGTTGCAGGGCAGCGCGAGCCACTTCGACCAGTTCGTTATATTTGCCCAACTGGTTGTACTGGATGATTTTTTGCAGATAGATTTCCGCCTGATCATAGCGGTCGGCGGCGTGGGCCAGAGCCTCGTTAATATCCGCTTCGGCGGCGGCAAACGCGCCGAGCAGATAGGCGGCGTCCGCCCGTTCCCGGTAAATATCGAGAGTAAGCCGGTAATGCGCCGTCCAGGCATCAGCAGCCAACAGATCGGCGGCCGCCTGAAAATGCCGCAGAGCCGGTTTATAAGCGGTTGATGCCTTGGCCTTGCGGCCGGCCTGGAGATTGAGCCGGGACAACTGGAATCGCTCATCCGGGTCATCGAGCAGCGCCAGCGCCGCATTCAAATGCCCGGTAATGTCGAACAGGCGTTCCTCCAGTTCCGCCGGCCCGGCGTGGTGCCAGAGCTGCTGACCGATTTGCCGGTGCAACGGCCCGAGCGCTTCCGGGGCAATCAGCGAATAGGCCGCCTGTTGCACCCGGTCATGCAGAAAGCGAAATTCGGCATGACCGGTCACTACCAAGCCTTCCCGGATCGCCTCCCAGAGGTCACTGCCGGTATCACGGTCGCTTTTGCCATAAATGGTCGCCAGCACCGTCAGGGCAAAGCGATTGCCCAGACAGGCCGCCAGTTTCAGCGCCTGTTGAGTAGGCGGACTCAGGCGGCTGATCTTGCCCACCATCAGCTCCACCACATTGTCGGTCATCCCGGCAGCTTGAATCCGCGCCAGGTCCCATTGCCAGCGCCGGTTCGTCAGGTCCAGCCAGAACAGGCCCTGGGCATGAAGTTCCTTGAGGAACTGGGTGACGAAAAAGGGATTGCCGCCGGTTTTCTCCAGCAGCAGACCCGCCAGTTCCCCGGTCGCCGCGGTGGATTGATGGAGCGTGTCGGCGACCAACTGGTTCAAATCATCCAGCGCCAGCGGCTCCAGCAGTACGGTGTGCAGCCGGGCGCCGGCCTCGCGGAGCCGGTGGAGCGTCAACATCAGCGGGTGCGAGGCGGAAACTTCGTTATCCCGATAAGCGCCCAGCATCAGCAAACTGCGGCTGTCCGGGTCGGCGCACAGCACCTCCATCAGAGCCAGCGACGGCGCATCCGCCCACTGCAAATCATCCAGGAACACCACCAGCGGATGCGCCGGGCGGGCGAAGACCGCGATGAACTGCTGAAACGACCGGCTGAAACGATTCTGGGCCTCGGCGGCGCCTAATTCCGGCACTGGCGGCTGGGGACCGGTCATCCATGCCACTTCAGGAATAACGTCGATAATCACCCGGACATTGGCTCCCAGCGCGTCCAGCAACGCCTGCCGCCAATGCTGAATCCGGGTGTCCTGCTCGGTCAGCAACTGGTTCACCAGGCGGCGAAAGGCCTGGATCAGGGCAGAAAACGGAATATCCCGCTGAAATTGATCGTGCTTGCCGGCGATGAAATAGCCGCGCTGGCGCACCAGCGATTTTTGCACCTCATTAACCAGCGAGGTTTTGCCAATGCCGGAATAGCCGCCGACCAGCAGTAATTCCGAACGTCCGGCCGCTACCCGGTCGAAGGCTTCCAGCAACCGGGCAATTTCCGGATCCCGGCCATAGAGCCGATAGGCCACCTGAAAATGACTGGACACATCCTGTTGTCCCAGTTCCAGGGCCAGCGATGACGCGGCGGAACCGGCCTGAAGCGCAGCTAGGTCGGATTGCACCCCGCTCGCGCTCTGGTAGCGATCCTCGGCTTTCTTTTCCAGCAGCTTCATCACCAGATCAGACAGCAGCGGGGGAAGCGCCGGATTCAACACCTGCGGCGGCACCGGCAGCCGGGCGATATGGCAATGCACCATCTCCAGCGGGTCCGCGGTGACAAAAGGCAGCGTCCCGGTCAGCATCTGGTAGTAGCACACCCCCAGCGAGTAGAGATCGGTGCGGTAATCGATCATCCGGTTCATCCGCCCGGTCTGTTCCGGCGAGACGTAGGGCAGCGTCCCTTCAATGAGTTCCGGGACGCACACCTCTGGGGTTTCGACGCCGATCAGGGTAGACAACCCGAAATCGGTCAGCTTCACTACCCCCGTTTCCGGATGAATCAGCACATTAGCCGGATTCAGGTCCTTGTGGATGATGCGCTGCCCGTGCATTTGCGCCAGACCTTCTGCCATCTGGATCGCGACCGGCAGGAACCCGGCAACACTCGTGGGCTTCGCGTTCAGCCACTGAGCCAGATCGCAAGCGCCATAATCCTCTTCAATAATGGCGAACCCGGCGCGGTGCTGCACCAGGTCATACACCCGGATGATCCGGCTCAACGAGAGGGCGGCGAGCAGGTTATATTCGTTTTGATAGCGCAGGTTTTCCCGCACCGAAAAGGTTGGGGATGTGGAGGTTTTGATCACGACCGGCAACGCATCACACGCCCGCTGACCACGGAATACCTGGCTGTGATTGCTCTCGTAAATCATCTCGAGAGCGATATATCCGTGAAGGGCAAGCATTGGGTATGATCCTGTAGAGGTTGAGGTCAGAACGCTAGCATAAACCTACTACCGCTTGGAAAGTATGGAAAATATCCATTATCCCTTTAGGCGGTTAAAATCTCATGTGCGGCCTTATACGAAATCAGACTACTGATACCCTTTATTCCGCTGAACCCTTGCGCACCCCGGTTGCCAAAACGCTGGAACCGCCCTTTTGGAATCGCCCCATTCACGGAGACCCCATGCGCAAATCCCGCCTTGCTGCCCTTTTTTGGCTCACCGTCAGCCCACTGACCGTCCTGGCTGCTGTCCCGGTCCATGAATTCACCCTGGACAATGGCCTGAAAATCCTGGTGCGTGAAGACCATCGCGCCCCGGTCGTGGTTTCGCAAATCTGGTACAAGGTCGGCTCCAGCTATGAACCCAGTGGCCTGACCGGCATCTCCCACCTGCTCGAACATCTGATGTTCAAAGGCACGCCCAACACCCCAGGCGGTGAATTCTCCCGCATCATTGCCGCGAATGGCGGCGATCAGAACGCCTTTACCTCCTACGACTACACCGCCTATTTCCAGACGCTGGAAAAGGAACGGCTGGAACTCAGCTTCCGGCTGGAAGCCGACCGGATGCGTCATCTGCTGCTGAAACCGGAGGATGTGACCAAGGAAGCGCAGGTCGTGGCCGAGGAACGCCGGTTGCGGACGGAAGACCAGCCGGAGGCGCTCACTCACGAACGTTTCCAGGCCGCCGCCTACGTCACCAGTCCTTACCGCAATCCGATTATCGGTTGGATGCAGGACATTGCCTCGATCCAGCCTGACGATCTGCGCCGCTGGTACCAGCAGTGGTATGCGCCGAACAATGCGACGTTGATCGTCGTCGGCGACGTTGAACCCGCCAAGGTGCGGGCACTGGCGGAGAAGCATTTCGGCCCCCTGCCCACCAGCACGTTGACCCCGCCCCGCCCAGTCGTCGAAATTCCCCAGCAAGGCGAGCGGCGCATCACCGTCAAAACCCCCGCCGAAGTGCCCTATGTGATTCTCGGCTATAAAGCCCCGACGCTGAAAACCACCGCTGAAGCGTGGGAACCCTACGCGCTGGCGGTGCTGGACGGCGTTCTCGACGGCGGCAACAGTGGCCGAATCAGCCGCAATCTGATTCGCGGTTCGCAGGTCGCGGCAGCCGCGGGAACCGGTTATAGCCCCACGTCACGGTTGGAGGGGCTATTCACCCTGGCTGGCAATCCAGCGCCGGGTCGCAACAGTGCCGAACTGGAACAGGCGCTGCGGGCTGAAATCGCCAGGCTCCGTGAAGAGCTGATCAGTCCCGAAGAACTGGCGCGGGTGGTCGCCCAGGTCACGGCTGCGGATGTTTACCAACAAGACTCGCTGTTCTATCAGGGGATGCGGATGGGTATTCTGGAAACGGTCGGGCTGGGCTGGAACCGGCTCGATGATTACGTCCAGCGCATTCAGGCCGTTACCCCGGAACAGGTGCGCACGGTCGCCCGTCAGTATCTGACCGATGACCGGCTGACGGTCGCCATGCTGGAGCCGTTGCCGGCGGAAGGTCGGCAGTTGGCAGCGCCCGGCGCGGTGATGAATCATGCCGTGCGCTAAACCCTCCCTCACCCCCACCCCCTTTCCCATGAGGAGCGGGGCGTTTGCCGTCAGGATTCTTTCACTATGCCCGCTTTGAAATTAGTGCTGCCCCACGTTCTCGCCGCCGCCCTGCTACTGGTTTCCAGCCTGGCGGTCGCTGTCCCGGACATTCAACACTGGCGCACCGCTAACGGCGTTCCGGTTTACTTTATCGCTGCCCGCGAACTGCCGATGATCGATGCGCAACTGCTGTTCAGCGCCGGTTCGGTGCGCGATGATGGGAAACCGGGATTGGCGCAACTGACCAATGCCTTGCTGGAAGAAGGTGCAGGCGACTGGTCGGCGGATGAAATTGCCGACCGGCTGGATCGGATTGGTGCCCGCCTCAGCGCCAGTTCCCGGCGCGATTCCGCCACCGTCTCGCTGCGCAGTCTGGCCGATCCCCGCTATCTTCAGCCGGCGGTGGAAACGGTCGCCCGGTTGCTCAAGGAACCCACCTTCGCCCCGGATGCGCTGGAACGGGTGCGCCAGCAGATGCTGACTGCGGTTCAGGAACGCGCCCAGTCGCCCGGTGCCATCGCCCCGGATGCCTTTTTTAAAGCCCTGTATGGCAACCACCCCTATGCCACGCCGTCCGGTGGGACTACGGCCAGCCTGAACGCCCTGACCCGTGCCGATATTCAGGATTTTCACCGCCGCCACTACACCGCCGCGAATGCCGTCGTGGTCGTGGTCGGCGATCTCGATCGGCCCGCCGCCGAGCAGTTGGCGAATACCCTAGTCGGCGGCTTGCCCAAGGGTGAACCCATCCCCCTGCCTCCACCGGTTCCACCCGTTCCCACCAGTCAGACCATCCGCATTCCCCATCCCTCCAGTCAAAGTCATATTCTGATCGGACAGGTCGGCATCAGCCGCGCTGATCCCGACTATGACGCACTCTATCTGGGCAATCACGTTCTGGGCGGTAACGGGCTGGTATCGCAACTGGCTCAGGAAATCCGGGAAAAGCGCGGTCTGGCTTATGGGGCGTACAGCGCCTTCTCGCCGATGCGCCAGGCGGGTCCCTTCCTGATGAATCTGCAAACCCGCAATGATCAGGTGGATACCGCGCTCGATGTCGCGCAAACCACCCTGCGCGAATTCACCGCCAAAGGACCGGACGCGCAGGTTCTGGAAGAAGCCCGGCAGAACATCACCGGCGGCTTTGCGCTCGATATTGCCGGCAATGGCAAACTGGCCAATTATCTGGGGATGATCGCCTTCTACGGTCTGCCACTCGATTACCTGCAAAACTTCATCAGCGTTATGAACGGCATCAGCCTCGATCAGGTGAAAAGCGCCTGGCAACGGCACGTCCAGCCGGATCGGCTGATTACCGTGATTGTTGGCGGCTCACCGGCGACTCCGGCAACCCCATGAACCGGCGCGGACGTGCTGCCCATCAGTTGCGCATCATTGGCGGTCAGTGGCGCAGTCGGCGGTTGGAAGTCCCGGAGGTGCCGGGACTGCGGCCGACCCCGGATCGAGTGCGGGAAACCCTGTTTAACTGGTTAGCGCCTATCCTGCCCGGCGCACGCTGCCTGGATTTGTTCGCGGGTAGCGGCGCACTGGGCATGGAAGCCTTGTCGCGGGGCGCGGCGGAAGTGGCATTTGTTGAGCATCATCCGCTGGCGGTTCGCACCCTCCGCGACAATCTCGCCCGGTTGCAGGCGGTCGGGGCGCGGGTGGAAGCGGCTGAGGCGCGGGCCTGGTTGCGGCAGCCGGGAACGCCGTTTGAGATCGTGCTGCTCGATCCGCCGTTTGGGGAAGGATTGCTGGAACCGGTTTGCGCCCAACTGGAAGCGGGTGGCTGGTTGATGCCGAACGCCTGGATTTATCTGGAGGCGGCGGCGGATCAACCCGCGCCACTATTGCCTGCTGCATGGACGCTGCATCGGGAAAAGATGGCCGGGACAGTCGCTTACCGGTTGGCGCGGCGAGTAGGTTCCACCCTCACCCCCAACCCCTCTCCCGCCTGCGGGCGAGGGGAGTAAGGTTGCCTTGCTAGTCGGCTTTCCTGATAATCGGCTCCATCCTCCGCCCCGCCAGGAATTTCCCATGTCCGTCGTCGCTATTTACCCCGGCACCTTTGATCCGATTACCAATGGCCATGCCGATCTGATCGAGCGTGGTGCGCGCATGTTCGAACGCTTGGTGGTCAGCATCGCCGCTAATCCTAACAAGCAGCCGCTGTTTTCCCTGGAAGAGCGCGTGGCGCTGGTCAACGAAGTGGTGGCGCATTTACCCCATGTCGAGGTGTGCGGCTTCGATATTTTGCTGGTGAACCACGCCAAGAGCATCGGCGCTAATGTCCTGATGCGCGGGTTGCGAGCGGTTGCCGATTTTGAATTTGAGTTCCAGTTGGCCAGTATGAATCGTCGCCTGAATCCGCAGATCGAATCCATTTTCCTGACCCCCGCTGAACAGTACGCCTTTATTTCGTCGAGCCTGGTGCGGGAAGTCGCCAAACTGGGCGGCAATATTGCCCCGTTCGTCCATCCCCGAGTTGAGGCAGCGCTGGCGTCAAAATTCGCATCCCGGAATATAGTTGAGTAAAATAGTCGGAAATTCCGTGTGGCCAGTGGCTACGCCGGATTTTATTCAA
>JFJP01000051.1_pt1 | contig 14902 bp, 14 predicted proteins | sample 431651 | NCBI WGS metagenome assembly JFJP01 (sample SAMN02602958, study PRJNA72255) | Microbial mat metagenome, whole genome shotgun sequencing project. | biome: fresh water; feature: sink hole; material: water; isolation source: purple microbial (photo- and chemosynthetic) mats found in...
CGCACGCTGGCGCTGGCCTGACCTTCGATAGCGAGGAGAGCGAGACTATTGCCCGCTTGGGCCACCACCACGCGTCGCAAGCCGGGGCTGGCGAGCGTCTCGGCCTTACCTTCGCCGTTGAAGGTGAGAGTCTTGGCTGAGGTACCTTCGTAGAACTGGCCAGTCACGGCGCCCAAGATGGCACCATTGGTGGCATTCACGGCCTGCACGCGCAACTTGCCGCCATCCTGCTCACCGAGCAGGGCCAGATCCGTGACGAGCCAAGGCACGTAGGCCGCATCCTCGCCTCGGAGCACTTCTAGCAGATAGACACCCGCCGGTTGCGCGGGCAGTTCCACGCGGCTCAGATGACCTCCATTGCCAGATTCATCCTCGCTGCGATCACCTTCTTCTTCGTCATTACTGCCGGTCTTCTTGCCGGTGATTTCTTCTGTCACCTTGGGCACGATTTCCGAAATAAAGGCCAGGCCCGGCTGGTTCTCCAGCGGCAGGGCTTCGCCTTCGCGAGGCGTGATGGCAGTGGAACGGCCCTGCTGAAGCCGGTCGGATTGGCGGGCCACATCGCGCAACCCCCGCGTGGCCGTGCGATGCACGGTGACGAAAGCACGCCGCCCGCCCCAGAGGAAGGCTTCGCGGAGCGTATCGAGCGGATCTCGCCCGGCTCGCCCACCCTCGAAGGCGGGATTACCCGGCCCCTTGGCCAGAAGATCTTTGAGGAAAACCGAGGGATCTTTCAGTCGATGAATGCGAACTCGCACATTGGTCGGGATGGGGCCAGCGGCCTCCAGGTAGGCCACGCGGCCCGGCAGCGTGGGCCGCGGCACGGCAAAGGCGCCGGTCCAACCGCCTTCGCGCCAGGGTGCCTCTCGCCCTTTTTGCTGGGAGGTCCCGGTGATGGGCACCAGCAAGGCCACGGGGAGCATCAATGTGAGGAGGGGTCGCAACCAGCGCATATCAGAGCCTTGAGGAAGTAGAAAGTTCAGCAAGCACCTTCCAGCGGAACACACCGAGGAAGGCCGAATTTTCAGCAAGAGGACGGAATTCGGGATCGGGATGATGCAGCAATTCATCGAGGCGCACGCGACGGACTTCGCCCTCGGAGCGGGTGGTGGCGGTGCCTTCGGGGCCCGTGTGGTACAGCAGCATGGGCTGACCATCGGAATCCGGCCGCACAAAGGCCATGGCGTGATCCGGCTGGGCGTGGGTGCCACCTCGGGCAAAGAACAGCAGATCTCCCGGGCGGGCTTCCATGGTTTCGCGGCCCAGGGGCACGCAAGCGAGGCGACGCAGGAAGGCACCCTTGGCGAAGGGCTGCCAACCATCGGGGGTCGGGAAAGCTCGCCGCCAGGGACCGGCCATGGTCAGGCTCGGTTCCCCCGCCACGGAGGATTCCGCAAAATTCACCCGGTTCCGCCAAGCCTCTGTATGGGGCCCCCAGGCTTCCCGGAAGGCAAAGCGCAGGATTCCCGCGCAATCGCGCTGAGCGGGCTCCCAGGCTGGGCTGGGGCCTTCCAATTGCTGCTCCAGGATGGCCACGAACCATTTGCGGAAGGCCTCGCGATCCCCCTGTTCCGATAACGAGGAGGCTTCACCGCCTCCCGTGGGGAGAATCGACATGGCCTGATGAAACCTTGGCCAAGCCACCAGGGTCACAGTGACACCCTGCTTGGGAGCGACGAAAAAGCCCTCTCGCGCATTGCCCCAAATTTCAGCGCCCTGCACCTTGGCACCCCAGGCGGGACGGCTCAGGCCAAACAATGAACGGCTTTCCAAAACCACCCGCTGCACGGGGTTGCCCTCGGTGCGTTCGAGGGTAGCCCGGTGGCGAAGCGGCACCAAGGCCCCGAGGGCCGCCAGCAGCCCCAGGCCACCGGCAATCAAGAGTGGGGCAGCCTTCATTTGGGTCGTGCCTCGAAGCCCGCAGAGGTGAGATTGACTTCGAGCGTTTGGCGGCCCAGGCCACGCAAGGCGCCCAGGAAGGGACCGAAGGTGGAAGCGACTTCCGCAGCCGCTTCATCTTCGCTGGGGGAGGGCTCGCCAAACCACCAGTAGCGACCGCCATGATTGATGCGGAGGTAGCTGAGCAGCAGGGCTTCCAGATCCTTGGCGGCCTTTTCACCGTCGATGGCAACGCGACCAAAGGCATTGGAAGGCAGATCCGCCAACGTGGGTGCCTGTCCCAACAGCCCCGCCATCACGGCCTGCACCGCGTCATCGTCACTGCCCAAGACCAGCGTGTCATTCACGATGGCGTAGGCGGGCGTGAAGGTCTGCTCAGTCACAATTCGATGAATCAGGATGCCCTTGGCGTATTCCCGGTTCTGAGCCTTGCCCTTGAAGAGCTTGGTCCAGAGTTTCTTGGTTATGTCTTCGACCTGAGCGCCCTTCCCCGCCTGAATGGGCAGGGCCAGCGCCAAACTGGGGCTCATGCCCGGTTCACCAAATCCACCGTATACCTGCACCTTGCCCTGACGCTCCAATCGGGACGCCTGGTAGGCGCCTTCGCGTTTGAGCTTTTGGAATTCAGTGAGCGCGGCTCGCTGCGCCGGGCTGAGCGGTTGCGGCACAGTCCAGCCATTCCACAAGAAAGCCGCGCCCCTCAGATCCAGTAGGCCTTGCAGGGCAGCGACTTCGCCACGCAGCCCCTTGCGCCCCACATTGCGGGCCTTCACTTGATTGAGTTCGGCCTGGTACTGCTGCTGTTGTTGGGGAGAAAGATTCTTGCCCCCATCCGCGAAGGTCGCTAAGGCGGGTTCCGTCAAAGTTTCCTCACGATCGATGCGAAGAATGGCGCCCATCATGGCTTCGGTGGGACCAGCGCCCAGGGCCGCCGAGATCGCCCCACTACGCGGCGCGGCCTTGGCGATAAAGGGATTGGGCCAGGTCTGCTGAGCTAAGCCTTGCATCCGGCGCCGAATGACAGTGCGCTCGAAAGCCGCGGTGGCACCAAACCTTGGCACGATCCAAAGCGAAACATCGGTGCCAGGGTTCACCGCAGCCAGCGCCACCTTGCACCATTCCAAGCGCTCGCCCAGCGAAACCAGGGCCGTGGGGGAAATGACCGAACCCAGGGTGGCTGCCTTATCGCTAATCCAGGTTCCTTCCGGCGAAACCCAAAGGTTCAGCACGCCGCCCGAACCACGAACTTGGGTGACCTCCTTGCCATCCCCCAGTTTCGCCGTTCGCACCCGAGCCCCCTTGGAGGTTGGGTTCAGCTTCAGAAGTTCCAACGCCAGCTTGGTGCGCGTGGGCAAATCGCCGGGAATGAAAATCAATGTTCCAGCAGATGGCCCGGCGCCCCGCGTGGTGCCGTAGTGCAGAACCCAGGCTTCCCGCTGGGCCAGGGGTTCCAACACCGGCGCAGCCTGCTTGATCCACGGACCGATATGCCGAAGCAGGAAGCCCGCGCGGGTTCCCTGAGCCAAGGCCCCCACAATGCCAGCCTCGCCACCGGCGAGGTTCTGCAGCTTAGCCAGCCCGGGTTGAAGCTGTTTCAGCCGCAGCAAGGCCGAGGGTTGGGGTGCACGGTCGAGCCCCTTGGGCAGCTGTCCATTAGCCTCGAGTTTCGGCAACAAGGAAGGGCTAGGAATCCACTGGAAACGCCACGTTGCGCCATCCAGATGCAATCCGAGGCCATGGGTCCAGGGGCGATCCAACCGTGAACCGGGCTCCATGTATAGGTAGGCTTCTCGGTCGCTGTATTTGAAACCTCGATGATAGAGAAACAGCGCCACCTCATCCCGATCAGCGGCCCTTCGCAAGGCTGCCGATGCCCACTGTTCCATGGGGCGATCACTCAACACCACCAGGGCCGCGCGGCGATCCAGTTCGGATCCGCGTAAGCGTTCCAGCAAATTTTCAGTTTGCTCGGTGTAGGAGAGATCAAAGAATTTCACCCCTCTCCAAATCCGCTGGCCACGCGCGTCATTGCGGTAGTAGCTCCAGCTTTTCACCTGATCCCAGGCCCAGTTCTTGGTGGACTGAGTGCCCAGAGTGCCCTGCCCCCATACACTTTGCGCTGCCAGGGCACAAAGCCCCAGGGCGAGTCCTCGCAGCCCAAATCCATCCCACCCCACTGGAACCTCCGATGTTGCTTCGAAGCTTACCAAGACACCGGAATTTCCCCTATGGATGGCAGAATAGGAAAATGAGCAAACAACGCGTAATCACCAACCTCAAAGGCCTTTTCACGCCAGATCCCAATATGGCCTGGGCCACCCAATCCATCGAGGATGCAGCCCTGGCGATTCAAGATAATCGCATCGCCTGGATGGGCCCTCGCCACGATCTACCTTCCGGATGGAAGGATGCCGAAGTCATCGACGGCCAGGGCCGCTGGGCCACGCCAGGGTTCGTGGATCCCCACACCCATCTGCTCTTTGGCGGCGACCGCAGCCAGGAATTCAATCGCCGCCTCCACGGCGTGACCTATGCCGAACTCGCCGCCGCCGGCGGTGGGATTCGCGAAACCGTCCGGGCCACCCGCCTAGCCAGTGTCGAGGAACTGATTCAGATCGGCGAAGAACGGCTCCGAAAGCTTTCCCGCAAGGGCGTCGTTCACCTGGAAGCAAAAACGGGCTATGGCCTGAGCTTGGAATCCGAATCGAGACTCCTGGAGGCCTACGCCGAACTGAAGCAACGCGGATGGAGCCTGGACGTAACCCTCATGCCCGCCCACGATCTGCCTCCCGAATTTGCGGGGGACCCCGATGGTTTCATCCGGGTGGTCGCCGAGGAATGGCAGCCGGAATTGGTGCGGCGTTTTCCCGGCGTGGCCAAATTCTGTGATGTCTTCGTCGAAAAGGGTGTGTTCACGGCTGAGCACGGGCGGCAAATTCTGGAAAGCGGCAGGGCGCTGGGGCTCACGCCACGCATCCATGCCGACGAGTTCTGCCACACGGGTGGAGCCGAATTAGCCGCCGAATTGGGCGCTGCCAGCGCGGATCACCTGATGTTCTGTTCCGAAACCGGTATGAAGACCATGGCAGCGGCAGGCGTCACCCCCACCCTGCTTCCAGCCACTACGCTATTCCTGGGCATGCGCGATTTCGCCCCAGCCCGCAGGATGATCGAAGCGGGCTGCAAGGTGGCCCTGGCCTCGGACTTCAACCCAGGCTCCTGCGCCTGTCTAGATCCGCTCCAGATCCTGCGCCTGGGCTGCCTGCAATTGCGCATGACCTTCGAGGAAGCCTTCACCGCCATGACTCTTCACGCTGCCCGCAGCCTGGGCCATGCGGACCTGGGCCATCTGCACCCCGGCGCCCGCGCCAAGGTGGCACTTTGGGACGTGAAGCACCCACTGGAACTCGTTTATTGGATGGGTGAAGCCTACCTGCCAACCATCCTTGAATGACAAACGCCCCGGAGTTCCGGGGCGTTTAGCTGTTCAGGCAATACCGTTCTGCCTAGGAATTGCGGTGCCGGGAATCTTCCTGCACGATCTGGTAGATCCGTTCCTTGGCGCGAAGTTTGGCCTTCTTTAGGGCGGCTTCTTCCAGAGATTCCTGGGAACTGAGCCGAACCTTGTTGACCAAGCATTGCAGCCGCTCATCCGCCGCCACGTGCTCTTCCATCAGCTTCCGGAACTCGAAGTGTTCCTTCGAAAGGCGTTCCTGGACATCAGGCTTCAAAAAGTCCATGCATCCTCCTGAATGAGTCGCGGCGACGGTGCGTGCCTCGATCTGGGAAAGAGGGTACTCCCGGTACCGGCCCCGTCAAGAGAAGCCTTTTGAGTTCCCATGGCTGTTAGAATCCAGACTAAATGTCCCTTTTAATCCAAAATCTGGAACTTTGTCGCCACGACAAGGTTTCTTTGCTGGGGCCCTTAAATCTGAGCCTGGAGCCGGGGGCTCGGGTGGCCTTGGTGGGCGAATCCGGATCCGGGAAGAGCCTTCTGGCCCAGGCCATCATGGGAGTGCTGCCGCCGGGCGTCCGCATGTCTGGGGGTTCCGTGGAAGCCTTCGGCTGTCGGATGGACCAACCAAGCCACGACCGGCAAACGCTCCGCCAGCGGCGACTGGCGTGGATTCCCCAGGATCCTCTGATGGCCCTGAATCCCCTGGTGCGTGTTCAAGACCATCTGGTGCTGCGGCCTTGGGTTCATTCACCGGATTGCCGCCAGAAGGTTCTCGAACAAATGCGACCTCTGCTCGAACACCTGCGTCTGCCCACGGATTCCACCTTCCTTCGACGCTTTCCACTGGAAATCAGCGGCGGGCAACGCCAACGAGTGGTGTTGGCCATGTCCCTTGCCTGGAACCCAGAACTCCTGATCTTGGACGAACCCACCTCGGCGCTGGATCCTGATCTTCAGCAGGAATTCCTGAACCTAATGACTGCCATTCACCGCCAAAGAAAACTTGGCTGGCTTTGGATCACGCACGATTTGGAAGTGGCCGCCACCGTGGCTGACCGAGTATTGGTGTTATACGGCGGGAAGGCCCTGGAAGCGGGCCCCTGCAATGAAGTTTTGAAATTCCCTCGCCATCCCTACACCCGGCGTTTGCAGGAAGCGAATCAAGGAGTGCCTTCGACCGAGGGTGGATTCCTGGATGCCCCCGACCATCGTCCAGCAGGTTGCCCCTTCCGGCCACGCTGCCCAGAAACGGAACCGACTTGTGTCGAGTGGCGCCCCTGGCAAGGTAGTTCGGCAATGGGTATTCGCTGCAACCGGTCGCTGCGACCCTAATGAACCGGTAGGGCGCCGCCGCTGGAGGCTTTTACGGCTCCCTTGGCCAGGGTGAAATCCATGCGTCCCAAATTGACGCCACCAAAACCCACCTGGAAGACCAAGGTCTCGCCCCCGGAGTTCTTGATGCTGACGGGCGCATCCAAGAAGGTGTGGCTGTGGCCCCCAATGATCACGTCGATGCCCGGCAGGGTAGCAGCTAGAGTCCGGTCGTCGATGCCACCGCCCTTCAGGTCGTACCCGAGATGGGACAACAGCACCACCATGTCGACCTTCTCCCGCTCACGCAAATGCTTGATCACGGGCTTCAGGCTTTCGATGGGATCCAACCACTTCACGCCTTCGTGGTTCTTGGGCGCCACAAGGCCCTGGAAGTCCACACAAACGCCGGTAATGCCGACCTTCAGGCCTGGAAACTTCTTCACGAGCCAGGGTTGAACCCGCTTGGCCAGGGCTGGAGCCCCTTTCATATCGAAGTTGCAGTTTACGAAGGGGAATTTGGCTTCGTTCATGGCCTTGAGAAGAGCCTCGACCCCGTTATCAAAGTCGTGATTGCCCAGCGTCGCCGCGTCATAGCCGATCATCGACATCAACTGATAATCCAGAGAACCTTTGTACTGGTTGAAAAAGGGAGTGCCCTGGAAGACATCGCCAGCATCCAGCAGCAGCACGTTGCCTAGCTGACTGCGCAGTTCCTTGACCAGCGTGGCCCGACGCGCCATTCCGCCTTTGCCTGAAACCGCACCATTTCCAGGGCCGAAGGGTTCGATGCGGGAATGGGTGTCGTTGGTATGCAGAAGGGTCAACCGAACCGTTTCCGGGGTCGGCTCCGCGCGAAGAGTAAGACCGGATACCGCAGCGGCGGCACCCAAGGTTGCGATGAAATTGCGACGCTCCATGATTGCTCCTACCAGACTATTTTCTTGTCGCGGAGAGCCTGGTAGATCCCCGGTGCAAATTCATAACGCAGCGCGCTAGGCGCTTGAAGCGGAGTTTTCGACTCACCCAACTTCGTGCAGGCATCCAGCAGCAGATCCCGCAAGGGAACCCCCGTGGTGATTGGGCGCCGACCGTTCCGCAGGGTGGAAATAGTGTCCCCACTGGCGAGTAGGTAATCCGAAAGCGCAACTTTGATTGTTTCGGTGGGAACGATGGCACTGCCATCGCTCCAGGTGATGGAGAATTCTGGTTTCTCGGGCGTGCCCAAGACTTTGGCTGAAACACCCGAACAAGGTTCACCGGCCCGGCGCCGGATAGCATCTTTCACGATCTGGATGATTTCGGCGCCGGTATATTCGGCCACCACTAGTTCGTTATCAAAGGGCATTACCTCATAGACGTCGGCGATCTTGACGACCCCTGGCCGGATATTGCCCCGCAAGCCTCCGGCATTCGTGATGGCGAATCGAACCGGTGCACCCACGACTTGTTGAGCACGCTCCCGCATCAGGTCGGCCACCCAATACCCCAACAGGTTTTCTTCACCGAACTTGCCGCGCATGAGGCCGGTTGGGCACTGGACTAATTCCTTGCCGAAGCTGGCTTTCAGTTCCAGGGAAAGCGGAGCGATAACCTTGGCCACGGCGGGATCTTCCGCAATGGCATCAGTCACCGGAATGGGTTGGGCCCGTTCCAGTTTGGGATGAGTCTGGGCCGTGAGTCCAAGACCCAGCGATAGAAGAAGTGTCAGAAAAGCCTTCACTCGAGTCTCCTTACCCTTCTACGGGTGCTTCAACATGCGCCTGGACCGGTGCTCCAACGGCGCGCCGCTGGAGATTTCGAATTTCATTTCGCAACCGGGCATCGTGGGCCCAGAACCCTGCCACCACGCGCAGCATCCAGCCCATCAACCAGGCCGCAATGATCGTGACCAAAGCCTCCAAGATCAAAAAGGCCCAAACGCGCGCAGGTGAGCCACCGCCCCAGCGCCAGGCCAATGCTAAGACCATGACATGTAGACCAAAGCGCACGATCACTCCGCCCAGAAGGAGTAGGCCCCATTCAACCGGGTGCGCCCAAAGGCGCAAGAAACTCCGCCCCAGATGGCGCCCCAAGGCACCCCAGGAGCCCAGGTTCCAGCCAGGGGCAGCGGCGCGATTGATGCGGCACAACCACCATTGCAACAGGAAGGCGGAAACCGCCGTCAGGCGAACCAAGGCGCCACCGACAAGGTTCAACCATCCCAAGCCCTGGATGCCACTACTGGCCAATTTTTGGAGAATCCAAATCAGCGAACTTTCCACCAACAGAATAGGCAAAATGCCCACCACGCAAGCGTCCAGCAGACCGAGTATCCAGGGTGCGAAACCTGGCTTCTGCTGGGCGGCTCCCGCTTGAATTTTCCAGCCTGCCCACATCGCCCAACTCAGAAAGCCGAGCGCGACAAGAGAGGTCCAGAAACCCAAAGGGTGCTCGGCCAAGTTGCCGTTCACGGCAATTTCCCAAACATCTCGGGCGGTAAGTTGTTCGCCCCAGTAGCTCGGAAGGCTACTCCAACCAGCCAGCCGCTTGAGATGGAGTGCCCAGAGCGTGCTGGAAAGGACTTGGAAGCCAAGCCAGGCGAAAATCAGTTGCAGGCCTGCCCCCGAAAAACCTCCCGGCAGGGCACCCCGCATAAAGGACTGAGGGCCGAGTGACCCGACCATCACATCAGCATCATCGAGTTCGGGAGGAGAAAGCTCAGGTTCCATTTTTCATCCAAAAGGCCAATCAACGCGCGGGGGCATTTTCTTTCCGGGTTCTAATCCTAACCCAGCAGGCTCCAACGCGAGCAAGGCAGAGCTGGGAGAGGCAACAGGATGGACCTTCCTTCCAGCCCAGCCTTGGAATACGATGGGATTACTGATAACGCATGACCGGAATGGAACGGGTTCGTTCGGGACCGGGCGATCGCATGTTGAGGAGTTTCCGATGAAGTTCCAAACCCATCTCCTGGGCTTTGATAATGAAAAATATCTTGAAGAACAAACTCAGGCGATTTTTGAGCGTGTAGGTAAATTTGATGGAAAACTTTATCTTGAATTTGGTGGCAAAATCCTCTTCGACTACCATGCAGCACGAGTGCTTCCAGGATTTGACCCCAACGTAAAAATGCGATTGCTTCAAAAATTAAAAGATCGTGCCGACATAATTATGTGCATATACGCTGGCGATATTGAACGAAAAAAAATACGTGCGGACTTTGGCATTACTTACGATGTCGACGTTCTGAAACAAATTGATGATTTCAGAAGTTGGGGCATCGATATCCGCGCCGTTGTGGTCACTCGATACGAGGGCCAGCATGCGGCGCGAATCTTTATGAATAAACTCGAAAGACGTGGTATTCGCGTGGTGACTCATGCTTTTACCAAAGGCTACCCCAGCGATGTTGAGGCCATCGTTAGCGATGAAGGGTACGGCGCCAACCCTTACATTGAGACCGAAAAACCCTTGGTTGTCGTGACGGGGCCCGGTCCCGGTTCAGGGAAATTGGCCACCTGTCTATCCCAGATCTATCACGATCACAAACGTGGTCAGGGTTCGGGCTATGCGAAATTCGAAACGTTCCCGATCTGGAGCATTCCACTGAAGCATCCCGTGAACGTGGCCTACGAATCGGCAACGGTGGATCTTCGGGATTTCAACATGGTGGACCCCTTCCACCTCGCGGCTTATGGCGAGACCACCATTAACTACAACCGCGATGTCGAGGTTTTTCCTGTTTTGAAGCGAATTCTGGAGCGCATCTCCGGCGGCGATGCCATGTATCAGTCTCCCACCGACATGGGAGTCAATCGGGCAGGCTTCGGCATCGTGGATGACGCGGCCGTGCAGGAGGCCGCTCGTCAGGAGATGATCCGCCGCACCTTCCGCTATGCCTGCGAATACGCCATGGGCTTCGTGGATAAGGAAACAGCCGACCGGGCCAAAGCGATCATGGAGGAAGCCGGCGTCAAGGCCGAGGATCGCCGCGTGGTTCGACCTGCCCGGGAGTCGGCTCTGGCGGGTCCCTCCCGTCACCAAAAAGGCAACGAAGGCATTTTTTGTGGCGCGGCCATGGCGCTCCAGGACGGCACCATCATCACCGGCATCAATTCCCCGCTCATGCATGCCGCCTCGAGTCTGATCCTCAATGCCATCAAACACCTAGCTGGACTGCCGGAGAAGCTCCACCTGTTGGCGCCACCCATCATCGATTCCATTCGCAACCTGAAACACAACATCCTCAATGCCCGCAGCGTCAGCCTGGACCTGGAAGAAACGCTCATCGCCCTCTCCATCAGCGCCGCCACCAATCCCACCTCGCAATTGGCCATGGAAAAGCTGAAGGAGCTTCGCAATTGCGAAGTCCACATCACCCACATCCCGACACCCGGTGATGAAGCGGGACTGCGGCGCCTGGGGGTCAACCTCACCAGCGACCCAGACTTCTCCACCAAGAATCTCTTCGTCAGCTAACCACTGGAGAAAAGACCTAGGTCCGACAGGCAATGGCATCCAGAATTCCCTCATCCATTCACGAGGGTGTTCATGATGGCCACCACGTTTCCGAACTATGGAATCGCCATTTCCTGTCTCCTGCTTTTCGGCTGTTCAGGAGGCGAACAGAGCCCACCTCCCGCGTTCTACCCAAGGCCGGCGGGCCTTGTTTCGGCGGCCTCGCCTTTTCCCTCGGGCTGCGGCTCGGCACCCACGGGAACGATGTACCTTCATTCCGAAGTCGAACCTCATCTCGCGATCAACCCCACCAATCCATCCAATCTGATTGGGGTTTGGCAGCAGGATCGCTGGTCCGACGGCTCTGCCAGAGGCTTGGTGGCAGCGACCTCCTTTGATGGAGGTGTCACCTGGACTCAACAGGGCCTGCCCTTCTCGCGCTGTGGGGGTGGAACCACTGCCAACGGGGGCGATTTTGAACGGGCCACGGATCCCTGGGTCACCTTTGCTCCCGATGGCACGGCCTATTTCATGTCCCTATCGACCAATGGCGGCGTATTCCAGACTGGCTCCAGGAATGCCATGACCGTAGCGCGTTCCGGGGATGGCGGTCGCACCTGGTCAGCTCCCATCGCGCTTATCGATGACACGGCTCCCTACTTCAACGACAAGAACTCGATCACCGCCGACCCCACCGATGCCCGTTTTGTCTACGCCACCTGGGATCGCCTAGCCCAATCCGGCGGTGGCCCGGCCTTTTTCGCGCGCAGCACCAACGGTGGGGTCTCCTGGGAACCGGCGCGGGCAATTTTCGATCCAGGCCCCACAGCCCAGACCATCGGCAATCTGATCGTGGTGTTGCCTTCGGGCGTGCTGATCAACATGTTCACCTTGATCGAGGAAGTCTCTGGCCTAAACCAGGCCACCATCGCGGCGATTCGCTCCACCGATCACGGAGTCACGTGGTCGGCACCCATTCGCATCGCCGAAATGCTTTCTGTGGGGGCGCGGGATCCCGAAACCGGCGCGCTGATTCGCGATGGTTCCATCCTTGCCCAAGCCACCGCAGGGCCCGATGGTTCCCTCGCAGTGGTGTGGCAAGATGCCCGGTTTTCGGGGGGTTCCCGGGATTCAATCGCCTTCTCCCGCTCCATGGATGGCGGGTTGACCTGGTCGAATCCCATTCGAATCAACCCCAATCTGCAAGTCGCCGCCTTCACGCCCTCCGTGCATATTCGCCCCGATGGGACCCTTGGCATCACCTATTACGATCTCCGCGATAACACCTCGTCCCGAACCACACTGCCGACCAGCTACTTTCTTGCACGCTCCACCACTGGTGTCGATTGGTCCGAGACCCGCCTTTGCGAACCCTTCGATATTGCCGTGGCTCCCAACGCCCGTGGCTATTTTTTGGGTGACTACCAAGGGCTGAAGAGCATCGACACCAGCTTCCTGGCCTTCTTCGCCCGCACCACGGGTGATCTGAGCAATCGCACGGATATCTGCGCGCTGCGCGTGAGCGGAACGACCATTTCATCTCTTGCCGAAGCAGCGCCTTCGGCCCAAACCATTCGCCTAAGCGAGCAACGAATGGCCCGCTATGTGGGCGAAATCGCCGAGGCCAAGAAGCCAAGTGAAGCGCATCGCCTGCGCGTCTCCCAGAATCTGGCTCACCGCCTGAATCGCCCCCCAGCCTCCGCCAAGCCCATCGCCCATTCCAAAAAATCGCCGACACCCAACCCGGATAACAAGGCCAGGAAGGACAGTCCGGAACGATTCAAAACCGTGCAGTGTCATTGAAGACAAAACAACCCGAATGCCCCGGCTGTTTTTGGACAGCACTTCAGTGCTTGATATCCCAATTCGAGATGGTTACGGCCACTTCATGGCCACCAAAGACAACGATGAAGGAATTTTCTTCAGGGTGTTCCACCAGATAGCCCCCGGACTCCTGCATGGCCACGGAGCAAATTTCCAGCACCTGCTCGATCAAGGGTGGGGCGCCTCCGTGACCGGGTTTGATTAGCTTGCGCGTTTCAGACATGGTGGCCTCCCCAAGCTCCTGGTTTTCTTAACGGCGCATCGTGAAGCAAGGTTAAGACGGTTTTTTAAATCACGGCCGCTTTTCCGCTGATTCCACCAGCAAATACCCGTGTTCGTGCTCGTTCCACATTCGAGCCCTGTAGCCATTGGGTAAATTGAAACGGCTGGGACGCTGATGCTTGACTTCCGTCAGGGGTTCCTTGAACACAAAGAGCCCGCTGCCACAGTCCATCTGGTAGTACGCGACGGGTCGGGATTTCAGAGAGCAGGCGCGGCCTCCCACCACCTGAGAAACGTTGAATTCTGCGGGCAGAGGCGCCTGGTAGCCCAGTTTCTGAACGCACCAATCCCCGCAGGTGGCCGGGCCATCCGGAGGTGCCCCTTTGAAGTCCATGGAGGTCACGCTGGTGTGATTGAGGGCCGCCTGTTTGGCCATATCGAGTCCCAGGTCTTGGGTTTGCGTGAGATACAACCCAAGCCCCACGGCACCCAATAGAAAGCTCGCCGCCAGGGCCAGGCGACGCACGAGGCGCTGAGGCCGATCTGCACGCCGGGCCTCCATCAACAGCTGCTCGCGCAGGGCCGCAGGAGCCGGAAACGGACGCAGGACATTGGCGAGTTCTTCATCCATGGAAGTCTTCATGGCGCACCTTCCTGCAAGGCCATCATCTGAACCCGCAGCGCCGCCTTAGCGCGGTGGATGCGGCTCATGACCGTGCCGAGGGGCAAGGCCAAGGCATGAGCAATCTCTTCATAGCTGAGCTCCTGTTGGAAGCGCAACAGCAGAATGTAGCGAGAAGATTCAGGCACCCGCTCCAGTGCCAAGGGCAAGGCCAGCAGGGCCTCGGAATCCAGACATTCCTCGCAAGGTTCCGCAGGCAGTTCCTCAAGGGCATCAGGCTCAAAGGCCAATTCTCGACCGCGAACGCGGAATTCTGAGGCAATTTCATTGCGAAGAATCCCGATGAGCCAAGCACGGGCGGCTCCGCGTTCACGGAGCTGCCCACGCTTTTCAAATGCCTTGAGAAAGACCCGATGAGTCAGATCCTGAGCAAGATCACCGTCTCGCACCCAGGCCCTGGCCAGCCCGTAAAGGGCGTCCAAGTGTTCTTCAACCAGGCATTCGGCACTAATCGACAAATAGACTCCTAGGCCTTTTTCTCCGCAGGCTTGGCGCAAGCCTTCTTATCTTTGCAGGCTTCCTTGCAGGCCTTGGCTTCTTTGCAAGCCTTGGTGTCCTTGCATTTGTCGCAAGCCTTGCAGCAGGCGGCGGATTTCTCTGCCTTGGGAGCATCCTGGGCCGTGAGCCCCAAGGCGAAAGCTGGGATTAGGAGGGCGAGGAACAGTTTGTTCATGGAATCTCCAATGGGCCGTCATGGCCAACAGAGAGTAGACGGAGCCGCCTGGCTTTTATTCCATCCCTTTCCATCTTTTTTCGAGAAGGCCCTCCGAGCTCACCGAAACTCTTCCAATTTCTTGGCCTCCACCCACCAAAGATCGGCGTTGCCATTGCCGGCGTGAACCCGCTCTTTCTGGAGGGAAGCATAGGTGCGCGGCCCTTGCGGTACCTCCAGTCGACGGTTGCTGGCAAAGAAAAAATACTTTCCGTCGCTCGAAAAACTCGGAGAAATGGCCTGGAGGCCAGGGCCGTTGAAGGACTCACCCAGATTCTTGGGTTCGCTCCAAGCATCCTCGGCGCTTCGGAATGAAATCCAATGGTCTGCCGGCCCCAGGTTGCCCTTGCGACCC
>JFJP01032866.1_pt1 | contig 14900 bp, 13 predicted proteins | sample 431651 | NCBI WGS metagenome assembly JFJP01 (sample SAMN02602958, study PRJNA72255) | Microbial mat metagenome, whole genome shotgun sequencing project. | biome: fresh water; feature: sink hole; material: water; isolation source: purple microbial (photo- and chemosynthetic) mats found in...
ACTTGATTTAAAATTACGCCCGCAATATGAATATCTTTATCAAATTGTTGATACCCTAAAATTAACGGCGCAATTCCTCGCGTCATTCCCTTGGTGCTTAAAACCAAAATTACCGGTGCATTCACTAATTTTGCTAAGGCTGCATTACTATTACTTCCATCCAAATCTAAACCATCGTACAAACCTTTATTTGCTTCGATAATTGAAATATCGCTTTCTCGAGATCGACAAACCATTAATTTAATGATTTCCTCATGCGACATGGTGTAAAAATCTAAATTATAACAAGCTCTTCCCGCTGCTTCAGTTAACCACAGCGGATCAATGTAATCAGGTCCTTTCTTAAAAGGTTGCACGATTAAACCACGATTTTTTAACGCCGCGCACAAACCAATGCTCAAGGTGGTTTTTCCTGAGGATTTATGAGCAGCAGAAATCAATAAATGAGGCATATTTTTTAGCTAAAAGTCACTTGGTTTCTTAAATAAACAGGCAATGCTTGCTCTGCATTCACATAACGTTGTTCTTCAAAGGCTTTCTTTGCTAAGGGTAACATATTTTTAGCAAAAGGATAAGGTTCTTCAATTATTTCTAATAAAACATTTTCAAAGCGGTTTTTTAAAATATCATGATAAGTTTTCCATCCACACCCAACGCCATGAAATTGTTGATTTTTATATAAAGGCAATACATCGGGTTTGCAAACAATTTCCTCACCAATTAATTGCATTATATTTTGATTTAATTGATATTCTGCCCAATAAACTTCACTCATTCTTGCATCAATCGCCACTAAAACACGATTACATTGAGGATTGTTATGAAAAGCTCCTTGTGCTAAAACGGCTAAAGTTGAAATCGGAATCACGGGAAGTTGTAATCCAAATGCAATGCCTTGGGTCACACCTGTTGCAATGCGAATTCCAGTGAAACTTCCAGGTCCACAACCGAAAGCAACGGCATCTAATTCAGTGGGAGAAACGCCGCTTTCTACAAATAAACGATCAATCATTTCTAAAATCAAATCAGCGTGACGACGCGGAAGAACACGCATCGGAAGAAGTATCTAAAGCAAGTAGTTTCATAAGTGATTATTTGTGAAGTAATTCATAGGAAGAAAGACCGTCGTTTTCTAATAATTTTCGAAGTTTAGAAAGTGCATCAATTTGGATTTGTCGAGCACTTTCACGGGTGATACCTAATTTTGCGCCTACTTCTTCTAAAGTAAAGATTTCTCCAAGTTTTTGAAAACCAAAACGTAATGCAATAACTTGTTGTTGTTTTTCAGAGAGTTGCGATAACCAAACCTTTAATTGACGATCAATATCTGTGCTTTCAATACATAAACTAGGTTCAGGGTTGTAATCATCTGGAATGGTGTCGAGCAATGATTTCTCCATATCATCGGTGCGAGGCATATCAATTGAGGCAATTGGTTCTAAGAAAGATGCCATACGATCAATGGAATGTAAAGGCTTTTCTAAATAGTGAGCAATTTCTTCATTTGAAGGTTCACGTTGAAATTGATGGCGCAATAATTTTGAGGCACGCAAATATTTGTTAATTTCTACAATAATATGGACGGGCAAACGAATCATTCGAGTTTGATTCATAATCGCGCGTTCGATGGTTTGTCGAATCCACCACGTTGCATAAGTCGAGAAACGAAAACCGCGTTCTGGATCAAACTTTTGAACGGCTTTAATTAAACCAATATTTCCTTCTTCAATTAAATCTAATAAAGGCATTCCCCGATTCAAATAACGTCGAGCAATTTTCACGACTAAACGCAGATTTGATTCAATCATTTTTTGATTCGCTTTTTTATCACCTTGACAAACTAAGCGTGCTAAATGAAGTTCTTCTTCGGGTTTTAATAAGGGTGTTGCACCAATTTCTTGTAAATATAAACGCATCGTATCGGGTTCTGCATAAATTGTACTTGCTTTATAAACTTCCTCTAAATTTTCGCTTTCTTCTTCAACAGTTTCTTCTAATAAAAGTAAATCGGTTTCTAATGGTTCAAAAACATCGTTGCTCACAGTTTATTTCTCCGATAAATAACGCAGTGGATTGAGGGTTTGTCGCCCGCAACGTATTTCAAAATGCAACACAGGATGACGACGCGCATTGACCCCCAACGTTGCAATCGGTTGACCACGTTTCACCGACGCGCCTTTCGCCACCAAACGCCGCTGATTGTGCGCATACACACTGTGCCAACCCATTGAATGATTTAGGATTATTAACCCGCCCGCATAACCTTGCACACCATTTCCACTGTACGCAACCGTTCCATCCGCCGCTGCAAAGATCGTTTGGGCAGTATTTCCTGTAATTTCAAGGGCTTCCCGACCATTTCGTGAGATTTTCCGCACAACTTGACCGCCCGTTGGAAATTGCCATTGAATCGGTGTGCATTTTGAAAATTCCGTATAATTCGTTGATTTTATTGAAGAATTTAAAAGGCGCAACATTTGTCCAACTTGCAATTTATAAGGCGGGATCAAACTATTCCAACTCGCAATGTCCGACGTTTTTACGCCATGCCGTCGCGCAATGTTGAATAAAGTATCACCCCGTTTTACTTGATAAAATGATTCATAACCCGTTGTTTTAATGGAGATTTTTGAATTATCAGGTGGCGATTCTTGAAATATCGAGCAACCCGATAATCCTAAAAAAAATCCAATTAAAACAAGGCGTTTCATTATTTATAAATCAAGATAGTTTGACCTTCTTGAACGGCATAAGGCGGGGCGATGCCGTTCCACAAACCAATATCTTCGACTTTTTGTCCGTGTTTTTGCGCGATGGTTTCTAAAGAATCGCCCGTCGCCACTTTATGACGCACAATTTCAAATCCACCCGTGCTAGTTGTTGTTTTTTCAGCAGTTTTAATTTTAGTGGGTTTGGGATCAGAAACCGTTTCGGGTTCTTTTTCGACGGTTTTGACGATTTTGGCGGAAGGTTTTGGCGAAAGTTTTTTCGTCGATGTTTTGGCTTTTTTGGCTTTCGATGCGGGTGCTTTGACTTGCAAAGTTTGACCGACCGTCAACGTGTAAGGCTTTGATAATCCATTCAAATTCGCTAATTCATCAACATTTTGTCCGTAACGCTGGGCAATTCGATACAAATTTTCATTTGCCCCGACAACGTGTGTGGAAGTGTTTGCTGGGATTTTAGTGATTGATTTTATTGAAGTTTTTGAGGGTGCGACTTTTAATTCTTGACCATGTTGTAAGGTATTTGGCGAACTCAATCCATTCCACGCCATGATTTCTTGCGGCGTGCGCCCGTGACGTTTCGCAATTGAATACAAGGTGTCGCCTTTTTTAACGGTGTGGGACAACATCCCGCTTTTTGACGGCGGCGTTAGACTAATGGGCGGTTTGGGCGCGTCGGTCGGCACGCCTTGCAACGTGAGGGTTTGACCCACCGACAGCGCGTACGGCGGCGTTAAACCATTCCACGCGATAATATCCGCAGGCGCAAGTCCATACGCTCGCCCAATCGAATACACGGTGTCGCCTTTTTTGATCGTGTAAGTTGCTGATGTTTCGGAAGAAGTTGGATCAATCGATGTGTCGGCGGGGTCTTGAGGTCGAGTTGTGCCAGTGATCGGATCATAAATCAACACATTGGGTTTGTTTGATGTCGATGAAGCGGGTGAATCTGGTGTATTTTCAGGGACATACTGTTGTGCACACGACGCGCTTAACACACTTAACGCCAAGATGCCTAAAAATTTCATTTGCATTTTGAATCCTCTTTAAATCAAAAAATTGAGTCAATTTTAACAGGATTTAGTATAAGAGGGTATTCTTAATCTTTTAAACAAAAAATAAAGCGCACAATTTCCTAAATCATGCGCTTGAATAGATTTGTAGAAAAATCTCGTTTCTAAACGACAAGGTTTTTCTGAAAATCTATGTTAAGAAAAGTCAAACATATCTTCTAAATGGTAGCCCCATTTATCCAATACCCATACATTACTCCAAAGGGTTTCACGCCATGTTTCTGTAACGGTTTGAACGTATTCTTGAGTTACTCTATAATCGGCGGGACATTTTCCTCCATTTCTTTTCACTCGATTAGGACCAGCATTATAAGCGCATAAAGCTAAATCAGCTGTGCCAAATTGCTCTAAAAGTTCAGAGAAATATTGCGCGCCACAATCGAGGTTTTTCTCTGCATCGAACAGCTCTTCTGCCTCAAGCCCACAAATCTCTCCAGCCGTTGCGGGTTGTATTTGAGCTAACCCGATCGCATTTTGAGGAGAAACTGCGCGCGCATTCCAATGTGATTCATGGGTAATTAAAGCACGAAACAAATAAGGATTCACACCATGTTCAATTGCCGCTTTGTCCGCTAATTTTTTGAGCTCGGCTAAACTAATTACGGGCTGCTGAATGGGTTCATCTAATGCGTGGGTGGGGGAAAGTACCGTGGGTTGTTCATCGACATTGGCGCTTGCTTGCATTTGCCAAACGCATAACGCAGCGCCTAACCATCGTTGATATTTGCGGTGTAACATAAATAACTCCTGCTGTTGTTAAGGTTACTACTTGCCTTCATCATCCAATTTGTTGGTTTAACTGACTATTTTTTTATAAGAGCGAAAATTAAACTGACCTCGCAAATGGGTTCGCAGATCAGTCAAGCGTTGATTGGTTTGGAGTTTAACAACACTGCAACAAAAATGCAACAATCATTGTCACATTAATGCCACATCTGTGGTAAAAAATGACAGTCTACATCATCCCGCCCGTCTTCGAAAAATTTAACACTCAGCTCGAAAAAGCCATCATTATTAAGAAAAATCATTGGCAGATTTTTATCCAAAGTCTACCAACAAATATCTGGCATTTACAAAGCAGATGCCAGCATTTCATTGTTTAAAGAAAAGGGAGAAACTAATTATGTAGAAAAGTTTAGTAAAATTATATAAGATAATGAGCTTCTAGTTAATAAGAAAAATACTCATTTTTTTAAGAAAGAAATTGATCATTTCGGGGTTACTTTTTGTTTTATCGATATTTATCTGCTACCCTCCTATTTGAAATCCCAACTTTAATAATAATTCAATCAAATCAAAGCGTTGTATTTCAACTTGTAAAGTTGAAAATTCTCGACGAATTGGATAATTTTTACGCAGTTGATCAAAATATTTATCCGATTCTGGTTGGTTTTTTATGTTTCTTAACTTAGCATCATCTGCTCGAAGATCATAACAAGCTAAGATCGCTAAATGTAAGGCTTTTTCTTTTGAAATTTGATCGGAAAATACGATTTTTTCAATGGGTGGTTTGGGTAAATTTGCTCGCCACTTTTTTTCAACATTGAAATACTCACAACACGCTTCATAAATCATAGTTGTTCCACGAATTTTTCCATCAAAACTATAACCCGCAATATGAGGCGTTGCTAAACAAGTTTTCTCTAAAAGAGTTTGATTAATATTTGGCTCGTTTCTCCATACATCTAACACTAAACTCAAACGATTTGCGTGTTTTAACAAAGCGGTTTCATCGACCACTTTTCCTCTCGATGTATTTATTAAAACCGTACCGTTTTTTAATTCACTTAAAAATGTATTATTAACCAATTCAAAAGTCGGATATTCTCCATCTAAAATTAAAGGAACGTGCAAAGAAATAATATCGCAATTTAAAATATCTTTTAAGGGAGAAAAAGTGAAGTTTTTATTTGAAAGTTGTTCTAAAGGTGGATCATTAATTAAACATTTCACACCCAATGCTTCCAAACGCGCTAAAACCCGCGATCCAACATTTCCACAACCAATAATTCCGACAGTTTTTTGAGTTAAATCAAAACATTGCGTTTGCGACAAAGAAAACAACGCCGCAATTACATATTCTGCCGCAGAAATCGCATTGCTCGCAGGCGCACGCGCAAATCCAATGTTTTGAGTTTGAAGATAATTCAAATCAATATGATCAAAGCCAATCGTCGCTGATCCAACGAATTTGATGTTGCTTTTTTTTAGAAGTTGTTCATTCACAGTTGTTACCGAGCGAACCAATAAAATATCCGTATCGTTTAAATGATCCGCAGAAAGCTGGCGACCATTAAAAGTTGTTACATTTCCAAAGTGAGCAAAAGCCTCACAAACCAATGGAATGTTTTCATCAGCAAAAATATTCATTTCTTTATAATTATGATCCAAGTAAAAGCAAAAAGGTCTAATAGATCAATATTATATTATTTATATCTTTTTAGCTATATACAACAAACACAGATAAACTTAACTATTTGATTTATCTGTATTTATTAAAGTTAAAAAATTACACATTAAACAACAATTGTTACAAAGGATTATCAAAAAAGTTTGCGCCATTTGTTAAAGCCAAACAACTGCTGCGACAACTTTAAATTCTTTGTATAGAATTGAAAATAAAATGCCACGATTTATCGATAATTTTGAAATGAAAAGTACTGAATAAGTTTCTGTGGAAACTGCATCGATCAATATAATGGATCAGCCCAAATTTTTCCGAACGGAGATTACAAACATTATCTAGTATTATTATACCATTCGAAAAGGCTGAAGCGCCTGTTTATGCGGGTTTTCACCCTCAAAACTTCTACAAGTGGTGTAATAATGCTATATGAGTTGTTTCTTGTCCTCGCCGTCCAATAAAAAATACCAACTGAAAACAGGGATAAGGAAAACACAAATGTAAGCAAATAAGGCTTGAAATAGGTGTGAAGAAACAATTAACCAACTTGGATAAGGAATAGCTGTTTTAATGATGCCCGCAGCAATATAAATTTGTGTATTAGGCTCTGACAATAAGTTTATGATTAATAAGAATATTTTTAACCATAAGAGAAGCACAATACTTATCAATAAAATTGCATTTCCAATCACTAAATCACGCACAGCATTTTTAGGACGATGGGTGGCGTTTGCTAATAAAAACGCCCATAACAAAGGAAAACCTAATGTATAAGTCACAACCTTTTCAACTTTGATATTTTGCACACGAATGCGTTGAGTATTTTTAGTGGGTTGGTCGTGAGTTAAAATGGTGGTTGCAACTTCCCAACCGTTATTTTTAGTATGTAATTTCGCTTGTTCAGTAACAAATTGAAAAGCAATAATCGGTTTTAAAATAGTTTGTAATACTGGAAGTAGAATAGGTTGATAACTAAAATACCAAAATATAAAACTTGGAATTAACCACAGGCTTGCAAGTAATGAAAAGCGTTTAATAAGCATGATATTTTTTCTCAACCATTAACCAACCAGCAAATAACAATAATGTGATGAAATATAAAGCAATTGTCCATGCTTGGGTATGAATCATATCAAAATAATTAGGTAAGAACACCCCAGCATAAACTAAACTAATTAAGCGAAGAATATTAATGATTTCAATTAAAACAAAACCCACAACAATGCCATACAATTTAGCTTGTCGAGAAGCAGGAAAAATTAAGATTGCCATACTTAACAATACAATTGCCGACAAACCACTGCATTCATTTGAAACCGCGATTGCAAAGCCATTTGTTTTGTGGCGCAGAATGTTTGGCGCATCAAAAATAATATTATCATCAAAGAGTTGTATCATAAAATGGCTTATAATTGCTAACCCTTCACAAAATATTTCAATAATGGGTTTGAAGAAACTCACTTCTAATGCCATTAAACCCACAAAGATGAGAAAAGTATATTTCCACATAAAACTATTCACTGTTTTATCCTGTTGTGTTATTTAAAAGGTTTATAATTGCGTTTCAAATGGTTGCATTCTGGGACGGCTTTTTTTGATTTGAATGTAATCATTTGTAATTCGCTCTAATCATACAATTTTTAGTACATATTACATTTGTACAGTGTAATGCAATTGTAGCAAGAAATTACCAAATTAAACAAATGTTGCGGTTACACGCACCCCAACTTAAGGAAAAAATTATTCTAAGATGATGATTTTAATAAAAAAGTGTAAAAAGACTTGTCGGAAAGGGGATGTCGTTTTATACTATAAAATTTACGCGAAAGTGGCGAAATTGGTAGACGCGCTGGATTTAGGTTCCAGTGGTTAATTCCGTGAGAGTTCGAATCTCTTCTTTCGCACCAGAATTCCTTTATTATTCAATATTTAAGCGATCCAGCGCGCCAACGAGGTTAATCATGCAGGTCTCCGTAGAACGTAACGAATTGAAATGTCGTATGACAATCGGTTTTCCCAAGCAACATCTTGAACAAGAAATTGAAAAAAGAATCAAAGAGATAGCGCGGACTAGAAAATTCGATGGATTTCGTCCCGGTAAAGTTCCTGCGCGCGTCATTCAACAACGCTACGGTCAACAAGTCCGCGAAGATGCCTTAGATGAAATTGCCCGCAAAAACTTCCAAGCCGCCGTCACGCAAGAAAAACTTCACCCCGCTGGTTATCCCTCCATTGAGTTCAAAGACGAGCCAGACAGCGCAGAAATGGCTTTAATTGCCGATTTTGAAGTCTACCCAGAAATCAGCGAAATTAAACTCGACAGCATTCAAGTCGAAAAACTTAGCTCAGAAGTCACCGAAACCGACGTTGATAATATGATCAACAAGTTACGCGATCAACGCAAAACTTGGCAAACCGTCGACCGCGCTGCCCAAGACAAAGATCGCTTATCGATTGATTTTGAAGGCGTTTTAGAAGGCGAATCCGAACCTTTCAACGGCGGCAGCAGTAAAGATTATCCTTTAGTTTTGGGAAGCAATTCCTTTATCCCCGGATTTGAATCTGCATTAGTCGGCATTAACGTTGGAGAAACCCGCGACGTAAAAGTAACTTTCCCCGACGATTACGACGCAGCAATGGCTGGCAAAAACGCCACTTTCAAAGTCACCACAAACAGCGTGAGCGAACCTGTTTTACCTGAAATCACCGAACAATTCATCCAAGCATTTGGTGTAAAAGATGGCACGTTAGAAAACTTACGCAAAGAAGTTCGCAATAATATGCAACGTGAATTAAGTTACACCTTAAAAAGCAAGCTAAAACAACAAGTTATGGATAGTTTGTTAGCGGCAAATGAAATCCCTATTCCAGATTCTTTAGTGGAAGAAGAAGCGCAACGTTTGAGAGATAGCTTTGAAAAAAATATGAGAGGACAGGGTTATCAAGGTCAAATGAATTTGCCTATTGATCATTTTAAAGAAAATGCTTTCAAACGAGTTAAATTAGGCATTTTATTAAGCGAAATCGTTTCTAAAAATGGATTACGCCCTGATTCTCAAAAAGTCCGTGAAGCTATTGAAGCCATCGCGGCTACTTATGAAGAACAAGAAGAAGTCATCAAATGGTTCTATTCAAACCAAGAAAACTTGCGCGACGTTGAAAACACTGTCATCGAAGAACAAGTCGTTGAATGGATTTTAGAGCGCGTTCAAGTGACCGAGAAAACCGTCAATTTCTCTGACATTATGGACAAACAAAAATAATCACCATGAATAATTCAATTATTAAAGCCGCAGGTGGCTTAGTTCCTATGGTGATCGAGCAGTCCGCTCGTGGAGAACGTGCTTTTGATATTTACTCCCGTTTGCTCAAAGAACGGGTGATTTTCTTGGTTGGAGAAGTTGAGGATTATTCTGCAAACTTAATCGTTGCGCAATTGCTCTTTCTCGAATCAGAGAATCCCGATAAAGATATTCATTTGTACATTAATTCTCCGGGTGGTTCTGTCACTGCTGGTATGGCGATTTACGATACTATGCAATTCATTAAACCTGACATTAGCACTTTATGTATTGGTCAAGCTGCGAGCATGGGAGCATTTTTGCTCACTGGTGGAGCGAAAGGAAAACGTTTCTGCTTACCACATTCTCGGGTAATGATTCATCAACCTTTAGGCGGGTTTCGCGGTCAGGCAACTGATATTAAAATTCACGCCGAAGAAATCCTCAAAACTCGTGATTTGCTTAATAATTTATTAGCAGGTCACACAGGTCAATCGTTAGAACAGATTGAAAAAGACACCGACCGTGACAATTTCATGAATGCGGAACAAGCAAAAGATTACGGTTTGATTGATCAAATCCTCACCAAACGAACTGATCTGTAAGTTTTTATTTGAAAAGGTGGAACAAAACATGAGTGATAGAAGGAAATCTGGGGACGATGATCGCGTGTTGTATTGCTCTTTTTGCGGCAAAAGCCAACACGAAGTGCGTAAACTTATCGCAGGTCCTTCGGTGTTTATTTGTGATGAATGCGTAGAATTGTGTAATGATATTATTCGTGAAGAAATTCAAGAAAATACTTCTCACTCAAATAAACGTGCATTGCCCACCCCACAGGAAATTAAAGAAAAACTCGATGATTATGTGATTGGTCAAGATCAAGCAAAAAAAGTGCTTTCTGTCGCGGTGTATAACCATTACAAACGCATTCAAACGGGTGGTTTGAAAAAAGACAAAGAAGAAGTTGAAATTTCTAAAAGCAACATTTTATTGATCGGTCCAACTGGTTCAGGAAAAACGCTTCTTGCAGAAACCCTCGCACGCCTTTTAAATGTTCCTTTCACCATTGCAGATGCAACCACTTTAACCGAAGCAGGTTATGTTGGTGAAGACGTAGAAAACATCATTCAAAAATTATTGCAAAAATGCGATTATGATGTAGAAAAAGCCCAAACAGGGATCGTCTATATTGATGAAATTGATAAGATTTCTCGTAAGTCTGATAATCCATCGATTACCCGCGATGTATCTGGTGAAGGCGTTCAACAAGCGTTATTGAAACTCATTGAAGGCACGATTGCATCAGTTCCTCCCCAAGGCGGAAGAAAACACCCTCAACAAGAGTTTTTCCACGTTGATACTTCAAATATTTTATTTATTTGTGGCGGTGCGTTTGCAGGATTAGAAAAAGTTGTGCGTGGTCGTACCGAGAAAACTGGCATTGGTTTCTCTGCTGAAGTGAAGAACAAAGACGATAAAAAAGGTTTGAATGCGTATTTAAAACAACTCGAACCAGAAGATTTAATTCGGTTTGGTTTGATCCCTGAATTTGTTGGTCGTTTGCCTGTTCACGCAGTTTTACATGAATTAGATGAATCTCAATTAATTCGCATTTTAACTGAGCCTAAAAATGCCTTAACAAAACAATACACCAAATTGTTTGATATGGAAGGCACAGAATTAGAATTTCGTGATGATGCCATTATTGCAATTGCAAAGAAAGCCTTGGAAAGAAATACGGGTGCACGGGGTTTGCGTTCTATATTGGAAATGTCTTTGTTAGATACCATGTATGAAATCCCGTCTTTAGGTGGTGTTGCAAAAGTTTTAGTAGATAGTTCTGTCATTAATGGTGAATCAAAACCTTTAATGATGTTTAAGAAAACCGAGCTTCGTTCTGGAACAGACGACCGTTAATTGGTTTAAACCTACCTATGTAATAATTAAAGAGTGCAATAAGTAATTTTTGCACTCTCTTTTTTTATAAATTTTATGGAAATTTACACTCATGAATCAAATAGATCAACCTTTAATTTCAGTTATTATTCGTACTCAAAATCGTCCTCATTTATTGCGTGAAGCATTGCAGAGCATTGCTCAACAAACTTATCCATTTGTCGAAGCAGTTGTGGTTAATGATGGCGGAGAATCCGTTAAACATATTGTAGAACTATTTGAAAATGAAATAAGTGGTGGATTTCAACTCATTGAAAAAACCGTAAGAGAAGGACGTTCTGCGGCTGCAAATACTGGTATTGAATCAGCCAAAGGTGAATGGATTGCATTTCTCGATGATGACGATACATTTGAACCCAACGGTTTAGAACAACTTGCTCAATTAATCAAATGGGGCAAATGTCTGTTTCAAATGAAGAAAATAAATTGCTCGCAATAATGGGTGAATATAAATCAGATGCTTTATGGTTGTGTAATCAAATTGCGATTTGTGCTTATATTTGTAAAAAAGAAAATGCTTTAAAGATGGGTGCTTTTGATTGTGAATTTGAATATTTAGAAGATTGGGATTTTTATTTTAGACTTTCTCAGAATGCTCGCGTTCAATATGTTCCTCAAGTCGTTTCAAATTATCGTGTATGGGGTGAAGGATTTATTACTGGACAAAATAATCACCAAGAGAGTATTTATCGCCAAAAATTCTTTGAAAAACATCATGCTTTATTTTCTCCAAAAGTACTTCTTAATATAAGCTCTGAAAGCATTGATATTAGAGTTAATGCTGTTAATAGAAAAGCAGAAGAATTACATAGTTACTGTAGAAAGGAATTAAATAAACAGCATACTATATTTCAAAACGAAATAGATCGCCTCCAATCTGAACTAAATAAAAATAATCATCAATTAGAGTTATATCAGGGGCAGGAAATGGAATCCAAATTACTTGCTCAAGAAAATAAGCTAAAAGTAACCGAGCAACAATTGCATAATTTTCAAAACCAAGCTAATTATTTGTATGGGCAAAATGAGTATCATAAACGCCAATTCCCCATTAGATTTCATCAAGTTTTAAATCGTTTAATGTTACATATTGCGTTTGATGGGCGAGAGGAAGTTATTAATCTAAATGCTCTTGGTTTAACAATTCCAACCCAAGTTTTTGCAGCAAAATCTTCTACTGTTTATCCAGCAATTTCTATCTTTCAAGATATTAAATTTGTAACTCCAATTACTAAAGGAAAAATATTAAAATGGGAGTTAAATTGGAGGCAAGAAATACAAGGGCACTCAATTGCATTACAACTAGGAACATATTGTCGAGTTAATCATTGCCAATTAAAACTAACAATGATTCCTCAAGATAATCAAGGAGAAATTATTGAATCCTATGTTGAAGGGAAATATGTAGAAGATAATGAATATATGGCTTTTCCTCTAAATAAGCCTTTATTTACAGGACGTTATTTGTGTGAACTTTTTTCTCCAAATACTGATAATGATCAACATTTGTTGGGTGTTTGGCTAACCACAAATCATCGTTGTGCACCAATATTTCGCAACTACAGTTATGTATCCCTACCAATTGATCTTTTACAAAAAGATATTTTAAAATTTACTTATTCTCCATTAATTAGTATTTTAATTCCTACCTATAATACGAATGAAAAATTCTTACGAGAATGCTTAGATTCGGTTATTAATCAAGTCTATCAAAATTGGGAATTATGTATTGCAGATGATGCTTCAAAAGAACTTCAAGTTAGAAAAATTTTAGAAGAATATCGTGAGCGTTTCCCAACTCAAATAAAATTAGTTTTCTGTGAAGAAAATCGCCATATTTCTGCCACTACGAATGTAGCATTAGAAATCGCAGAAGGTGAATTTATTTCATTGCTTGATCATGATGATTTATTAACCGAAGATGCGTTATTTGAAGTGGTTAAATTATTAAATCAAAAACATGAGAAACAAGTCGATGTGATTTATTCAGATGAAGATAAATGGAATGATGTTGCAGAATGTTTTGATGAACCCTTTTTTAAACCTGATTGGTCGCCTGAAAATTTAAAAGGTCAAATGTATATTGGTCATTTGGGAATTTATCGGAGAAACTTAGTAGAAGAAGTGGGTGGTTTTAGATTAGGATTAGAAGGAAGCCAAGATTGGGATTTAGCATTAAGAGTTACAGAGAAAGCACAAAGCATTTGCCATATTCCAAAAATATTATATCATTGGAGAAAACATAGCAATTCTACTGCGCAACACGCAAATCAAAAGAACTATGCAGTTATTGCTGGTTTAAAAGCGGTAAATGATGCATTAGAACGCGAAAATGAGGGAGGAATTGCACACTTAAATAATGATAACAACTGTGTATTAGTTCAATACCCTATTAAAAACAAACCGTTAGTAAGCATTGTGATTCCAACTAAAGATAAATCAGAATTACTAAAACCCTGTTTAGTTTCTTTAGTTAAAAACACTTCTTATCCAAATTTTGAAATTGTTATTGTCGATAATGGATCGTTAGAGCCAGAAACATTTCAATTATTTGAAGAATACCAGCAATTACTTAAAGAAAAATTTAAAGTTATTCATGATGACGATGTTTTCAATTTCTCAAGATTAGTTAATAATGGCGTGAAAGCATCAAATGGTGACATGATTTTAATGTTAAATAATGATACCGAGGTTATTTCACCAAATAATTGGTTAGAGGAAATGGTGGGTTATGCACAACGTAAAGAGATTGCTTGTGTGGGTTGCAAGTTGCTTTATGATGATCAAACAATTCAACACGCGGGTGTGATTTGTGGGTTGGGAGGAATTGCGAGCCATAGCCATTTGAACTTGCCAGTAAGTAGTCCTGGTTATTATGCACGTTTAACAATTGTTTCTAATTATAGTGCAACAACCGGTGCTTGCTTTATGATTAGACGTAATATTTGGGAAGAAGTAAAGGGTTTTGATGAAACATTAGCAGTGGCTTATAATGATGTGGATTTTTGTTTGAGATTGTTGAGCAAAAATTATCGCCATGTTGTTTTACCGCACGTTTTATTTTATCACCATGAATCAAAGAGTCGCGGCTTAGATGATACACCAGAGAAACAACGCCGTTTTACACAAGAAACTAATTTAATGAAACAACGTTGGCAGCATATTATTGATCATGATCCGTATTACAACCCGAATTTAACTTTATATGCAGCGGATTTCTCAATTAGTCCAGATTCACCGTATTATTGTGAAACTAATCAAGAAATATTGCCGTGATTTCAATCGACATTACAAATGCTAAACTCAAGGGTTTCTAAATCACCAAACACGTAGGTAGGAACTGCGGCAATTCCTCCTACTGTACCTGCATTACAAAAAATAGTTTTTTTACCTTTAATATTTTGAATTTCCTCAATTTTTGCTTTGTGTGTGTGTCCGCAGCACACCAAATCATAAT
>JFJP01002605.1_pt1 | contig 14896 bp, 15 predicted proteins | sample 431651 | NCBI WGS metagenome assembly JFJP01 (sample SAMN02602958, study PRJNA72255) | Microbial mat metagenome, whole genome shotgun sequencing project. | biome: fresh water; feature: sink hole; material: water; isolation source: purple microbial (photo- and chemosynthetic) mats found in...
GAAGACAATACGCACGTTTGCGTAAACCGCAAGAACTATTTACGCAAACGTGCGTATTTTTTTCAACGGGCCGTTTTCGGTCCACTCAACGACAACTGCGCTCCTACGGGAGCCAAAGAATAAGCCTATGAAAAAGAAATTGAAAAGCGATAGCCCGTTAGGAGTCGCAACTTGTTCTCCGTCTTCCGAATTACCATGAACCTATACGACATCACCAAAAAGCTGACCGGTCCCATCTCTTCGGTGGGGGAATCAAACGCCGACGCCGACCGCTTCGGCAATCTGTGCGCCACCATCGAACTTGTGGACCGTCTGATCTTCGACATCAACGGGGCAGCAAACGCGAAGGACTGCCATGAAGCGTCACGCGCCAAGATCGGGAAACGCGCCCAAGAGTTCCTGGACGATCTACGGGACTCTCTTCCTGAGAACGTCTCTGTTTCTCCGTCTTCCGCTGCGCCTCACGGGCAATGCGAATGGGAAACCAACGCAGGCACGGGCAATGCGAATGGGAAACCAACGCCTACTGGAAAGACCGACTCGGAAAGCGGTTTTGCGTGGAGCACGGCAACCGTCTCCTGAGCAAGTTCCAAATCCCGCTGGAGGTGCTATGAATCATCTTTCGGAGAACACGTTATTATAACACCCGTGGCAAGCTATCGAAAACAACGCGCCGAGCGTAAGCGACTCAGATTCAGCGCAATGGGCAAAGCCTCCCAGAAATAGCGGAATCCGACGCGGAGAATCTACCGCATAAGCAGGGGGACGCTTTAGGATGCCTACAATGGACCGATTTTCGATCCGGCAAAGTCCGGCGCTGGACGGTGCGGATTGGAGACAGAATCGACCGGATCACGCTGGAATCACCCGATGGCCGCAAGACCGCTTCGCATGGGTGGTCATGGGCTCTCGACCATCTGCGGGGATTTCTCGCGGGGCGAAAATGACATTATCGCATCATGATTTGACGATGCGAGCAAGAGGGCTGACTCACACCCGCTCCGACTTCCTGCCCAAAATCACAAATCAATTACAAATGCACATTTCCTGCGATATTTCGATGACACGGCTGCCACAACCTGCTAGTCCATGGGCCATGCAAGACGCCGCGTGCTCATTGAGCGGGTGGTCAAAACCGTGGCCGATGAACGCCGCATCGAGTGGCGCGCAATTCTGAGCCCGACCCGCGAATGCCCGCCGACGGCTGCCGCCCGCGTTCTCGCCATGGCGGTTTGCTGCTCGGCAGGTATCCCGATGCAGATGGTCGCCCGGGCGTTCAACCGCACCTGGCAAACCGTGGATTCCGCCCGCCAACGGCAAACCGCGCTCGCCATGCACGAGGCGCACCTCCGCGATGAGTTCATTAAAATACTCTCCCTCGCGCTCGCCCCACCGATGGTGGCCCAATCCACCCCGCATTCATGAGCGCGAAAACCAAACCCTCCGCCAAAAAACCCGCCAAGAAGCGCGGACGCCCGAGCAAGTTCACCCCCGCCACTGCTGCGGCGATTTGCGAACGGCTTTCCAAGGGCGAACCGATGGCCGAAATCTGCCGCTCCCCGCGCATGCCTGCTGTTAGAACCGTTACCGATTGGATGGGGGCGGACGAAACGTTTTCCGCCAGCATCGCGCGCGCGCGGATTGAGGGATACGACGCCATCGCGGCCGAGTGCCTGCGGATCGCCGACAATCCGGTGTTGGGAATGGAAGAGGTGGAAAAGGAGTGGGGCACCGAAATCAAGCGCGGCGACATGCTGGGGCACCGGAAGTTGCAGATTGAGACGCGGCTCAAGCTGCTCTCAAAGTGGGACCCGAAACGCTACGGCGACAAGCTCGACGTGGCACATAGCGGGAGCGTGGACATCGAAGTAACCATCGGGGGTGACGACGCGGAATGAAGGTGAAAATCAAGATCGTGCCGCGCAAGCAATTCCGGGCTTACCTGAAGCGGGTGGCGCGTTGGGCGTGCCTGGTGGTGCACCGGCGCGGCGGAAAAACGTTTTGCTGCATTCAGGACCTGATTCACCGCGCGAACACGCACCAGCGGCCCGGTCCGCCGCTGCGGTATGCCTACATCGCGCCGACGCGCGACCAAGCTAAGGACATTGCATGGGCGTATCTGGTCCGCTACGCCTCGAAGATCCCGGGGATTGAAATCAACAAGAGCGAGCTCACACTAGGATTGCCGGACAAGTGGACGATCCGGCTTTACTCGGGCGACAACTACGAGCGGATGCGCGGGCTTTATTTTGACGGCGTGGTGATCGACGAGAGCGGCGACATCGACCCGCGTGCATGGGATGAGGTGATCCGGCCGTGCCTCACCGATTACAAGGGCTGGGCAACGTTCATCGGCACCCCGAAAGGCAAGAATTCGTTCTTTGACACGCACAAGAAGGCGGAGGAAAACGAGGATGGTAATTGGTTCTCACTGATACTGAGGGCGAGCGAGAGCGGGATTATCGACCCGGAGGAATTGCGTGACATCCGCGCGAGCACGCCGGAGCCGATTTATCTTCAGGAATGGGAGTGCGACTTCGCGATTGCCTTGCAAGGGGCGATCTATGCGGCAGCACTGGCCAAGATCCGGGCGAAAGACCAAATCGGCCCGTTGCCGCATGACGCGGGGCTGCCGGTCTGGACGTTCTGGGACCTGGGCAGCCCGCGCAATACCGCCGTGTGGAGCGTGCAATTTCTGCGCAATGAAATCAAGGTGCTGCACTGCGACACCGCCACCGACTGGACCACGGCGCAACGGGTGGCGGCCATGACCGCGCGCGGCTACGACTATGCCGGGCATTGCATCCCGCACGATGGCGCGGCAATCCAAAAATCCGGCATCACCTACCAACAGGAATTGGAGGTTGCCGGGCTGCACAATGTGCGGACGCTGCCCCGGACCAGCGACCCGACCGCGCGGATTCATCGAATCATTTCCTTGATCCCGGCCATGAGCTTCGACGCCAAGGGCTGCAAGCTTGGGCTCAAGGCGATGGAGGAATACCACACGGCCTATGATGCCAAGAAAAAGATGTTCTCGGATAAGCCCTATCACGATTGGACGTCTCACCCGTGCGATGCGCTGGGCTACATGGCGGAAGCGATTGATTGCGGGCTAGTGAAGTATGGTGGCAGCAATCACGGCCAAGGGCGTTTGATCTCGCCTATCCCTGGCCTCGGCGACCCGGAGACATGGCACGGCATTGTGATCTCCCCGCTTGGCTGAAGGTTTCCGTATCGGCAAGCAAGCGACGGCTTGCCGCAGCGCGGGCCGCGCGAGTATCACGGCAGGCATGGGCTTTTCCAAACCGAAAAAGATTGATGCACCCAAGCCGCCGCCGCCCCCAGTAACTGTGACCGGGCAAGACAAGGCTTATGCGGAGGATGACCAACGCCAGCGCCAACGCCGCCGCGCGGGCTACTCCTCAACCTTGCTTGCCCCCGCCGCAGCGGCTGAGGGCGGCAGCAAGAAAACCCTTTTGGGCGGCTAACATGGAGGACGCTAAAACCATTTTGGCGCGTTGGTCGGGCATGATGGCCGAGCGCGCGCCGTGGGATTCCACTTGGCAGCAAGTGAGCGACTTCGCGTTACCACGCAAAGGCAACATTTCGCGCACGGCTGGCGCTGGATCTGGCACAAACACCGCCAACATGCTTTACGACACCACGGCGATTGAGGCCGTCTCAGTGTTGGCGAGCGGTCACAGCTCCGCGATCACCCCGGCCGGCACGCAGTGGTTCGCCTGGGAAGCCCCCGAGGACATCAAGAGCGATGAAGCGGACGGCTGGTATCACGAGCAAAGCGAGAAGGCGCGCACGATCCTGGCTGCGGGGAATTTCCACACCTCGCTCAATGAGTGCTTTGAGGACCGCAGCGGCTTCGGGCTGTGTTGCTTGGGCGCGATGCCTCATGCGGAAAACAAGATTTCATTTCAATCCCACCCGATTGGCTCGTTCTGTGTGGAAGAGGATTCGGGGGGCAATGTGGACACGGTGTTCTTGCGCCGTGCTTACTCGATCCGCCAGCTGGCACAGGAATTCGGCGAGGAAGTGATCGCCGCCAACGCGAAGCTCGCCAGCTCGTGGCAAAAATTCAAAGAAAAGGGCGTCAACGGCGATCACTACGTGGTGCATGCGGTGTTTCCCCGGATCACGCGGGACAAGACCAAGCTCGATGTGTTCAACATGCCATTCGCCAGCGTGTGGGTGGCCGAAGACGGCAAGAGCGTGCTCAAACGCAGCGGATTCCCGGAAATGCCATACATGGTTTCCCGCTACCTCAAGCGCACCGGCTCGCGCCAGCAATATGGTTACGCGCCCTTTGAACAAGTCAAAGCCGCCGTGCTCGATGCGAACAAGCTCAAGCAAATCCTTGGCGTGGTGGCGCAAAAGAAGGCGGTGCCCCCGGTGCTCATCCCTGACAACCTGATCGGCAATGTGGATGCCCGGCCCGGTGGCCGCACGGTGTTTCGCGCGACCAGTCACGCCTCATCCCTTCCGCAAGAATGGCTGACCAATTCCCGCGACGATGGTTTGCTGGAAGAACTTCAGGACGCCCGCGAAACGATCCGCCGCGCCTTTCACACTGACCTGTTCCGCATGTTCGCCGAGCGGGAAAAGCAGATGACGGCGCGCGAAGTGTCCGAGCTGGCGGCTGAAAAGCTTATGCCGTTCTCACCTTCGTTCACGCGCTTTACGGCGGATTTCCAAGTGGCAATGGAGCGGATTTTTAACGTGCTATTCCGTGCAGGAGCGTTTGGCCAAGTGAATGACATTCCTCAGACCGTGATGCGCAAGACGCGTGACGGCTTGACGGAGGTGCCCCCGCCCAAGGTGGTCTATCAATCCCGGGTGGCGCTGGCCATCCGCCAATCTGAAAGCGCCGCTGCCGACCGCTTGGTCGAGCGTGCCGTTGCCATCGCGCAACTCGTCCCGGATGCGTTCGACAACATCGATGTGGACGAATACTTGCGCCTCAACGGCCGCAATGACGGCGTGCCCGAGTCCGTGATTCGCAAGGCAAAGGCGATGGAGGAAATCCGCACGGCGCGTGCCGAAGCACAAGCGCAACAAGCAGAGCTCGAACAAGCCCAACTCGCCGCCGACGCGGCCAACAAGGTCGGCCTGAAAATTCCACAACCGCCCGCATGATCGAAATATCCGACCCTCTTGCCTTGTTTGACCAGGCCCGCCAACAACAAGCGGATGCTGCGAAGCTGGGCGCGAAGTTTGAACGCCTGACGCGCAAGCTATTCACGACCGACAACGGCAAGGAATGGCTGCGCCTAGCCCTCGCCAAGCACAACTTCATGGGCAGCGTGTTCAGCGCTGAGGACGGCATGAATGCGGCCACCGCAGCTTACCGAGACGGCGTGCGTTCCGTGTTTTCCGATATCCTCAACGCCGCAGCGGCGGGCATCCGCGCTCCGCAACCGGGGGCAGAGGATGATTGATTTTCTAATAGCGGGGTGACCGTTGATAGGTAAGACCGGAGCCTCATAACCTCCAGCATGTCGGTTCAAATCCGACCCCCGCAACTTCTCTCTCATGCAACCAACCAAACACCAACACCAACCATGAAACTCCATATCTATCAAATGCGCCATGTCTTCGCCGATGATGAGCACATCGGCAAATACGACGTCGGCACCAAGTCTGTGCGACTGCGCGCCGAATTCGCCGACCTCACCGACAAGGTGAAGGCCCATTTCATGCGTGCGCATGGCATCCCGGTGAAAATCCTCATCGGCAACGAAGCGCTCGCCGCCGTGGCCCCGCTGCCAGACTTCCCGCACGAAGTGCGCGAAGCGATGGACCCCGGCCTAGGCATGCTCTCGCCCGCTGCCGTTGACCATGCCCGCAAGCACTTCACCCGCACGGACTTTGACCGACTCTATCAAGGGCGTGTCGAGTATAGCTCGGGCTCGGGCGTTGCCCCCGTCGATCCTGCCGACGAACCCATAGACGAACCGAAGCCAGCCAAGGAGCCGAAAGCGCCGAAGCTAGCCAAGAAGGCCGCCGCAGAAGCGAAACCCGAATCCACTGACGCATGAGCACCCCCACACCCACCCCAGAGCCAACCCCGGCACCGACTCCCGAGCCCACTCCGACGCCAACGCCGGAGCCAACTCCAACCCCCGCGCCAAGCGCCGAACGCCCCGACTACCTGCCCGAGAAATTCTGGAAGGATGGCGCGCCGGACGTGGAAAACATGGCCAAAAGCTACCGCGATCTCGAAACCGCGTTTTCGACGCGCAAGCCCGTCGGCCTGCCTGACTCACCGGAGGGCTATCAGCTCAAGCCCGAAGCACTGCCCGAGGGGCTCACCTGGTCAGAAGATGCCGAAAAGCGCTTTGCCGGGGCCTTCCATGCCAACGGCATCACGCCCGACGCCGCGAAGGCGATCACGCAAACATTCATCGAAATGGAAGCGGAGAATCAACGCTTGATCGGCGATGCTTACGAAAAGCAGATTCAGGACGGCACCGCTGCCCTGAAAAAAGAATGGGGCAGCAACTACGAATCGAAGATTGGCCAAGTCAAAAGCGTGGTCGCCTCACTTGGTTACGATCCGGCGGACGCTTCGCTTTTCTCTCATCCGCCCGTGGTTTCGTTCCTGGGCAAAGTCGTGGGCATGTTGTCCGAGGACGCCGTAGCCTCGATGCGTGGCGCGGTGGCCCCGGGGAATTCCTTCGTCAACGGTGCGGAGGAAGCGCGCGCGATCATGCGCGACGTGAAACACCCGGACTATGAGGCTTATCACAACGGGGACCGCACGGTGATTGCCAAGGTGAAACGCTTGATCGACGGCTAAGAATTCTCTGCCTGTGTGATTGGTGAGCGGCGAGCGCCTTCGGGTGCCCGCCGCTTTTCCGTATCGGCAAGGAATAGAGTGATTGAAGGGAGGGCGCGGCGAGGCGTAGAAGCAAGGCGAAGCAGCCGACCCGCTGGCGGCGGACAACCTCTAACGAGGCCCGCGCGGAGGTGGACAATCGGAACTCACACCGGGGCCGCGAGGCCACAAATTGAATTCCAACAACTACGACAATGATCCCCATCACCATCCCGCAATCCGCGCGCAACATGTTCCAAGAGGGCATGGAGCACGTCGCCCAACAACTCCAATCACGTTTCAAAGCCTACGCCACCGTCAAAACCGGCTGCACTGGCAAGAGCCAAGCTCACCGCAAGGTGCAAAAGGCTGAAATGAACGATCACACCGGACGGCTTCAGCCGACCGTCGGCCAAGAGCTTCTCTTGGAACACCGCTATTTGTTCCCCCGCAAAGCGAGCCTTGCCACCATCCTCGATGAGGATGACGCGCAAGAACTCGATCTTGCCGTGGCTCCCACCGGGGAAATCAGCACCCAGCACGGGGCCGCTGCCAACCGCAAGCTCGATGATATCTTCATCGCGGGCATCCTGGGCGCGAACCTCGAAGGCATCGAGGACAACATGTCTTCGATTGCGCTGCCTGCCGCGCAAATCATCGCCATCAACTACCGCCGCGACGGTGGCAGCGCCAACACTGGCTTGACCCTTGCTAAGCTGGTGCGTGCCAAGGGCCGCTTCGGCAAACTCGAAGTCTATGGCCAAGAGAGCAAGGACGCCGGGGCAAAGATCTGCATGGGCGTCTCTCAAGACGAGCTCGACAACTTGCTTTACGACGTGGAGCAAACCGGCAGCGCCGATTACAACAAGGTGAAAGCCTTGGTAGAAGGTGAAGTCGATTACTTCATGGGCATCCACTTCCTGCGCAGCGAACGCTTGCCGGTCACCTCTCTGGGTGGTGGCAAGATCCGCCGCGAGTGCCCGATGTGGATCAATACCGGTGTCCATCTGGATTTCTGGTATGACGTCAAAACCTCCATCGACGTGCTGCCTACGCAGTCCCAAGCGGTGCAGGTCTATTCCCGCATCAAAGCCGGTGCCTGCCGCAAGGACGAAGACCGCGTCGTCAACATCTACTGCGAACAGGACGGCTGATCTAACCTTTAACCCTACCAGAAAGAACCAATATCATGTCTGTTGTTTTATCCACTATCGCCGCCCTGCAAGCCGCCGCCCTCATCAAGGGGCCAAGCGCGGGCTCTCACGCACCGCAATCCGCTGCAAACCTGCGAATCCTCGACGATAAAGCGAGCATTCCAGTGGGCGCGCCTGCGGTGGTTGCTGCGACGGATTACGTGCGCTTCGGCAAGCTCCCCGCTGGCTCGCGCATCATCCCGTCCTTGTCGTTGCTGTCCACCGACCACACGGCCACCATTGCCGGGAAACTCCAAATCGTGCCGCTTGACGGCAGCGCGGTGCAAGAAATCACCGGCGTAGTCGTCAACCTCGCTGCCACGGAAACCGCGTGCATCCCTGAGGTGGCGGATACTCTGGTAGTCGCCAAGGAATCGTGGATTCAGTTCGTGCCGACGGCCGACCTGACCATTGCCACCACGGCGAAGACGCTCCGCGCCCGGATCGTCTATGGTCAAACTTACTGACCGCCCGGCAGCTGCTAGTTCCCCCCTCCCCAACAACCGCCCGGCGGCGCACGCATAACCCACGTGCCCGCCGGGTTTCTTTTTTTAGAAACCATCCATGACCAAGACTGACATCGCCAACATGGCGCTTTCCAAGATCGGGGAAAGCCTGATCACCGATATTGCCGACACGACCAGCAAAGCGGCCCGTCTGGCGAATCTGCACTATCTGCCCTCGCTCAAGGAAATCCTGCGGGCTCACTTCTGGAGCTTCGCCATGGTCGTGGCGGAATCTGAGCCGCTAGACGCCCCCGCCCCCTCGTCAGTGGATCTCACCGGATGGACGGCGGCGTTTCCGCTACCTGCCGATTTCGTGAAGCTGCGCCGCATCACAAATCCTGAGGGCACGGTGATTGATCGGTTTGATTTCCGGACCATCGCGGGGGCCCGTACCATCGTTTCCGGAGGCTATGAATCCATTCGCGTGGATTATGTGCAACTCCAAGACGCTCCCACGCTCTACGACGCGCTGTTTGTGGAGGCGCTGGTCACCTTACTGGCCAGTAAGCTGGCGCGAGCGATCACCGGTTCCGAGCGGATGGAGGCGGATCTCCGCCAACTTTACGAGGGCAACGCGCTGCCCGCCGCCCGCACGGCGGACGGGCAGGACACCCAGTCCAACGAAAACCACCCAATGTCCGAATTCCTCGCCGGTTCCTTGCTCGGCGTGCGCGGCGATTTCTTCTCCGACCAACTGGAAGCCTGATTTTTTATGCCTATCGTCAAACATCAACTCACTTTCGACGGGGGCGAGTGGTCGCCCTGGCTCGATGGCCGCTCCGATCTTGCGAAATACACCAGCGCATGCCGCCGCTTGGAAAACTTCATCATTCGCCCACAAGGCGGGGTGTGCAAGCGACCGGGCCTCGAGTCTTGCGGCAAGGGGAAAGGCTCAACCGTGCGCTTGGTCGAATTTGAAATCCAAGGCGATGATTCCTTGATCCTCGCGCTAGGCGGCGGAGTGATGAAGGTCTTTGCGGCGGGGAGCGCGGTGCAATCGGGCGGCGTGGATCTGGAGGTTGCCATTCCTTGGACGGGCGGGCAGCTGCCATTGCTGCGATGGAAGCAAATCAACGACGTGATGTTTTTCACCCATCCCGAATATGAGCCGACACAACTCCGACGCTTCGCGAACGACAGCTGGGCAATGGCGGGCTTAGTCCCGAATAGCAAAGCTCCGTTTTTACCGGAAAACACCGACGATGCCCACACCCTTCAAGCGTCCTATCCGGCGAGCCCAGTAGCAAACGCGTGGACTTCCACGACTGCCACTATCAACGTCGGCGCCAAGGTCACTCATCTGGGAATCACCTACACCTGTCAGGTAAAACACACCACCAGCACAACCCGGGTGATTACCTTCATCGGCTATGACGAAGCCAAAACAGGCGGGTCAACCCCTTCCCAGGGAAACACGGCCCCGACCAAGAGCTATTACGAATACGAGAGCGATTCCTATTACGAATTCGATAGTTTCAAACTCATTTGGCTTCCTTCCAACGAGTCCACACTCGACAGCGCGGCCCCTGCTGGGCAGGAAATTTCCCTCATTTCCAACAAGGCCTTGTTTGATGCGAGCCACGCCGGGGCATTATTCCAAATCTCAACCAAACGGGAACCGTGGCAATTTGAAACGGTGCGGGCGTATGGGGTGACGACTACGGCCCCGCTCTATGGCACGTGGTATGGCACCTATCACGTCGAGGAATCCACGGACGGCGGCGTCACGTATGTGGCGATTCGCACCTTTCAATCCTCCACTGCCTCCCCGCGCAACGCCAGCGCCGAGGGCGAGACGGACGGGCGGGTCTTGCTGCGCATCAAATACAGCAACCACCAGGGCGGAACCACCGGGGCGCATGCCATCCTTTCTGCGGAAGACGCCTACATGCGCGGGGTGGTGAAAATCCTCACGGTGACCGACTCGATGAACGCAATAGTCGAAGTGGTTTCTCCGGTCGAAAACGTGACGACGCGCTATTGGGCGGAAGGCGCATGGAGCGGCTATCAAGGGTATCCGCGCGCGCTCGAAATCCATCAAGGCCGCCTGATCCTCGCTTCCACCGCGCGCCGTACGCATACCGTGTGGGGCAGTGCGTCCGATGATTACTCGAATTTCGAACACGGCACGGATGCCGACCAAGCGTTTGCCCATACCGTGATGATCGGCCAACGCGAGCCGATTAGTTGGTTAGCGAGTGACCGCTCGCTTATCATCGGCTCAGGAGTGGCGGAATTTTCCCTACGGGGAGAAACGGAAGATAAGGCGATTACCCCGGAATTCGGCATGGCCACCCGTAACTCATCCATCGGGTCGCACGCGGAAGCGCCGGGGGCATTGCGGACGAACGCCGCCACCCTGTTCGTGCAGAATGGCGGCCGGGCGGTGCGGGAGTTGTCTTACCGCTTTGACTCGGACCGCTACGAAGACGGCAATCTAACCCTGCTCGCCGAGCACCTTTTCAGCGATGGGCCGATTATCGACTTCGCGCTCACCCACAATCCCTTTCAAATCGCCTGGTTCGTGGCAGGTGGCAAGCTGTTCTCCCTGACCTACGAGCGCGGCCAGAACATCGCAGGCTGGTCCCGCCACCCGACCACCGGCACCGTGCTTTCCGTGGCTTGCCTGCGCAAGCCGGGCGAGGATGAGGTTTGGATAGCCGCCTTGCGCAACGGTCAAGTCTGCATCGAGCGGATGGCCCCAGGCTTGCTGAATGCCGCCGACGACGGGCGCTGGCTGGATTCCTACACGGTCTTGACTTCCCCCTACTCGCTCACCGGCCACCACTTGGACGGCCAAACCGTGGCAGGCTGGAACAACGGCACCGCCCTCGCCCCCGCTGTTTTGTCCGCCGAGTTCTTCACGGGCAAGACCGGGCCGGTGACCGTGGGCCTACCCTATGCCGCGAAGCTGATGCCCATGACCCCCGAAACCAGCATGGACAATGGCTCAAGCCGCAGCCGCGAGGCGCGCATTCACTCGCTCACCCTGAGCCTGCACCGCGCCCGTGGGGGCAAGATGGGCGAAAACCCGGACGGCACGAAGTTCGACCCCATCAATGCCGGATCGTCCGCCGCGTTGTTTTCCGGCGAGACCGGGGAAAAACAATTCGACGGCGGCCACAGCACTGCCGGGGATTTCTGCGTGATCTCCGATGAGCCCTTCCCCTTCGGCATCCGCTCACTGGCAATCAAACTCAACTACTTTGGCGATGCGCGTTGAACCCGTTACACCTGAGACGCTGGGAAAAATCCTGCCGTGGTGGCCCGCGCGCGACGATGGCCCGATGCCTGCCGACCTGCTGCCGCCTGCCGGGGCCTGTGCGCTGGATGAGGCAGGCGAACCGCTGGCGGCCGCGTGGCTTTACACGCCCCCCAGCTGCCGGGTGGCTATGCTCGATTGGCTGGTGAGTAAGCCGGGCTGCGGTCCCGCCCTCACCCGTGCCGCCTGCCGGGCGGTGTTTCTTTCGCTTGCCGATACGGCCCGGGCTGGCGGTGCCCGCGTCCTCTTCGCTTCAGTGGAACGTGCGGGCATGCTGCGGGAAGCGCAAGCCTGCGGCTTCACCATCGCCGCCACCGGCTGCACTCACCTTGTAAAGAATCTCTAACTTATGGACCCTTTCACCTGGCTTGCCGTATTCGTATTCGACGATCTTTTTTATGTCTTCGCCGCAATAAGCGCAATAAGCGCGGCAGCCGGTGCGGCCGTTTCCTACCAAGGCAGCAAGAACGCCGCCGAAGCCGCCGAGGACAACGCCAAGGCTCAGAACAAGGCCGCCGAAATGGCCGCGCGCAATACCGAGCTGGAAGGCGCGGAGGCCATCAAACGGGAACGCATCAACAAACGCCGCGCTCTCGCCCGGCTGCGGGCGGATCATGGCACCAGTGGCGTGGTGATGGATGGTTCCAGCATGGACGTCTTCGCGGAGACGGCGGGCGGCATGGAGCTGCGGATTCAAGACGCGGCCCGAGGCAATGCCATGGAGGCCAGCAACCAACGCCGTTCCGGCGCGGTGGCGCTGTGGGAAGGCCGCCAACAAGCGGCCGCTACCCGCATCAGTGCTTACGGCACCTTGCTATCTGATACCGCTGGCATCGCTGGCAACGCCTACAAGTCCGGCGCGTTTGGCACCGGCACCAACACCGGCACCAACACCGGCACCAACACCAGCAATGCCCCTAAAGCAATCCCTGTAAGATAAACCCCATGGCACTGATCCCCGACCTCAATCCCAACCTTTCCGGCCGCTATGACCCTGCCACTCCATCCATGGGCGCGGCGATGGCCGTCGGCAATGCAATGCAGAAAGCAGGCAATGACGTTACCCGCGCCGCTGAGACGGTGGGTGACATCGGCTTAAAATTCCAAGACGCGCAGGATCAGGGCGTAAAAAGCAATGCCCGCCTCGCCATGCAGCAAGCCTTTGCCGAGCATCAGGAATTCCGCATGCAGAATCCCGATGAATCGGCGTGGGAGGCGGATATGGGGGAGCGCGTCGGCAAGGCGCGCGAGAAGGTTTTCCAAGAACGCATGAGCCCGTTCATGAAAGCGGAACTGGATGCCACCTTCCAAGGCTGGGCGCAAACCTCGCAGAACGATGTGATGCTCGACAAGACACGCCAAACCGTCGCGCGGGCCAGGCAGGCACTGACCAATGAAGTGCGCGAGCTCCAAGACGCTGGACTTCATGATCAGGCCGAGCAGCGCCTGCGTGAGGCCGGGAAAAAGCTCCTGCTGCCTGAAGAGGAGAAGTCCGACATTCAAGCCAACCGCAAGCACGCCAAAAATCACCAAACCAAGGCCGCCTTCGATGCGGAGCAAGCGCGCATCAACGCCAACCCCATCGAGGTCTGGAAGGATTACGAATCGCCCGAACCACCCGAAGGGGCGGACAAGGAACTCTATGCCAAACACCGCGACCGCGCCCGCGTAGCCCGTGCGCAAGAGCAGGCGGGAATTCTCAACAACATCAGTGATGCCATCGCCGCGAAAAAGATCGTGAAGCGCGATCAACTCAAAGAATGGGAGGATGAGCTCGGCGCGGACCTCATCCAGAAAATCGGCGATGACATGGAGAAATCCACGAATAAAGCTCTCCAAGACAGCTGGAAAAGTAAGCCCTACCAGGAGCGCATGATTGGCATGGTGTCCACCGGGCTGGATAATCTGGATACTGACGACGTCTCCCGGCAATACGATCTTCAGAGCTATTTGGAGCGCATCGAAGAGGGGCCTATCAAGTCTTCGCTGAGTGCGCAGATGAAGGCGAAACTCACCGGAAAAACAGATCCGCCTACCGCCTTGAAGTTGAATCTCGGCATACTCAAGGAGACGGCCAAGGGCGGTCTTTTCGGGGCAGCACTGATCGACAAGCCGCAGACGGTGGATGATGCCATCGGCGATGACTTCTTTCAGGACGGCGCGAAGTTGCAGGCGCTGGGGGCATCCCCTGATCAGGCTGATGAGATCATGAATCCGGAGCTCTCCAAGGATAAGCGGAAGGCAGCGTTTCTAAGGCTGTATCCGAAGTTTTCGGGAAACAAGACCGCTGACGAATACACTCAGCGGACCGCCCAAGCGATTATCGAACGCAAGGACATCATTCCCAAGACCCCGGAGGAATCCCAAAAAGCGCAAGCCGGACGCATGAACGCGATTGCCGCTTATGGCCGGGTACTTGACCACATGGAAAAATGGGCCGCCGCCCATCCGAAGGATGCCGAAGATGACGCCAAGGTGAAAGCGGAGATGGCCCGCGCCGTGGGTCCTACCCGTTGGCAATCCGCCATGGATTCCGGCATCGATGAATCCGGCTTTGACCCCGCATTTGGCGTGCTGCCGACCCGCGAGGAAATGGCGGCCCCTTCCACTTTCACTATCGATCTTCCCGAACCATGATCACCGCATCCCTTGAAGGGGGCTTCGCCTCCGCCAGCACCTCGCCACTCGGGGCCACGCTGCCGCTTACCGCTGGCATCCCGCAATCCGCTGCCTCGCCGATGGCGGAGGAAATGGCCCGGCCATGGGAGGAACAGGAAGCCGCGCGCATGCAGGAGGCGCGCAAGAAACAACGCGCCTATCTGGAAAAGCTGGATTCCGCCTTACTGGACCCTGATTTTTTCAAGAAGCATCCGCTCCCGCCCAACCCGTTCAGCGATGATCAGGAAAAAGACAAGCGCGCGTTCGTGGTGCATGGCTACCTGCGCCTCAAGACCGGCCAACCTGACCTATCCGCCGATGCTGCGGATCTTTACCGCGCCAGCATCGCGCATAAGGAATTCGGCGGCAAGGGGGCGCTCGATGCCGATGAATTCCACGGCGAGCTCGTCAAGGCCGCACAGGGGCGCAAGGAGGAAAAGGAGCT
>JFJP01039101.1_pt1 | contig 14896 bp, 11 predicted proteins | sample 431651 | NCBI WGS metagenome assembly JFJP01 (sample SAMN02602958, study PRJNA72255) | Microbial mat metagenome, whole genome shotgun sequencing project. | biome: fresh water; feature: sink hole; material: water; isolation source: purple microbial (photo- and chemosynthetic) mats found in...
ATCGCCATGCCCGACTTCCCGGAAATGCTCGTCAACATGGTCGAAAAAGCGGTAGCTTGACCGAAATCCAACCGGATTTTGCGGTAATAGTTTAGCAGCGGTTCCAAATCATAGGGTATGTAAGCGCTCAGGGCGAAGCAGCGTTTGAACATGCTTTGCAGAGTGGAGCAATAATTGGTTACAACCTAATTGACACACTTTGAATAAGGTCCCCCGCGCTTTACCCGATACCGTCCTCGCTCCATTTTGAGGATCTCCGAAAACGCCCTGTTTCCGGTACGCGTCCAGATCCGCGTGTGGATGCGCCGCAAGCTGGAGCGGAAGCTGCGCAAAGGCACCGTCACCTTCCGCACCCGCGGTTGAAGGGTTACTCAATACGGCAAAAGATGGCCATCAACGATGTCGTAAGGTGGGATCTGCTGATCCCGATTCAAGGGAACCACCAGCCAATAGCCAATTTCTATAGGATTTACAATCACTTTGCAACATCCAGAAAATGAAGACATTATATTTCCGCTCTTATTGGCTTGATTAATGGGCGCATCCGCTTGTCCTGTATGCTTTCGGTTCCACGCTTGTGCGCATGCCAAGGCGGACTGATAGTACTTGAATCGGTATGCTTGCTTGCCGTCAAAGCTTGCTTTCAATTTTTCCTGCTCGTGGGTGGTCGGTATATCAGAGTCAGCGGTTTTGTGTTGACGCACCGCTTGTTTGACGCTCCCTGACCCGCGACAGGGGAGGCAGCGTACTTTTGAATGAGTACCATCTGCACCAAGTAATCCGACTGTATAGCCACGACCGCCACAGGACCGGCATATGACGTTAGTGTACACAAGTTCTGTGGCTGCGGCTAGCGCTCTCGCTTCATCAGCCAGTCTCTGCTTCTCAGCCAATTCAGCACGTCTTTCTGCCATTTCTCGCGAATATTCGGCGGCTTTCTCTGGATTATAGCCAAACCGCTCTGCAAAATCAGGATGCAGATCTGGAAAAGCAATCTTTGCAATTCCACTTGAATGCGTTATGTTTATTCCATCTGGTTCGACAAGTTGTATGCGGCACTTCTCGTATATCAACCCTTTTTTTGTGGTAATTCTGAATGCTTCGCTTTCCTTGGTTTCCGCTCCTATTGCTGTATCGCATGTTTCAGCCATAAAGCAGAAAAACGAAAACACGGCGAATAAATGTATAAAAACCCGATTGATCAACAATCTTGCATTCATGATTTACCTTATATTGGTTGTTGGGTGATTTTCGTGCGTTACTTTTATTGAAACTACTCCATGTAAAATAACCGTCAAGGATGTGCTATAAAATAGAGACCGAAGCTCGCCCCGTCAATCTCAAATATACAATTAAGCACTTCATAAAAACATTGCAGACGCACATCGGGATTGGTATCATCGCCTTTTTTAGACCGATTAGGAGTTTGTAGGAATGAAACCAATGAATGATAATGTTACGCTAAGCTGGCATCGACAGGATATCGAGCAAAGGCTGGGATTCCATGGGGGTAAGCATACGAATGTTAATCACCTTCTTGCTTTTATCGGAGGGGGCATATGCGTTGGCCTGATATACATCCTGCTCATATTTGGGATTCGCGAGTCTAACTTGGCGATCATGTTTCTGGATCGCCCTAGCCGTCTTATTCCATTCATGATTCTGTTCTTTTCTGCCTGGTGTCTTGTTATTCTTGCCTTGAAATATCATAAGATCAACCTGCAGTCAAAAGCGCTGGATATACAACTTTTACCTGATGCTCACGATTTTTCGCTTGCCCCGGCGACGGCCCCCGCGTTGCTACGGACGCTACATCAGTACACGGATAACCCGTCTCATTTTGTCCTTCTCTCGCGGGTGGAGCGTGCCTTGGCGAATTTGAGCAATATTGGCCGCGTCAGCGATGTGGTGTCCATGCTGCATGCCCAGGCCGAGAATGACGAAGACCAGATGGAGTCGAGCTATACCATGCTTCGGGGTTTTATATGGGGCATCCCTGTGATCGGCTTTATCGGCACCGTGCTAGGGCTGTCCATGTCGATTGGTTCATTCGGGGCAGTGCTCGCTCAAGTGTCCGACATATCTAAGATTACCGATAATCTACGTGAAGTGACGGCGGGCTTGTCGACGGCGTTTGAGACCACGCTGCAAGGTCTTGTAGCGGCGTTGACAATCCAGCTTTTGATGGCGTCTATCAAGCGCAAGGAAGAGGTTTTCCTGGATGCTTGCAAAGAGTTCTGTCACAAGAATATCATCAGTCGGTTGAAGTTGATAAGCGTGGATGATGCATCGCACGAATTCTAAATCGGAGACTCATCGTGCGGGCAAATCGCAGAGATTCAGGTAGTGCCATCTCACTGTTTTCGTTCCAGGACATCATTACCGCCACGGCTGGCATTATGATCTTGCTGGTTCTGCTATTCAGCTTGACGATCGCCACGAGATCAGTACAAACGGAAACGGCACCCCCCTCAATCGATACCCCCGTTGAAGAGCCTGCAACGGATCCGGTGGACGAGTTTCTCATGCTTCAGGATCGCTTAACCGCATTACGGCAGCAGGAAGAGGCGCGCGCACGGTTGATGGTTCTGGAATCGATACAATCGTCATTTCAGACTAGCAGCAATAGTGTCGCCGATTTGAGAATGGTGTCTGAACAGCGAAAAAATGACCTAAAGCAGGCGCTTTTGAATATGAAATCGAGAGAAGTGGAACTGCAAGAAGTCATGTCCGTCTTGCAAAATCGCGTTGCATTGCGGACATTGACGATTGAAGCGAAAGATCAAGAAATGCAGAGAGCCTTAATTGTTGAGTGCAGTGGCAGCACGTTTCGCACAGGCACCCTTTCAACAAAACAATATGTAGAGCACGCGAGTGATATTGATTTTCTAAAATGGATATCTGAAAATCCACGGATTCGCGAGAGCCCGATCGTTTTTCTGATCAAACCATCGGCCGGTAAAACTGCATTTGACGTTGTTCAATTTCTTCAGGAAAAAGGATTTACTGTGGGTTATGATCCGTTGGAAGAAGGTATATCAGTACGTTTCGGGGCGGGTGTGCGATGAGGCGTGTACCTCAAGATGACGGTAATCTTGACTTGTTGCTTGATACGATCTGCAACATGTTCGGGGGAATTACTCTGATTGCCATCTTGCTGGCCGTAATTTCCGCCCGGCTTCCGCAAGAACAGGAAAAAAATGTTCCCGAGGTCGATGATGTTAAGCCCGTCGTTGTCGATGATAGCGCGCGAATCAGGGAGAGGGAAACGCTAACGGACGCTTTGCGCCAGGAAATCCACCGTCTCGAGCAGCCGCTCGGAGATAATGTGCTTCTGGATCTGAAATCAATAAACGAAGCCATCCAGAAACTGGAATCTAATGTTCAGGTCGCGAACTCAGAAGGCGCACTACTTGAAAACGAAATCAAACGATTGCAAAATGAAATGATGAAAGTTGTCCAGAATACAAAGCATCTTGACCGTCAGCTCGCTGAGGCCAAGGCGGAAGCTTCAAAAACAAAGGAAATCAGCGAATCGCGGCAAATTAGACTCCCCCGACTGCGTGATGCGGGAGGGAAATCCCCCGTATTTATGGCGATCCGCGAAGGAAAACTGTATACCGTCAATAATCTCACCCCATATCGTGGAACATCAACGGAACGCGGGTTCAACAGGGAACAGACCATGGTTTCTAGCGAGCCAAATGGTCTTGTTATCATTGAACTAAATAGGACAGCTGGGCAGGTCGTTAATGAAGACTTTGAGACGACATCGATATCTGGCCAGTTGAAAGCGAACGTCAGTCGCCAGCAGGAATTCATTTATCTACTCGTTTATCCCGACTCTTTCCGAGAGTCCGTGGTTTTCATAACCTATCTCTTGAACAACAACTACCATTATTTCTGGAACTACATTAGTCAGAATGAGCCGATTGAGCTTGTTCCCGCTTCTGAACCGCATAAGGTGCAGTAAGAATCACAGGCTATCAAATAACAGACTTGTCATTTCGTAAACGGACCTCATGTAGATGGCGGCCAGGGGGAAAATCTGAGTAGTTTTTTGAGCAGCCCTATCCTTCTGTCTAGTGATGCTTTCTAATTGATGTTTTGCTGGCTGAATACACGATAATCGGTCTTCAAAAACCGTGACCAAGGTTTTGATTGCCTGCGTGAAATCGGTTGTGACTCGTCCTGTCAACATTGGCAACTCCTGGTTGTTCGTCGGGCACTTCGCCAGGCTACTCATAGCGCTGCGGGCAAGGATGATTGTTCCTTGCGTATAGGTGACGAGTTTCTGCCAGTTTTCGTCGGGTTGCGATCTGATTTTCTCCAGCCCGATCGCAATTGATTCCTTCTGAGCACCAGAAGCATCTAAAAGTTCAGCAAACTGATGGAGTACCTCACCCAGCAGGCGAATGCCTTGGGAAATGTGTCCTTGAAGATAACGGTCATCCCTGTCGATTTTTTCAAGTTCGTCGAGTTCGATTTGCATTCGCTTTAAGAATGCAGGATCTGCCCCCCCGCGACCTTGGCATGCGGCAATAAAAATCCGGGTGGTTGCCAATGTATAAACCAACGTTGCATAGTATGGGTCTGCAGGGATGTCATCATTGGTTAACTGAAGATCTGCCACAACCGATTTGCTCTTGTTTTGAGCCGCATCGATCAATTGTACAGAGATCTCTTGAGTGGGGCTGATGGGTGTCCCCGCTGGCCGTTGCTTGAAAGCGGCTGGCGTGGCAGAAGATGCATCGTCGCCAGTTGGTGTTGGCTCTTCACCGCTTGCAGAAACCGTAGTGCCAGAGAAACTATTCGAATTTATGTCGGCTGGCTTTGTCTCTTCTGCCGTCGAAACGCCTGATGTTTCTGCTTGTGGGGGCTGATGAGGTGATTCTGTTTGCGACGGTTCACTGGGCTGCGCTTGTGATTGCTGAGTGTTGCTGTCATGTTGTTCGGTCGGTGGGTTGTCTTTGCGTTGACAGGATCGCAACAGAAGCACAAGCAGGAGGACAAAAGAAATTGCCAGAACTACGATCATGCCTACAATGACAGGCTGCCTAGACGTGCTTGCCTGAAATAAGATTTTGCCCTTTAATGGCTCATTACGCTTCTTACAGGATGGGCAGGACCAGGGTAACTCCACCGCCTGATCAGGCAGATTGCAACAATAACCACAACCTTTGCATCGTGCTGGAGTCGGCATAAACGAAAGAGTCCTTGGCTCTATTACTTCTGCTGTCGTGGCCAGAGGGGAGGGATGAACTCGGAAAGCGACTCCACCGTGTCCACCGCGATCTCCTTCAACACGGTTTGTTCGGTGGCTGCCGATGCCCATTTCGGATCTTCCGGTCCCAGCAGAATATCACCTGGGACCAAGCGTGTTCCTCGCGCATAACGGATGAGCGGTTGTCCTCCTTCTGGAATTACCCATGTTTCCACTGGAACAGAGCTACATCCCGGAGCAGGTTTCAGTGCCCCTGTCGCAGGATCCACATAAGCAATCCATTTTTTGCCGGCATACACCAAGGAGTTGCTTAATCTGCGGTTAAATATATAGCCTTTGGCGAGGCGCTGCACATCCAGTTTGCGTAGCATTTCCTCACACGCTTTATTGTGATTTATCACGGCCTGAACTCGCCATGTAAAAGGATCCAGCTTTTCCTGCGCCAGAGGCAGTAGGTCTTGTTGCAAATTCCTGAAGTAATCCGGGGCTTTTTCACCCAGCAGGGCAACCAGCAAATCAACCTGGGCACTGATAACGATAAGCTTTAAAAAGGGATTTAGGATGGCTTTGTCATTCCAGTTTTTGACATCCCCGTCCCAGACGTCGTGACGGTCAGCCTTGATGATGGCCTTGGCTAGGAAAATATCTGTTTCAGTCAGCGTGATGCGCTCAGCTTCGTTTATCATATCATCAAAGATAAGACAGTGCCCCATCAGTGAAAGCTTCATGCCTGGAATCAAGTCTCGCTTCCAGGATAGGGACTCGTCCTTTGGGGATGCCGTATAGAGCGACGCAAATTCCTGGGGATTCCTATCCCCGTTGATGATGATCACAGCGTCAGTTAATTTACTTTGTGTCCATCGAAGATCAACCATCAGGTTATTATTACGATATTTCTGAATGGTTTCGGTGGTTGCCTCGCGGTTGCTTTGAATTATGTTTAGTAGGCTTGCGTGTTCAGAGAACATCTGCTTCCATTTCTCTGCCAGCGAAACGTGATTATGGACTTTGGCCGAAGGGTTATCAAGGAGGGCAATGGAATAGTCACCCGGGAAGTCTGAGTAATGCTTGTGTAAGGCATTGTAAAACAGCTCGGATGTCGTGGCGGCTTGCATGCGCTGGACGTAGCCTGCGCGCTCGCCGATTTTATTCAAGATGTCTGTTAGTTCTTCATGAATCGGCCTGATGCGCTGCAGGGCAGCGTCCGAAGCACCTTGTGATTTGAGGGCCTCAGCGGCAATCCCCTTCATCGTGTCAACACTCTTCTGGATTTTTTCAAGAGGGGTTTGTTTAAATGTTTCGGAAGTTGGCATGTTCGTCAGTAATTGGGCGGATAGCGTCGCAAGTCTGCGATCCTCATGTTTTTTCCATTCAGAAATAAATGTGTCCAGATAATTATCACTAGATTGTTCAGCCATGCCCGCCAGAAGTAACCCATTGATCTGGGCTTTTAGCTTTCGGATCTCGTTGACTCTTGCAGAAATATTCTCATCAACCAGGGTGAACTCCTGCTCGGCGACAACCTTCAGGAAATCGCTCTGCGCTGTAATTTGCGTTTTAAGCCCGTCGATTTCAACCTCTCGTGCTTTCCAGAACGATTGAACGTCGGCAAGCTGAATCCGCCGATTTTCTATCTGGGGGTCCTGCTCAAGAAAACGCCCGAATAACGCACGCCTCGAATCCCCGATGGTGTCTAGTGCGGTTTTCAACGCAGGATAGTTTTTTTGTTCGATGTGTCTGTCGATCGTGATGAGCCATCGCTCCCGCAGTTTCCGGTACTGTATAAACCACACACCGGCCAGGATGGCAATGGCCGTCAGGACGGATCCGAAAAGGATCAAACCGGTTTTCATCTGTCGCTTCCGCTGGGCCAGAATCAGCCATGTTTCCTCAAGGCTGCGTGCGCGTATGAGCAGATCCTCGGGGATCGGCCGATCGTAGGAACCCAGCGCCTTGAGTTGCTGCCCGACCGCAGGACTCGGTTCAGCGGCGTCAACCAGTGCCTGGAGTTGCTGAAGGCCGGTCTGGTAGGCGGATTCATGGCTTCTTGCCTGCTTCTCTGATAGATACCAGGTTCGCGCTTCATCAAACTGGATATTCATCGACTCGTCAGGGACTAGGCATCCAGATGCCAGCAGTTGTTCGTAATCCTTTATGCCTGACTCGGCTGTGTGGAAGTCGAGACTGCTGAAGGCGTCTGAAATCCTTGAAATGATCTGCTTTCCTCGCGTCAAGGCATTCGCCTTCTGGATTCGTCTTATTTGGCTTGACGCATCCGAACGCAATGCTTCCGGTGCCCCAAGACTCCAGCTTCCGCTTAGTTCGGCGTGGAGGTCTTCTATGGTGGATAAGTCATTCGTCGCGGCCGCCTGCTTGAGCTGTGGCTCGATTTCGGTAAGACGCTTCTTCTCGAATGCGATCAGATCCTGAGCCCAGTTCTGATTGCCCGGCTCTATCGCTTGCAACCGGAGAAGAAGATTGATACATTTACGCAGATCCTTTTCCCGAACCGCTTTCCGGTACTCCTGGATAACCGGTTCAAGGGCCATGGCGGACGAATAGCAGTCGTTCAGCTTGTCGACAATCTTGTGCTGTATTTGCGGAGCCACCGTCAGATTCTGGCGTACACACCATTCGGCCCATTTCTCACGGCCGTCGAACACCAGGGAACAGCACAGCGATAAAAGATCCGGAGAGGTTTCGGCGATATGAATGGCTTCGCTAGTCCGTCCGCTATTGAGGTAACGCTCGCAGAGCTCAAGGCGATCATTCGCTTCCTTGCATAGCGTTGCATAGGTCCGGGCAATCGCCTTGGCGTCTACGTCCGATGCGCTACCACTAAGCTTTAGCAGCTCCTGAATCCGAGCGACGACTTGCTGTGCTTGCTTCATTTCGCCGCCTTTAATCTAAATTGTACTTGCCCTTGTTCTTTGATTTCTAAGATGAGCAATTTAGGCACAGGGATATTTGATTTATTCGGTTGACTACGCTGTTGATTCTTTTCAGCGGCTTTAGCCTCATTGAGCTTCCTATTTGCAACAACTTTTACATAGGCTTCTCTTAAATTCTGTTGTTTATCAGTTATCGCCTTGCGCAAACCTATTGCGTCTTCAGTGCTAAGGTTGATGGCGGCGAGGTCGTCCGTCAAATCAGGTATCGTTTTGCTATTATCTTTCTGTTGTTTCTTATTAAACTCCTCCACAATCCCTTTAATTACCTTGTCGGTTTCACCAGGATTCTCGGCGACGGCCTGCTTGAGCGATTTGATAAGCTCAATAATACAAGCGAGTATTTTTTTTGTACCTTTTTCGTCAGATTTTTCAAATGGTTTCCATACTTCATCAAAATCCTGGCCAGCAACCTTAGTATAATCATCAGGACTCTTCGTCGGGGATGAGCTTGCCGGAATCGGTTTGACCTCCAGCTCAAAGGTGTTGCTTATATTTTTAGGTGCAGTTATGCCTTGGTCGCCTTGAACACGTCCAGTCACTCCTTCGGCGTGAACAAGTTTTTCTATTATCTCGTCCATGACCCATTCAAACTTATGCTTGCCTTGACCGCTTGGGGCTGCGCTGGATGGTTTATACCCTAATACCAGATTGGTAATGGCGTCCGAATAGAAAATATACGTCTCGGCATCTTCTTGTGTGAGATGAATTAAATGCGGAGAAAGTTCCAGGTCATTCCGTGTTTTATCATTATGTAATCGCATATTGTTAGTTTTAAGAATTACCGATACACTGTTTGTGTGCTTAGGCATGGTAGGGTTATGAATTTCATATGTATGTCCGTTGGTTACGATTATTGTTGGTCTTTCCAATCCGCTGCCAACTGAGATCTCGCGGGTTATTGGCTTTCCGTATAAAGGAGTTAAATTGCCATTTACAACGTTATACGCAACAAGATCGCAATTGGATGGATTTAAATTTTGAATCTCCTGATTTGCTTGCATACGGCGGACGATCGTGTGGACGATCGTGTGGTTTGTTAATTGCCCTTGAAGTGTGTCTCTTTCGGCAGTAAGTTTTTTTAAGAAAGGAACTATCTGGCTTTCAATATCATCCAATTTGCGTTTAATTTGAACAATAATTGCTTTTTTATCGCCAATGCTTTTCTCCGCCTTATGGTTTAAATATTGTTCCGTTGTTTTATAATTATCAAAAATGACTTTGTGCTGCGCTTGGATTTTTAGGGCTTGAGCCAGTAAATCGTCAATCCGCTTTATTTGATCGTTTGGTCTCGAATTTTGATCAAGTGTGTTCCCGACAAGATCTGTCGTGTCTTTGTCTAACTTACCCGAGTCGCTTTCGAGCGTTGCGATTTTGTTCGCAATGTCAATAGGAATTTCGCTCTGGGTATTTGTGGCTTCCGTGTCCTGATCGTTAGGTGCGTCCTGAGTAAACTGATCTGGACGCGGAGTAATCCCGTCAGCACTTTTGTTCGTCTCCGTTCCTGTACCGAAAACTTGGTTCGTGTCGGTCTGGCTCAGTTCCTCGAATTGAGGAGATCCCCCGTCAGAACTCAGCAGGCTCCATGAAGCCAGCAATACCGCCCCAATCAAAACGGCCGCAAACCCCACCCATGCCAAGGATGGGATTTGCGTGGGTTGCGGTTCCCCGGCATTCCGTGATGCACTCGGTGCTCTGTGGAATTGAGGACCTCCGGGATTGGCGGGAGGCAGTCTGACAGATGCGTTGGTTGGCAGGTTGACGAGGCGGTGGCTTGGTGCTCCGCCTTTTTCCGGTTCCGAAGCCCCCGTTACTTGTTTTGAAGGGGGGGGGGCGAACGCTGCCCAATCGGGGTTATTTCCATTTCTTGCCGCGTTAATAAGCGATCCCCCGGATGGGCATTCGCCCAACGGCTGCGTCAGGTCGATAATCCGTGCGCCAGCGCGTCGGGCCGTTGCTAAAAGGGGGGAATCCGGCAGCACGCAACGCCAGTTACACGCGGAGCCTCTGACTTCTGAGATAAAGTAGGTATTGAAGGTTACTTGCCATCGTTTGGCGGGTGGAATCAGGGCCAAGGCTTCCGCCATCAGCGGAAGCGTATCGGTTCCCGGAGAAAACACAAGATACGTCACTGACTCGGGTGCATTAAGGAACTGTTGCGCTAAATCGCCCGCCCAGCCTGCGTCGCCCGCGACGGCTTGCCAGTGGGATGCCTTGAAGCTGGATACGTCATTGGGCTCGATCCGCCGCGTTGCTTTGATGATGTGTGGTTCTTCTTCCCAGCTTTGCTGGAAGAATCCGGTACTTTGCATGAGCGAGGCAGGCCCCCCCTCGGTGAGCTCCGATTCGCTCAACAGGATGCAGTGTGCAAGTTTGTTATTACGCCCCGAATAGTCCGATCCAAGCGCCGCGACTCTAGAGAGCGTATGCAGCAGCATCCCGCCGGATATAAAGGATTGGTGAGCATATACAACCGGATTCTTGTCGTAATCCGGCTCATGGGGCTGATAAATGTTCTTGTATGCGCTTAAGGTCTCGGCGATCTGCACATGGGCCGACGGCATTGCATTCGTGCAAGCCACTGTGCAAAACCCTTTTGTGCCTGGCTTTAATCCTTTAGGAACCGACGTGTACAGTAATTCGTATGCCATAATCCGCCTATTATCATTTGCTGTGCAACATTATGCGTTGATCAGTGTCTTGGAAATAACGAATTTCTTACCACTCTCAGGATCCTTGATCACATATCCCGCATAGTTGATCGGAATGCGGAAGCGCTGCTCCACGTCCTTGAGGCGAAATTGGATAAAATTTCCACGAACCGTAACGTCTGTAGGCGTCTCTGCATCAGGATCGTCATGCTTGATCCCGCAGACAAACCCGAGCTTGAATAACGTATAAACTAACGGAATTTCAACCCACTTTGGGGCGATGTCCGAAGGCCGTACAACCAAGGGGGCCAGCTTGGGGTCGCCATTAAAATCGGGATGCGGCATCGGCGATGAGCCTAATGCGCTGACCGGCATGTAAATGATATCGGCGCCAAAGCTCTCAAGGGCTGCCACCACTTCTGGCGCGTATTTATTGAGCAGATTGCGTATAACATAGGAGGCTTGCAATAGGGTAGTGACGTCAAGGGCGTAGCTGTCGAGGTCTGCATATTCGAATATCGGCGGATTATTGAGCATATCCTCAACCTCAGGGCCAAGGATGTCTGCCTTGGATATCATGACAATGACAGGCTTTTTGAAATAATCTCCCGAATCAATCGCCAAATGCCGCCTGACACGGTTGATCGTTTCGGTGATCATCATGTCCTGGCGCTGAACCAGACCCTCCTTGTGAAGCTGAATATCGTCGGATACGTGCTTGAATGCTGTCCGGAAACGTGGGCTTTTCGTCGGATCAAATAGCACCATGATAGCTTCAGAATGCATTAAATGCTGCGTTCCGGGGTCGGATGCCGTGTCTTGGCCAGGCTGGAAATGTTCCCCCGCATTATCATATAACACGAGGTTGCGTTTGATGAAGTTTCCTATTTCGCCATGATAGACAGACGAGGGGTCGGCTTGTAATGAGAAGATCGATGGTTTTGGTAGGTTCACGACCATCGTTCCAAACGAGGCCTGCTGATATAAGTCGCCCCTCAACTCGGTTTTTCGGATCGATTGATAGGCTGTGTCGTCATGTTGAATAAAAAGACTTTCCTCGTATTCAGACAACCATGAATTCGCCATGGCATCGGCATCGGTGAAGCGAATGCGAAACTTTTCAGGCAGGAACGTCCTCAATTTCCAGCACATGCTGGCGAGTAGATAGGATTTGCCGCTGCCGGGCGCACCGACCAATGAAAGAAACAGCGGGGGCATCGCAGGGAGCGAAGAGGGGAGCCGCATGTGGCAACGGGGGCAAGCGATATCCGGGCAAACCAACCCCTCTGAATCCAGTGCGTGACCATCCGGCGTAAAGCGCGAAGGCAGAAAGCGCTGGGGTTCGTCGGCACCGAGAACGGGATCCCCATAGAGATTGGCGTGTCGGGCAATAAAAAGCAGGTGTTCCTCATCAAACCGCTGCCAGCAATAAGGGCACGTTAACGCACCTGTGTCCGAATGCCCGAGCTGGAACGATACATTACTGCTGAAATCATTCGCTCCCCCGGAAGGCTCCACAACGTCTGCAATGTTCGCGCCCATTTCCTCTGTATCTGGAAAAACTCCCTCCAAATCCGACGCAAGGAAGTGCTCCGTGTCACTGTCCCGCCACACCTCGTCTGAGGGAATCAACATGCCCGATTTTGCCGATTCAAGGAGCGCATCATCATTCATCGGGCCATATTCAACCCCATCGTGAATAAAATGCCATCCGGGACGCTTTTTTACACTTAATCTCATACACACACTTTGATTGCATATCAAAACTTGCTGTTAGTTTCACGATACTATATGGGGAATTTGAAATTATGCAAGCTCATTTGCTTGACAAATGCTTTAATTGGTTGATTATGTGGCAATGTATCTAGGCTGCTAGAAGACAGACAGAAGTGTGAAGTATCGACGATTTGGGGAATCCCATGGCTGAATGTTATTTTGTACGTTGGAAGGGGCGAGTATTAGGAAAGTACAGCCTGGAACAACTAAAGGCGATGGCCAAGACGGGGAGTTTCACGCCGCTCCACCAGGTATCTTCCGACAATATAAACTGGGAATCTTTGGGATCCAGTGGTATCTTGGTCGAAAAAATCAGCGTTCCACCGCCGATTCCTTTGAAAATGGCAGTTGCACCAACGGCAAATACCGCCCCAAAGATTGCAGCGCCTGTGCCTGAGCCCCCCTCACTATCTCTCAATGCCTGGAATAGGTGTCCTCAATGCGGTAACCCGCTTGCTTTGGGGGTGCGCGTGTGTGCGGTCTGCCATACGGACCTACGGACCGGTGGACCCGTTCGGGGGGCCGGGCAGAACGGAGAAGAGGAAAGCGGCTGCCTGCTTTGGGCGGCCTACATTTTCGCGCTTCTATTTCCCCTCATCGGCGTTATTCTCGGGATTGTTGTTGCCGCCCGTGGTCGTCAGGTCGTCCACGGTATCCTCGCAATCGCAATCGCTATTGCTGTGACCATATTCTGGACGAGATTCTGGAATGCCTTTTGGATTGAATTGCTTTCCGCAATCTGACGGATGAACCCAACAAGGTTAAGGTTATGCCCACGGACGCAACGAGATTCCCGAGCGCCTTGAGCGCGAGGACATCCTGCTGGATCTTGCCGAGGAGCAGAAGGACGATGCTGGTGCTGCCTCCTGCTTGGTCAAGCTGCGCGATGAAATCAGCGAGCAGATTGCCTGGAGGCCCGCCTGCTGGCATGTCAAGCGCTACATCCGTCCGGCCTACTTCTCAGCCGATCGGCAATCGGATGCGGGGGTTGTGTGAATTCCCATGCCCGATTTTCCCATTGCAAAATGCAAGGCCGTCAACAGCGCACTCGCCCTCGTGCATCATGCGTTATCCGGACAACCGCCTTCACGAGCTGCTACCCGAATGGAAGACCGCACGCGACAAGCTCGCCTAGAACGGCCAGCCGTTCATCTTCACTTCCTGTACCCATCTCGCTTGCATAATTGTCTAGTTGTTCCTGTATGAGGCAAATTATACATGCCCTATCCTGCCGCGTATAGGTGAAATCATAGGGTGCATGAGCTTTATTGTATATGCAGTGAATCCCATTAGAAAGGTCAATCTGTCCGCAATTCAGCAACTCTACAAACACCATTCAATAAATTCGAATTGCAATTGCCACCAGCCACGCTTAAAATCTCCACTATTGAAAACGAAGCAAAGCCAAAAACGAATGGTCAAAAACGGTTCGGAAAATCATTGGAAAGGGGTAGGATATGAGGCAGTGGTTCTATACGCGGAATGGGCAGCAGCAGGGGCCGATACAGGAAACCGAGTTGGTGGAAATGTTCGCTTCCGGCAAACTTCACGCCGATGTCCTTGTATGGACTGAAGGCCTGGAGAATTGGACTCCTGCCCGCGACATTGAGTCCCTTGTCCCAGCCGCGATGTCGCCACCTTCAATCCCTGTGGCGAGCTCCAATGCATATATACCGACCACGCAAAGGACGCAAAACCAATCGTCAGCACGTGATGGCAATAGCATTTCTGGTTTCGGTTGGTACCTTGAAGTATTGAGGAAATATGCCGTATTTTCTGGCCGCGCACGCCGTAAGGAATATTGAATAAAAAGGGGGACGTTCTATATAACATAATAATCATTAATATGTTACAACCTAATTGACACACTTTGAATAAGGTCGTCCGCGTTTTACAGGGTTTCCGAAAACGCCTTGCTTCCGATAACCCGCTCATCTTCCACATGCCGAATCACGGTCTCGTCGCCAACCCCGGACATTAAAGCGGCGGCATAGGCGCAGCGATCAGCCTCCTCAAACGCCCCGAGGTATGGATTCTCGTCCGTCAGGCCATCCTCATTAATGCTGCCATTCACATAACAGGCAGCGCTTGACCAGCGGTAATCCCAGGCACTGCCTGTCAATCCCGCGCGAACGGGATTGCGCTCGATATAGCTGTCCGCCACCGTCTGCGTGAAATAGCGGCGATCCTCATCGTTCTGGAAAATACGCTGCCGATTCACGCCCCGGTTCATGACGTGATAACAAAGTGCACGCTGAAAGATTCTGGCTGATCTGGGCATGCAAGCAGCCTAAAAA
>JFJP01038984.1_pt1 | contig 14895 bp, 9 predicted proteins | sample 431651 | NCBI WGS metagenome assembly JFJP01 (sample SAMN02602958, study PRJNA72255) | Microbial mat metagenome, whole genome shotgun sequencing project. | biome: fresh water; feature: sink hole; material: water; isolation source: purple microbial (photo- and chemosynthetic) mats found in...
AGCCCTGGCTGCCAGCTTTGGCGAATTTCTTTTGTAGATTTCTTATGCTTTATTTGCTCCTTTAGTTGCTTTGTGCCAGAAATATTATAAAAATAGGTATTAAAGAAATCTTCCTTGCTTGAGGTTTTATTGTAGCTGTTTATGAGCCAATCAATGTTTATCTTTTTTGATTTTATCAATTTTTCCAAAGGATAGGTTCTTAAATCAACACCAAAACATTGCTGATCTTCGTGTGGTGGATATTTACTGGCTCCATCAATTCGACGTGGGGTATAACTAAAAGATGAATCTTTATATTCGGGTGCTCCAAAAACCTGAAATGGAAAATCTGTTCCGCGGCCAACATTCAATTTGGTCCCTTCGAAAAAACCAAGCGATGGATATAAATAAACCGATTGCATATTGGGTAAGTTGGGCGATGGTGCCACCGGAAGTTGATACAACGAATCATGTGTGTAGTTTTCGCATAAAATATAACTTAAGTTGCAGCGCACTCCTTTTTCGAGCCATCCTTCTCCATTTATCATTTGGGCATATTCGGCAATTGTCATCCCGTGTACTATTGGTACATTATGCATTCCAACAAATGATTTGTGATTGTTTTCCAGTACTGGTCCATCAACAAAATAACCATTCGGATTAGGCCTGTCCAAAATCAATAAGTCAATTTTGTTTTCAGCACAGGCTTCCATTACATAATGCATGCTAGATATATAGGTATAATATCGTACTCCAACATCCTGCAAATCGAATACTACAAGATCAATTCCTTTTAAATCATCAGCATGAGGCTTTTTATTATTCCCATAAAGTGAAATTACCTGTATCCCTGTTTTTTGATCAGTAAAATTATATACATGTTCTCCTGCATCTGCCTTTCCTCTGAAACCATGCTCGGGACTAAACACTAACTTGATATCTATACCCAACGAAACTAAGCTGTCTAATAAATGAGTATTATTTATCAGACTTGTATGATTGGCAACAAGAGCTATTGTTTTGTTTTTTAATAAAGGTAAATACTTTTCGGTTTGTTCGGCTCCGGTTTTTATTTTGTTACCATTGCTATTGTTGACGTATGCACAACAATTAAGCGATAAAGCCAAAAATAAAAAGATAATCTGAGATTTAAATTGCATTTATTATTAGCTAATAAAATGCCTAAATTAATATTTTTATTACGATTGCAATAAAACTTAATCAAAAAACAGCACTAGTCAGTTTATTATGAAATGAATAATACACAGATAAATTCTTTATTTTTCAATTATAGATTAATCTATTTTTCTTGAAGAATTTACCATATCAGCACCATTAATCAATAATTTGCTTTTCTGTTTTTCTAATCATGAACCGATCATATAAAAACAGCAAGAATGCAGCTCCACCACCAATGGCTAACAGTACAATCCATATTCTATTTGGATGGTAGGTTGTCCATAGATAATTGGTCATCTCTGTTTGAGTCATGTTTAAGAGTTCTGCTGATTTGTTGTAAAAATCGGTTTGTGTAAAACTCTCAGAAATCTCAGGTACTGATAATCCTTTTGCTAACAAATCACCTTTTAAAAGAGTGAGTTTATCCGCCATTCTTCCGTAAACACTGCCCGAAATAAAACCAGCCATTAGGTTTCCAAATGTTACAGGCAAATAAGCACAACCCATATAAAGAGCAATCTTATCTTTTGGAGCTATACGACCAATATATTCGGTAACTTTTGGCGATCCGGCCATTTCACCTATCCCAAAAATAAAAATCGAAGCAATAATAAAAAACGGATCGTTTGTTGAGATCGTTAAGGCCATACCAATTGCACAAACCAAAAATCCGGTCATCATTGATGTTAATGGACGCCATTTCATTATAATGGTAGAAACCACAATCTGAAACATGATAATATACATAGCATCGATATTTGTTATGTATTCAGCTTTTATCGTTCCGTCAGCTGACCCAATTTTGCTTGCCAGCCATGGCCAAACATCATTGATTACGTTGTAAAGAGAACTTGTATCAACCCATTGATCAATAAAAACCGGTAAAGTATAAAATAGTTGATAGTACATTGACCAGAATCCGGCAACAATGACAAGGAAAATAATGAATTTAAAATCACTTAATGCAATACCAATATTTTTGAAAATGTTTTTTAATGATTGAAAGAATGGTAAATCAGATTTTATTCTGCCGGGTTCTTTATAAAAATACAGAATAGGGAAATTCACGGCAATGAATATGGCGCTTAAATAAAATACTGCTTCATACGATATTTTAGAGAATTGAAGAGCGAATAATGGTCCTACAAAAGCTCCTATATTTACCATCATATAAAAAAGCCCAAATCCGATCGATGCTGTTTCATCATCCGTAGTTTTTGAAACCGTCGCAGTAATTATGGGTTTAAACAATGATCCTCCGATTGCAACATATAGAAAAATTGCAAAGAACGATCCAAATGATCTGCAATAAGGCATTGCAAGAAATCCGGTAAAATAGATTACAAATGCAATAAAAAGTATTCGTTTAAAACCATATCGGTCGGCGATAGCGCCAGTAATTATTGGTAGAAAATACAAAATGGCTGTTCCAATACCCATAATCAATCCTTTTTCTTCCTGGCTTAGTCCTAATGCACCTATATCGGTAGATTTTGTTAGGTAGTTTGCTAGTAGCATATAAAATCCATACCAGGCCCATCGTTCAAAAAGCTCCATGGTATTGGCTATCCAGAATGTCTTTGGGAATTTCCTGAAAACTTTTGTTATTGTTGCCATATTATTTTTTTATCAGTTATACAAAGATGAGTTTTTAATCGAAACAAAAAAAACAACAAAATAAAAAATGAAAAACCATTTGACAAAGGAAGTTTTATTGGGTTTAATATTCTGTATAACAATATTTGTAAGAGTTATAGAATACATGTTTTATATCATATAAAAAAAATCAAAAGAAATGGTGAAAATGTAAATCGAATACCTATTTTTGCACCCTGAAAAAAGGGTAAATTTTTTTAGGTAAAATTTTTAGGGTTAGTGAAAAGAGAATAGTTCTTAGAACTGTTCTCTTTTTTATTTTCGAATAATTGGTACCAAAGTCTTTAATTTGAATAATTTTGTACAACAATTTTAATTATTAAGTGTTATAAATTAATGATCACTTATACCAGATAAAATGGCAACAAACAAAAAAGTAATTTTATTAATTCTTGATGGTTGGGGAATAGGAAATAAATCCAAGTCGGATGTTATTTATAATGCAAATACACCCTATATCGATGGTTTATATACAAAATATCCTCACTCGCAGTTATTAACTTGTGGCGAAAATGTAGGCTTGCCCGATGGTCAAATGGGTAACTCCGAAGTTGGACACCTTAATATTGGTGCAGGTCGTGTGGTTTATCAGGATCTGGTTCGTATTAATAAGGCAATCGAAGATAATAGTATTGCTAAAAATCAAACTCTGGTAGATGCATTTACATATGCAAAAGAAAAAAATGTAGCAGTTCACTTTATCGGATTGGTTTCCGATGGTGGCGTGCATTCTCAAGATAAACACTTATATAAATTGTGTGATTTAACCAAAGATTTTGGGTTGAATAAGGTCTTTATTCACGCATTAACCGATGGTCGTGATGTTGACCCTCGTTCAGGACTGGGATTTGTAAAACAATTGCAGGATTATTTAAATAAATCAAATGGAGTAATCGCTTCATTGGTTGGTCGTTATTACGGGATGGATCGTGATAAACGATGGGAGCGTATTAAGGAGTCTTACGATCTCATGGTTCATGGCAAAGGAAAACAAACCCAGGATATTGTTAAATCTATTCAGGAATCTTACGATGCCGGAGTTACCGACGAGTTTATCAAACCTATTGTAAGCGTAAATGAAAAAGGCCAACCTGTTGGAAAAATTCAGCCTAATGACGTAGTTATTTGTTTTAATTTCCGCACAGATAGACTTCGTGAAACAACAATTGTGCTTTCACAAAAAGATATGCCTGAACTTGGTATGAAAATGATGCCTTTGTATTATGTTACGATGACTCGCTACGACGAAACATTTAATAACGTACATATTGTTTACGATAAAGATAATCTTGAAAATACGATAGGTGAGATTGTTTCACGAAATGGTAAAAAGCAAATTCGTATTGCCGAAACAGAGAAATATGCGCATGTTACTTTCTTTTTCTCGGGTGGAAGAGAAATTGAATTTAAAGGCGAAAAGCGAATCATGATCCCTTCACCCAAGGTTGCAACTTATGATTTGCAACCCGAAATGAGTGCGCCTTTGGTTAAAGATGCTATTGTTGCCGAATTAAAAAAACAGGAAACTGATTTTGTATGCCTTAACTTTGCTAATGGTGATATGGTTGGTCATACAGGTGTGTATTCGGCCATTACAAAAGCAATTGAAACTGTTGATAAATGTGTTTCCGAAGTGGTTGAAACAGCAAAAGCCAATGGATACGAAGTCATTATTATTGCCGATCATGGAAATGCCGATTATGCTGTAAATGATGATGGTTCCCCAAATACAGCCCACTCATTAAACCCTGTTCCATTTATTGTAGTCTCAGATAGGTATAAAGCAGCAACTAATGGTATTCTTGCCGATGTGGCTCCAACCATTCTGCATATGATGGGAATAGATATTCCTTCAGAAATGACAGGCAAAGTTTTAGTAAAGTAATTAATAAAATGTTTTATAATGCTTCAAATTGGCGATAAAGTTGTTAGCTTGGAACTGCTCGAAGAAAAATTTATTTGTGATCTTGATAAATGCAAAGGTCAATGCTGTGTTGATGGCGAATCGGGTGCTCCTCTCGAAGAGGGTGAAAAAGAATTAATCGAAAAAAGTTATCCAGCATTTAAAGACTACCTTAGAAAAGAATCAATAGAATCAATCGAAAAACAAGGATTTGCAGTGGTCGATCGGGATGGTGAATTAGTAACACCATTGCTCAATGGCGAGGAATGTGTTTATGTAATTTTCGAAAATGGAATAGCAAAATGTGCTATTGAAAAAGCTTTTTTTGAAAAGAAGATATCATTTAGAAAACCCATATCGTGTCATTTATATCCTGTCCGATTAAAGAATTTGTACGATAATATCGAAGCAGTTAATTATCATAAATGGAGTGTTTGCGAACCGGCAAGAGAGCTTGGTTGTAAAAAAAATGTGGTAGTTTACAAATTCTTAAAAGATGCCTTAGTTCGCAAGTTTGGTGAGGATTGGTATAATGAACTTGACGAAGTTGCAGAGCAATACAGTAAGGAAAAAAAGCAAACAAATAAAAAATAATTTATAAATTGTGTACTCAATTAAGGATTAATAAATAAAAATCTACAATAATGGAAAAAGTAAAACAATACATTGAGTCGAACAAAAAACGTTTTTTAGACGAGTTGTTTGAGGTAATACGAATCCCTTCAATTAGTTCAATCGCCGATCACAAACCCGATATGATAAAAACAGCTGAGCATATTAAAAAAGCCTTGCTAGCTGCTGGTGTTGATAAGGCCGAGGTTATGCCAACAGATGGGAATCCTGTAGTTTATGCTGAAAAGATGATTGATCCTTCAAAACCAACAGTTCTAGTTTATGCTCATTATGATGTTATGCCGGTCGATCCAATTGAAAAATGGGTAACAAAACCTTTCGAACCAGTAGTTAAAGATGGTAAAATATGGGCTCGTGGTGCCGATGATGATAAAGGGCAGGGCTTTATGCATATCAAAGCATTTGAGGCAATGGTGAAAACCAACTCGTTGCCTTGTAATGTTAAATTTATGATCGAAGGCGAAGAGGAAATTGGTTCTGCAAGTCTTCCTGCATGGCTCGAGAAAAATAAACCCATGTTGAAAGCTGATATAATTCTTGTATCAGATACAGGTATGATTGCTCCAACTATACCCTCTATTACTACAGGTTTACGTGGTTTATCATACTGGCAGGTTGAAGTTACTGGTCCAAATCGCGATTTGCACTCAGGATTATTTGGCGGTGCTGTTGCAAATCCAATTAATGTATTGGCGAAAATGATTAGCAAAATGGTTGATGAGGATGGACATATTACTATGCCTGGATTTTATGATGATGTATTAGTAGTTACTCCAGAAGAACGCAAAAAAATGGCCGAAGCTCCTTTTAATCTTGATGAGTATAAAAAAGCCCTTGATATTAAAGAAGTCTTTGGAGAAAAAGGATATCTTACAACTGAACGTACTGGTATACGACCTACGTTTGATGTTTGTGGTATTTGGGGTGGATATACTGGCGAAGGAGCTAAAACAGTGCTTCCTTCAAAAGCATTTGCTAAAATTTCTTCTCGTTTAGTGCCTAATCAAGATAATATTAAAATATCGAAAATGTTTAAAGAACATTTCGAAAGCATCGCTCCTGATTATGTAAAAGTAAATGTTGAATATTTGCATGGCGGACAAGCCTATGTTTGTCCTATTGATTTACCGGCCTACCGAGCTGCTGAAAAAGCATACGAAGAAACCTACAAGAGAAAGCCGGTTCCCGTTCGCAGCGGTGGTAGTATTCCAATCGTTTCTGAATTCGAAAGAATTTTGGGTATTAAATCTATTTTGATGGGATTCGGACTAGAGTCTGATGCAATTCATTCACCAAACGAGAATTATCCATTAGAGCAATTCTATAATGGAATAAATACAATACCTTATTTTTATAAGTACTTTTCAGAAATGAGTAAGTAAAATACAATCTAATTCAAATTTAGGACTTAAGTCCTTACATATATATTTATTATTAACCCCAGGCTTAAGCCTGGGGTTAATTTATATACTCATGGACTGGGCTTTAGCCCTATTTGCGAGTTTTTAAAAATATTTTATTACACAAAGCTTAAGAGTCTGATGTTTTTGTCAGACTCCTTTTTTTTCTGATTAATTTGAAAATAGTAAAAAAAATAAACATATAGTAAAAAAATGGGGGTAAGGCTATAAAAAACATAAAAAATAAATTATAATTATAAAAAAATAGGGGGGTAAGAATAAAAAAATATATATTTGTAACAGAATGATAAAAATTGAATTTCAACTTATACTTTATACCTTATAACTTATAAATTCATTAATTATGTCCGCAATCAGATTAAAAGCATTAGAGGAAGTGTTAAACAGGAAACCTGTTTGGGTTGAACTTCCGGCAGTTAAGACATCCGAATATTTTGGGATGAATGTTTTCGATAAAAACAAAATGCAAGAGTATCTTTCGCGCGAAGCTTACGAAAGTGTTGTTCAAGCTATTAATAAAGGCATTCGTATTGATCGGAAAGTAGCCAACCAAGTTGCGTCTGGAATGAAATCGTGGGCTATTGACCGAAGCGCAACACATTATACACACTGGTTTCATCCATTGAGCGGATCAACAGCTGAAAAGCACGATGCTTTTTTCGAGCCAGCAGATAATGGCGGCGTGTTAGAAAACTTTCAAGGCGAAATGCTTGTTCAGCAAGAACCCGATGCTTCTAGTTTTCCAAGTGGAGGCTTGAGGAATACATTCGAAGCCCGAGGATATACCGCTTGGGATCCATCATCACCTGCATTTGTTTATGGAAATACATTGTGTATTCCGACAATTTTTGTATCCTATACAGGAGAAGCTCTCGATTATAAAACACCATTGTTAAAATCATTAAATTTTATTGATAAAGCCGCAGTTGATGTTTGTCAGCTTTTTGATAAAGATGTAAACAAGGTTAATGTTACCTTAGGCTGGGAGCAAGAGTATTTTTTAATTGATAATGCCTTATTTAATGCACGTCCTGATTTATATCTCACAGGTCGCACGCTTATAGGTCATGCTTCTGCAAAAGATCAGCAATTAAGTGATCATTATTTTGGTTCTATTTCAGATCGAGTAACTTTTTTTATGCGCGAATTTGAAATTGAATCATACAAACTGGGTATTCCAATTAAAACAAGACATAACGAAGTTGCTCCAAACCAGTTTGAGTGTGCTCCTCGTTATGAAGAGGCTAATTTGGCAGTTGATCACAATCAAATGCTTATGACAGTGATGGATAAAGTAGCTAAGAAGCATAACTTTAAGGTTTTGTTCCACGAAAAACCATATAAGGGGATTAATGGTTCCGGTAAACACAATAACTGGTCGATGCAAACTGATACAGGAAAGAATCTATTGTCACCAGGCAAAACACCCAAAACCAATTTACAGTTTCTTTCTTTTTTAATTAATACAGTTAAGGCAGTTCATGATCATGCTGATTTGCTAAGAGCAAGTATTGCAACTGCAGGTAATGAATACCGATTGGGTGCACACGAGGCTCCACCAGCTATTATGTCTGTGTTTATCGGATCGCAACTTACTTCAATCCTTGATCAGCTCGAAAAGAGAGTTACAAGCAAAAAAATGACTCCGGACGAAAAAACAGAATTAAAACTCGATATTGGAAAGATCCCAGAAATCCTGATGGATAATACAGACAGGAATCGTACTTCACCATTTGCATTTACCGGTAACCGATTTGAATTCAGAGCAGTTGGTTCATCTGCAAACGTTGCTGCACCAATGATTTCTTTAAATACGGTAGTCGGAAACCAGCTTGTCCAGTTTAAAAAAGATGTGGATGCTTTAATGGATAGAAATGTTAAGAAAGATGAAGCAATATTTCAGGTTTTGAAAAAGTATATTATCGAATCCAAAAAAATCCGGTTCGAAGGAAATGGTTATGGTCAGGACTGGGTTAACGAAGCTGAAAAAAGAGGATTGTCAAATATCTCTAACATTCCCGATGCCCTAAAAGCATTTATGACAAAGAGTACAACAAATCTTTTCATAGAATCACAAGTGCTTTCAGAACGTGAGCTTGAAGCAAGATATGATATCAGACTCGAAATTTATGTTAAACGTGTTCAGATCGAAGCACGTGTATTAGGCGATCTAGTTAGAAATCATGTGATACCTACAGTTATTAAATACCAGAATGTTCTTATTCAGAATGTGTTGGGATTAAAAGATATATATTCTAAGGATGTATTTGATCAATTGGCTTCGACACAGATCGAAACAATAAAAACCATTTCTGAACATATGACTGTAATAAAAAACTTAGTTGAGGAAATGATCGTTGCACGCAAAAAAACAAACGAGCTTGATAATATAATTAGAAAAGCAGATGAATACTCAAAAAATGTAGCTCCCTATTTCGATAAAATACGTTACCATGTCGATAAACTGGAATTAATTGTGGATGATTCGATATGGCCATTTCCAAAATACCGCGAAATGCTGTTTACAAGATAGTAATTGTATTTAGTAATGTTGAGAAATTGTCTTAAAAATCGTTTTAAGATCATTCATGCGTTTTGTGTTCCTTATTGATTCCTCCGGATTCCTCTGTGTAATAATGATTTATTTATTATATAGAGATCTGCAGAGGATTTTTAAGGTTCCTTCTTTTACTTACATAATAAAACCAATCTGATCGCGTATTAATAAATAGGTGATAACTCTGTTAACCCTATATTTTTATTTTATTTAAAAAATCTTACTTTTACATTTTACATTCAAGTAATTTAAAAAGATTATGATAAAGAAGGCTGCATTTGTTATAGGCATTTTTTGCATGCTGATATATATTCCGGTATTGGGTCAAACGACAAAATCACGTAAAGCACTCGAATATTATGCTACAGGGCAATATTTTGCATCTATTGACCTTTTAAGAGATGCCTACGGCGATGAAACTGATGCCAATGTAAAACTCGATATCACATTTAAGGTTGCTGAGTGCTATCGGCTTACGTCTCAACCTGAGAAAGCTGAGGTTTGGTATAAACGAGTAGTGCAGAAAAAATTTGGTAACCCATTAATATATCTGTATTATGCCGATGCATTAAAAACAAATGAAAAATTTGATTTAGCCATTGAAAACTACAAAGAATATAAAAAGCTTGTTCCCGATGATCCTCGTGGTGAAAATGGTGTAAAATCATGTGAGCTAGCTTCGAAATGGAAAGAAAACCCTAGTGGGTATAAAGTTGCTAACATGAAATTTTTTAATACCAAGGAGAGTGAGTATTATCCTGCCTACGCAAATGCTGAATATACCGAGATGTTTTTTACATCATCGCGCGAAGAATCTACAGGGAAAGAAAAACATGGAAGTACTGGTCAAAATTTCTCGGATATTTATAAATCTGTTCAGGACAAGCAAGGCAAATGGAGCACTCCTGTTCCACTTGGTGAAAATATAAATACTGAATATGAAGAAGGGGGAGCATCACTGAGCAAAGATTTTAATACCCTATTTTTTAGTCGATGCGAAAAGGTGAAGAAAGAAGCAATGGGTTGCAAAATATTTCAATCTGTTCGAAAAGGTGAAGAATGGAGTAAAGCCGAACCTTGGAAATTAAACGATGATAGCATTACTGTATCACACCCAACTCTTTCTGAAAATGAACTTGAGCTTTATTTTGTTTCTGATATGCCCGGCGGACTGGGTGGGAAAGATATATGGAAAGTAATTCGCGATAATCCCTCTGCCGAATGGGGTACTCCCGAAAATATGGGACCAGTAATTAATACTCCCGGGAATGAGATGTTTCCTTTTATACATAATGATGGTACATTGTATTTTTCTTCTGATTATCATTTAGGAATGGGAGGACTGGATATTTTCCGCGCCATCTATATAAATAACAGATTGGAAATTGAGAATATGCGATATCCGGTTAATTCTACTTATGATGATTTTGCAATTGTTATTGAGAAAGAGAATGAACGTGGTTATTTTAGTACATCCCGAGATGGTAACGATGAGATTTATTCGTTTGTATTACCACCTCTTAAATTTAATATCGAAGGCGAAGTTCGCAATGAAAAAACTGATCAGCCATTGGCAAATGCAACAGTAAAATTAGTCGGAAGTGATGGTATGACATTAGCATCAGAGACTTCAGCTGATGGAAAATTTAAATTCATGCTTCGTCCAAATACCGATTATGTTTTTGTAGCTTCTAAAAAAGGATTCTTAACCGGTAAAGCAAAAGAAACCACAAGAGGATTAGTTGAAAGTAAAGAGTTTAAATCAGAGATTAAGCTTTCATCAATTGCAGAACCAATTGAATTACCAAATATTTTCTACGATTTTGCAAAATGGGATTTACGACCTGAATCAATGGTTGCTCTTGATAAGTTAGTCGAAACACTTAATGATAACCCAACCGTTACTATTGAATTAAGATCACATACCGATGCCCGTGGTAGTATCGAAGTTAATATCGATTTATCTCAAAAAAGAGCTCAGTCAGTTGTCGATTTCTTAATTGAAAAAGGAATTGAACCGGCAAGGTTAAGAGCAAAAGGATACGCTGCAACAATGCCAAAAATAGTTGATTCGAAATTAGCTGCTCAATACCCATTCTTAAAAGAAGGTACTGAAATTACTCAGAGTTATATCGACTCATTACCAACTGAAGAACAAAAGGAAGTTGCTTATCAGATAAATCGACGTACCGAATTCCAGGTATTATCGACTGATTATAAACCTGCAAAATAGCAAATAAGAAAATCCCGCAAAAGCGGGATTTTATTTGATCTGATTCAAAATTAAATTTTAATTCGTATTAACAAATTAGTAACTTTGCATTTTTAACATTTCCATTTCAAAATGGCCCAAGACTCAAGATATATTAAAAGAGGAGTTTCAGCTTCGAAAGAAGATGTGCATAATGCTATAAAGAATATTGATAAAGGTTTATATCCAAAAGCATTTTGTAAAATTATTCCCGATATTCTGGGTGGCGATGATATGTACTGTAACATTATGCATGCCGATGGGGCAGGCACAAAATCATCACTGGCATATATGTATTGGAAAGAAACCGGAGATTTATCAGTTTGGAAAGGGATTGCTCAGGATGCAATAGTTATGAATCTCGATGACTTGCTTTGTGTTGGCGCTACAGAAAATATCCTTTTGTCATCAACAATTGGTAGAAACAAAAATCTTATTCCGGGCGAAGTTATTTCTGCTATTATTACCGGAACAGAAGAATTGCTTGCCGAATTACGTGATCTTGGCATCTCAATTTTTTCTACTGGTGGCGAAACTGCTGATGTTGGTGATTTGGTTCGTACAATTATTGTTGATTCAACGGTTACTACCCGTATGCTTCGGGCTGATGTTATCGATAATTCAACCATTCAGGATGGAGATGTAATTGTCGGACTATCATCATCAGGGAAAGCAACATATGAAAAGAATTTTAACGGTGGAATGGGAAGTAATGGTCTTACTTCTGCCCGACATGATGTTTTTTCGAAATACCTTGCCCGAAAATATCCCGAAAGCTTTGATCCCCATATCCCCATCGAGTTTGTTTATTCAGGTAAATATAATTTAACAGATAAAATCGAAAAACTTGGAATTGATGCAGGCAAACTGGTTCTTTCACCTACACGAACCTATGCTCCTGTAATGAAGAAAATATTAGATTTACACCGTAATAATATTCATGGTTTGGTTCATTGTTCAGGTGGAGCTCAAACAAAAGTGCTTAATTTTATTGATAATCTTCATGTTGTAAAAGATAATTTGTTTGCTATACCCGAGTTATTTGACATTATTAAGAATGAGTCTGGCACTCCCTGGGATGAAATGTATAAAGTATTTAATATGGGTCACAGAATGGAGATTTATATTTCGAAGCAATATGCGGATGAAATAATAGGAATCTCTAAAGAATTTGATATTGATGCCAAAATAATTGGTTATTGCAAAAGCTCAGAAAAGAAGCAATTGACAATAATTAGCAAGTATGGTGAATTTCAATATTACTAAATTTAACCACCGAATCAATTTAATTGTTAATTTTGCGGCGATTTTATAGCATAAATTTATGAGTAACAATATAATATTAGATAAATTACAAGGTATTAAGCTTCGTTTTGAGGAAGTGGGGCAATTGCTTACTGATCCTGCGACTATCAGTGATATGAAAAAATACATTAAACTGAATAAGGAATATCGTGATCTTGAGCCATTGATTGAAGCTTACAATGAATATAAGAACATTTTAAGCAATGTAGATTCTGCTAAAGAAATCATTGCAACCGAAAAAGACGAAGATCTTCGTGAAATGGCAAAAGCAGAGTTGGATGAGCTGGAACAAAGAATTGATCCTCTCGAAGATCAGATAAAGCTTTTATTACTGCCAAAAGATCCGCAGGATACTAAAAATGCTATTGTTGAAATACGTGCCGGAACAGGTGGCGATGAAGCAAGTATTTTTGCAGGTGATCTTTTCCGTATGTATACAAAATATTGCGAAGATCGCAGATGGAAAGTTGAAGTTACCAATATCAGCGATGGTACTGTTGGTGGATATAAGGAAATTGTGATGAAAGTTTCTGGTGACGGGGTTTATGGAGTATTAAAGTATGAATCAGGTGTACATCGTGTACAACGTGTTCCGCAAACCGAAACACAAGGCAGGGTTCATACTTCAGCAGCCACAGTTGCTGTACTTCCTGAAGCTGAAGAATTTGATATCGACCTACGAATGGAAGATGTTCGTAAAGATACCTACTGTTCATCAGGACCAGGCGGACAATCCGTAAATACAACGTATTCAGCTATTCGTCTAACCCATATCCCTTCTGGTATAGTGGTTACTTGCCAGGACGAAAAATCGCAGATTAAAAACTTCGACAAAGCATTGGGTGAATTACGTACCAGACTTTATAATTTGGAATATCAAAAGTATATTGATGAGATAGCTTCGAAACGTAAAACAATGGTTTCTACTGGTGATAGATCAGCTAAAATCAGAACGTATAATTATCCTCAGGGTCGTGTTACCGATCATCGTATAAATTATACTGTTTACAATTTGCCAACTATCATGAACGGTGCAATTCAGGAGTTTTTGGATCAGTTGCAAATGGCCGAAAATATGGAAAGGTTGAAGGAGGCTGGAGTTTAAGAGGAGAATAGGCATAGGGGTATAGGGTATAAGGGTATAATAATTTTTGGGAAAAATTTTCAAATAATAATTAGATCATAAAAATTGAACTTCTTAGAAGATAATATAAGTGAGGAACAAATAAATCCTTCTCAAGTTGAAGATGTAAATCAGAAATATAATGAGAATAGAGACTTTACATCACTTGAAGCCTGGAAAAAAGCAAGGCTAGTTAAGTTGTTTTTTTATAAAGAAGTTATTCCAGCCCTCCCACCAGAAGAAAAGTTCAATCTTAATCTGCAAATTAGAAAAGCAAGTGTAAGCGGAACCGCAAATATTTCTGAAGGATACGGACGATATCATTATCAAGAAGGAATACAATTCTATCGTATTTCACGTGGATCAATTTATGAATTAAAAGATCATCTTATTACCTGTTTTGATCTTGACTATATAAGCAAAGAAACTTATGATAAAGGAATTATTTTAATTGAAGATGCTAAAATAACATTAAATGGTTTTATTAAATTTGTAAAATTACAATTGGAAACAAAACAAATAAATAAGAGCTAAAATATTAAGTATACCATTATACCTTTATACCTTTATACCCTATACCCTTATACCTATTTATGAACTACAATCAGCTTGTACAAGAAATTACCAAAAAGAGATCATTCCTTTGTGTAGGACTTGATACCGATATAAATAAAATCCCTTCATTTTTAAAAAAAGCCGAGAATCCAGTATTTGAATTCAATAAGCGAATTATTGATGCCACAGCCCAATATGCAGTGGCTTTTAAATTAAATACGGCCTTTTACGAATCAAATGGAGTTCAGGGTTGGATAGATCTTGAAAAAACAGTTAATTACATTAAAACATATTATCCCGAACTATTTGTTATTGCTGATGCCAAACGTGGTG
>JFJP01005716.1_pt1 | contig 14891 bp, 6 predicted proteins | sample 431651 | NCBI WGS metagenome assembly JFJP01 (sample SAMN02602958, study PRJNA72255) | Microbial mat metagenome, whole genome shotgun sequencing project. | biome: fresh water; feature: sink hole; material: water; isolation source: purple microbial (photo- and chemosynthetic) mats found in...
GCCAACCAGCGCGCCGGGCGCTGTGGCCGGGTGGCCAACGGCATCTGCATCCGGCTTTATGACGAAAAAGAATTCAACGCCAGAGCGCGTTTTACCGACCCCGAAATTTTGCGTTCATCCTTGGCCGGGGTGATCTTGCGCATGAAGTCCTTGCACTTGGGCGTGGTGGAAGATTTTCCGTTCATCGAGAGTCCCTCGGGCCGTGCCATTGCGGATGGTTACCAGCTCCTGGGTGAGCTGGGCGCAGTGGATGACACCAACGAACTCACGACGATGGGCCAGGAACTGGCCAAGCTGCCGCTGGACCCGCGAGTTGGTCGGATGATTCTGGAAGCACGCAGTCGCCAGGCGCTGGACGAAGTGCTGGTGATTGCGTCAGCCCTGAGTGTCCAGGATGTCCGCGACCGCCCGATGGACGCACAGCAGCAAGCCGATCAGGCACACGCCAAGTTTGACGACGAAAAAAGCGAATTCAGCGGCTACCTGAAACTTTGGAAATGGCTGGAGACCGCCCGTGGCGGCCAGGCTCAACAAATTAATTGGGGTCAGAGTCAGATTAATTCACCGCATCCAAAAAATGAAAACAATCGGACTCTGACCCCAATTAACTCCCACAAGCTGAGCAATCGGCAGTACGAGCAGTTGTTGCGGCAGAACTTTGTCAGCGTTCGCCGGGTGCGCGAGTGGCGCGATATCTACAGCCAGTTGCACACCGTGGTGGCAGAGCACAAGTGGCGCATCAACAACGCGCCTGCCAGTTACGAGCAGTTGCACCTGTCGATGCTGGCGGGTTTGCTGGGCAATATAGGGTGCAAGCTGGAGACCGATGGGGCCAGCGGCGAATACCTGGGTGCCCGCAGCATCAAGTTTTACCCGCACCCCGGTGCTCATCTGGTCAAAAAGCCCGGCCGCTGGATCGTGGCGGCCGAACTGGTGGAGACCACGCGCCTGTTTGGCCGGGGCATTGCGGCGATTGAGCCGCAATGGCTGGAGCAGGTCGGTGCACACCTGCTGAAAAAGCAATTGCTTGATCCGCACTGGGAGAAAAAAGCCGCTGAAGTCAACGCGCTGGAGCGTGCCACGCTGTACGGCATCGTGATCTACAGCGGCCGGCGCGTCAACTACAGCCGGGTCGATCTGGTCGGTGCGCGCGAGATTTTTATCCGCGAGGCGCTGGTCGGTGGCCAGTGGGACACCAAACTGCCGTTTTTGGCGGCGAACCAGAAGCTGATCAGGCAGGTGGAAGATCTGGAGCACAAGGCGCGCCGGCAAGACGTGCTGGTGGACGATGAACTGATCTACGCTTTTTACGACCAGCAGTTGCCCGCCGATGTGTGCAGCGGCTTCAGTTTCGATGCCTGGTACCGTGAGGCCGTCAGGATCAACCCGAAACTGCTGCTGCTGAGCAAAGAAGAGTTGATGCGCCATGAAGCAGCGGGTATCACAACGCAGTCGTTCCCCAAAACCATCCGCTTGGGCGGTGTCGACTGCGCCGCCACTTACCTGCACGAACCCGGCGACCCCAAAGACGGTCTGACCGTGACAGTGCCTATTTTTGTATTGAATCAGGTCAACGAGGAGCGCTGCGAATGGCTGGTGCCGGGCATGCTCAAGGACAAGATCCAGGCGCTGATCAAAACCCTGCATCAACGCCCGCGCTCTCGTCTGGTGCCACTGCCTGAGTCGGCCAACAAAATGGCCATTCAGTTGAATGAGGCGGCGCTGTTTGGCCACGGCTCGCTGACTGAAGCGGTGCTCAAGCTGGTGCGCTTGGCCACGGCGGTGGACGTGGTGCGTGCCGATATCAAGGTTGACATGTTGCAGCCGCATTTCTTCATGAATTTTCGCGTGGTCGATGAGCATGGGCGCCAGTTGGGCGTTGGGCGCAACCTGGGTGCCCTGAAGGCAGAACTCGGCTCGCTGGCCCGTGGTGCGTTTCAGGCTCTGGCAGGGCTCAAGCTGGCCAAAACCGTGGCTGCCGTCCCTGAATTCAAGGAAAAAAGCCCTTCAGCCCTTTCTGATAAAGCGCTGGAAGCTACAAAAAGTGAAGTAATTGGAACGACCCATCAAGCAGACTCGACGGCCGGTGTCCGGTACACCGGCTGGACTTTTGGTGAGTTGCCGGAGCTACTCGAGATTCAAAAAGGGGGTCAGACCTTGATTGGCTACCCCGCACTGCTCGACCGTGCGGATGCGGTAACCATCGAGGTGTTTGACCAGCCTGAGGTGGCCGCCGCCCGGCACCGGGCCGGACTGTGCCGGCTTTTTGCACTGCAAATCAGGGATGCCCTCAAGTACCTGGAGAAAAACCTGCCCGAACTGCAAAAAATGGCGGTGACGTTTATGCAGGTCGGCAAAACCCCGGATGGCACTGGTGCCGGCGGCACGCTGGAAGAACTGCGCGAGCAGATCATTCAGGTGGCACTGGAACGCACTTTTTTGCTTGACCCCCTGCCAACCGACGAATTTGCCTTCAAAAAACGCAGCGATGAAGGGCGCGCTCGCCTGACCCTGATCTGCACCGAGGTGGCCCGTTTGGCAGCAGTCATCCTGAACGAGTACGCGGTGGCCGCGCGCAAGATCAAGGACAGCAAGAACGCCCCGGAAGCGGCTGCTGATGCAGCCCAGCAACTCGCCCGCCTGATGCCCAGGAAGTTCCTGAGCGCAACACCCTGGCCCGCCTTACAGCACTTTGCCCGCTACCAAAAGGCCATCACGGCCCGGCTCGACAAATACCGTACGGACCCGGCACGCGATGCCGCGCGTCTGGCCGAACTGCGCCCGCTGGAGCAGCGCTATTGGCGACTGGTGGCCGAGCGCAAAGGCGTGATGGACGATCGCCTGCAAGAATTTCGCTGGTTGCTGGAAGAACTCCGGGTGAGTTTTTTTGCCCAGGAGCTGCGCACGCCGCAGCCCGTCAGCGTCAAGCGGTTGGACAAAGCCTGGGCCCAGTTGGGGTAGCGGTGCCCCTGAGTGACACGGGGCAGGCAGGCATCTTGATGGCTTGGGCTGCCATAACATCGGCACCCCGGCCGGGGCCCAGCCATTTTGTTTGGCCCCTGATTCGAGTTCCATATCCTCCGTGTCGCTATTGCTTCGCCTGGTCGTGCTGGTGGTGCGCCAACCGGCTTGACCTCAGGCTGGCTTTTTACCTGAAGCTGTCAGCTTGCTGAATTGATGCCTGTTGACAATGCTCGCAAAAGTCCGGTGACGAGGGAATCAAGGATGATGGGCAAGATGTTGATTGTGGGTGGCGGCATGGGTGGCTTGGCGGCCGCGTTGGCTTGCGGGCGGGCCGGCGCGCAGGTGGCGCTGTATGAGCGTGCCACCGAGTTTTCCGAGGTCGGGGCAGGCATTCAACTGGGGCCAAACGCCATGCGGGCGCTGTATGGTCTGGGCTTGAAAGAAGCCTTGGGGCAGGTGGTCGCGTTGCCTGGGCGCTTGCTGGTGCGCAGTGCCTTGTCGGGCTCCATGCTGGGCCAGCTACAGCTTGGCGAGGCCGCTGAACAACGCTACGGCGCACCCTACGCCACGATTCATCGCGCTGATTTGCATGGTTTGCTGGTGCAGGCACTGCGTCAACGGGCTGATGTTGAGCTCAATTTGAACAGTCACGTCGTGGCAGTGTTACAGAGCCCATCTGACGTGAGTTTGCAGTTGGCCGATGAAAGCCGGGTGACGGGTGACGTGCTGGTGGCCGCTGATGGCGGCTTCAGCAGTCTGCGCCAGCAACTACTGGCAGACGGCAGCCCTCAGCCCACCGGGCATTTGGCCTACCGCGCGATGGTGAAGCAAGACGACTTGCCGGCACCACTGCGAAGTCAGCAGGTGAGCATCTGGCTAGGCCCAAGATTGCATGTGGTGCAGTACCCGGTGCGTGCTGGTGCCTGGCTCAATGTTGTGGCCATCGTCCATGGCAGCCCGCAGGGTGACATGTCCAACTGGGATCACAGTGCCAATGCGCAGGATTTGCGGCGTGCACTTGCCGCCACTTGTGCACCGCTGAATGCGCTGATCGGCGCAATTGACCACTGGCGCCTGTGGCCCCTGAGCATCCGCCCACCCATGACCGGTGCACACCAGCATGCCATTGGCCGGGTGGCACTGCTGGGTGATGCAGCGCACCCGATGCTGCCCTATCTGGCGCAGGGCGCAGCGATGGCCATCGAGGATGCGGTCGCGCTGGCCAGGATTCTGGCCGCAGGCTGGGTGTTTGCGCCGGACCGGGATGCAGCGCACAAACCCCCCCTGCACACCCTGCTGCAGGACTACGCCCGCCAGCGCTGGCAGCGCAATGCGCAGGTACAGGCACGCGCCATTCGCAATGGCGATATTTTTCACGCCACCGGCTGGCTACGTTTTGGCCGTGACCTGGCGATGCGGCTGGCTGGCAAACACTTGCTCGATCAGCCCTGGTTGTATGGGGCTGTGGGCAGATAGGCATGGTGCCATGGCCCGGCGGGCGACCCGGTGCCGGCTACATCCGGTAAGGCGTGAGCCGCCGACGCAACCAGTCTTGCTATTTACTTTGTAGCTTCTTGCGCTCATTCAGATTGGCTTTCAGGTCAATTGACCTACATGATCTCGACCCGGTTGCGGCCCTTGTTCTTGGCCGCATAAAGGGCCGCGTCCGCACGCGCCACCATGTCATTGGACTGATCGCCTGCAAGGTAGGTGGTAACGCCCAGGCTGGCCGTCTTGTGGTGCACTACCGCAAAATGGTGATGCTGAAATTTCAGGCAGAGATTTTCGGCCAGCTTCAGCGCCCCTTGAGCGTCCGTTTGCACGCAAATGATCAAAAACTCCTCGCCACCCCAGCGCCCAACGATGTCTGTTTCACGGGTATTTGCTTTTAGCAGCCGGGCTACCGCAACCAGCACCTGATCGCCGACTTGATGTCCGTGGGTGTCGTTGACATCCTTGAAATGGTCGATGTCGAGCATGATGATGCTAAACGGCCGCTTGAAACGGATGGCGCGGTGAATTTCGGCTTCAAAGGCCCCATCGAGTTTGACCCGATTAAACAGTCCGGTCAGCCGGTCGGTGACTGAAAGCCGCTCCAGCTCAACGTTGAGAGCGTTCAGCTTGCGGTTCCACAATATCACCAGCAACAACACAAAGCTCGCGCCCACCAGAATTTGCCAAACCAGCCGGTAGTCAATACCCTGCTGGACGTTGATGAGCACATGTTTGTTCGAGACTGCTTCACGCTCCTGCGCTGTGATGGTCTGCACCCCCTTGTCAAGAATCGACCGTAGCAGTCCTTCCTCCTTGAGCACGCCGATTCGCAGTTGGTTGGCGTATTCAGGAATCTGACCGGATATCTTCAGGTTGAAAAGGCCTTCTTTCTTGATGGCATTGGCCGCCACGATCAAAGAGCGAATCGTCAGGTCGGCCTTGCGCTCGGAAACCCAAACCATAGCCTCGGGTTCGTTCGCCGTGAGCACAAGCTTCAGGTTGGGAAAATCGCGGCGCACGCGCTCTTCAACCATGGTGCCACGCGGCAACGCAATCGTTTCGTTCTGCAAGCCCCTGGCATCGGCAACAAAACCATGCTCTTCGCGGGTAATGATGACATTGGGGTCGAAAAAAATCGGGGCGGTGAAGTTCAACCAGACCTCGCGTGTTGGTGTCTGGTTCAGAAAGCTCATGATCTGGCAGCGCTTGCTTTTTGAAGCTGCCAGGCTCTCGTCCCAATCCCTGGCCGGATAAAGTTCAATGCGCAGCCCCACGCGGCTCGCGACCATTTGTATCAGATCAGCTGCAATACCCTCGTGCTGACCCTGTCTGTTGATGCTCTCGAACGGTGCCCAGTCCGGGTCAACACACATTTTGATAGCCCCGACCTGTTCGATGTAGGCCTTTTCTGCCGGCGTGAATTCGATGTATCGCTGGGCCGCTTCGCCAGCACCAGCAGGGCGGAGCAGCATCATGAGGCAGAGAAAGACGAACCCAAGACACATCTCATGCCATTTCCAAAAAATCTTCCGGGTCGTTGTTGCTTCGCCGGGTCGTTCCAGTGCACTGCCCGCAACTTTGCGCCCAGACACACACAATCTGGCAATGGCATCAGAACACCAAGCCGTCTGCGTCGGAAATGTTTGCATTAATCAGTACTCGTGTGAAGGCTGCTCAATTGCAGCAGATCACCCGGCATCGGGCTGATGATCGGCCACCCCTTGTTGCCCTGACGGCACCGGATTTCGATGGCAGCAGCAAGCTGGCTGAAGACGTTCACCCGACAACACACCCGGGTGGCGGACAACACAGGGCACCAACACATCGGGAGCGGCCAGAATATCAACGTTTCCGGGCACAAACTGACTTTTGAAAGGATGGCGAGCCTGAAACCGCAGGAACTCATGTTCCGACACTTGGATAGAGGGGGCCATTTTGATCGATCTGATTCAGGTGAAAGCTGCCCGACATTATCCGGCAAATGGTGCCAACCGATGAACGCCAGTCAGCGCCAAAAAGTAAGCCTGGGGGTCAATCGGGGGTACGGGTCGGCGCAGGCCTGCCCGGTTGAACATCCGAAGTCGATGTCTTCAATGGACTTTTCCGGTATCTGTGAGCAGCACCTCGACCGTGAATTTTCTTTCCTCATCCGGGGCATTGCGCTGGATTCATGCCAGTTGGGGCTGAGGCATGCAGAAATTACAAATGCACCGTTGATGGCGAGAGCTGACGGGATGCAGCGCTAGGCGCAAGACGCGAAGTTTAGCCAACTAAACGAGCGCACCAGTTGGGTGTTCAGTTCGCCGCACACGCCGGCCGCTCTGGCCTCGAAACCGTGGCTGGAACAACCCTGCCTGATTCAGATGGCATCAGCCAGACGCAGCGAAATGGCGGCTAATTCCCTGCGCAGTTCAGAGAAAATGTCAACCAGAGCGGGGTCAAAATGCCCTCCTCGCTCGCTCAGAATGATGTCGGTGGCGCTATTGACGGGCATCGGCTCCTTGTAGATGCGCTTGCTGGTCAGCGCGTCAAACACATCCGCCACAGCCATGATGCGTGCCCCGATCGGGATCGCGTCACCCTGCAGTTGGTCCGGGTAGCCATTGCCATCCCAGCGCTCGTGATGCCACATGGCAATCTGCCGCGCCACATCCAGAAAGGCCAGCGGGTAACCGTCCACCGGATAGGTGGAGCGGTCCGCGTCCCTGACCCGCTGAATCGCCAGTGCAATCGCGTCACCACCAATCCGGCTGTGGGTCTTGATCACCTCAAACTCTGGCGCGGTCAGCCGGCCTGGCTTGCGCAAAATGTGGTCGGGGATTCCGACTTTGCCAATGTCATGCAGAGGCGCGGCCCGCACGATCAGCCTTAACTGCTCATCCGACAACAAATGCCGATAGACCGGCAGTTCGCTCATCGCATGGGCCAGCACCTCGACGTAGGCCTGGGTGCGGTGAATGTGGTGGCCGGTGTCGGAATCGCGGGTTTCCGCCAGAATCGCCAGGGCATGAAGACTGGCGTTTTGCACCAACTCGTTGTCATGCATGCGCCGCAGCACTTCTTGTTCCAAAAATGCGTTTTGATCTGCCAGCCAGTCCCGTGCCCGCTTGTTCTCCAGTTGTGTTTTGACCCGCGCCAGCGCCACCAGCGGTCTGATCGGTTTGGTAATGTAGTCGGCTGCACCCAGCTCCAGCCCTTTTTCTTCGTCAGATGCCGCATCACGCGCAGTCACAAAAATCACAGCAATATGCCGTGTCAGCGGGTTGTCTCGCAGCCGGGCCAGCACCTGATAGCCGTCCAGATCAGGCATCATCACATCCAGCAGAATCAAGTCCGGACGCGGCAGTGACACCGCCGCACGCAACGCCCGTTCTCCCGAATTGGCCACCTTGACCCGGTAATAGGGTTCCAGCAACTCACCCAAAATGGCGAGGTTTTCGGGTTGGTCATCAACCACCAGGACAACAGGCGACGGGTTCATTTTTGGCCATTCAACAAGGCAAGTGCCTCTTCAAACAAAAACTGCTCAAGTAGTTTGCCAAGTTTTTCGGCAGTCACAAGCCCCAGAGTGTCGGTCAATTCCGGCCGGTGCTGTTCAAAAAACCGCCGTGCGCCCATGTCATCGGCTTCCAGCAGTGATCTCAAGCTTGCCACCACTCGCAGCCGCTCGGTATGGCTCAATGCGGTGGGCTGGTTTGGCATCGGTATCAAGGCCGGTGTCGGCAGCGCGGCCTGAACCGTGGCGATGAAAACCGGCAGTTCCAGGGCAAGCTGATCGAGCAAGCCGGTCAGCTCGTTTTGGGACTTGTGTTTGATGGCGCGCTCAAGCGCTGCCGCAAGCTGTCCGATGGCCAGCGCTCCCACATTGCCGGCGCTGCCTTTCAAGGTATGCGCCGCGCGCTCTGCCGCAGAATAGTCCTGGCGTTCAATGAGGCTTTGCAGCGTGACCACGGCATCGGCGTGGCCCTCGACAAACAAGGTCAGAACCCGCAAATAGGAAGGCAGTTTGCCGCGTACCAGACGCAAGGCCCCATCCACATCAAGGCCGGGTACGGCGCGCAGTGCCTGCAAGGATGGCGCATCGGGCGGTGCCTGCAAGCTGGCAGCGGGGGATAGCAAAACCTGGTCGGGCAGCGCAGTCGGCGGCAACCAACGCAGCAGCGCCTTGACCAGCGCGTCTGGGTCAATCGGTTTGGCCACATGATCATTCATGCCGGCCGACAGGCAGGCCTGCCGATCCTCGTCAAACACGTTGGCCGTCATGGCCAGAATTGGCACCTGCTGGCGCTCTGGCAGGCTGCGGATGTCGCGCGTGGCCTCCAGACCGTCTTTGCGTGGCATCTGGATGTCCATCAGGATCAGGTCGTAGCTGACCGCTTTGGCCATGTTGACGGCAATCTCTCCGTCCTGGGCCAGGTCAACCGTCAGGCCCATCTCTGCCAACAGGTCAAGGGCTACCGCCTGGTTGATCGGGTTGTCTTCTGCCAGCAACACGCGCCGCCCCTTGAACTGTGCCTGCGCCAGGCTGATGCCGCCTGAAGGCAGGCGGCGGCGCGTGCTCTGGCCGGTAAACACCTCCGTCAGGGCATCGTAAAGACAGGAAGCCGTTACCGGCTTATGCATCATGCAGGCCACCACACCCAGGCGCAACAACTCTGCCGGTTGCTCGGCACCATGTCCGAGCATCAGGATGATCTTTGGCGCAGCGGTGCCTGCGGTCTCGCGAATAGCCAGCACGGTCTGGTTACCCGTCATGTCGGGCATCTGGGCCGCCACCAGCACCAGGTCAAAGGGCATGCCAACCGCCAGTGCCTGTGCGACAGCGGCAATGGCACTCGCGCCGCTGCAAAGCGCCGTAGCCTGCATGCCAAAGCGCTGCAGCAAGCGCACCAGTACGGTGGAGCTTTGCGGGTGGTCATCCACCACCAGGATGCGCCGCTTCTCGTCCCCGGCAATCGCCGGATCTGGCACCAGCGCGGATTCGGACTGAAGCGGTGGCACGGCAAACAGTGCCTCCAGGCTGAAAGTGCTGCCCTGGCCCCATTCACTGCTCACCCGCACACTGCCACCCATCAGCTCAGCCAGGCGCCGGCAGATCGCCAAACCCAGACCCGTGCCGCCAAATCTGCGCGTGGTCGAAGCATCGCCTTGTTCAAAAGCCTGAAACAAACGGGCCTGCTGCTCGACCGACAAGCCGATGCCGCTGTCAGTCACGTCGAACCGAATAACACACCGGGTCAGCTCGGCCGACAGGTGCCTGGCAGACAAAATCACGTGACCACGTTCCGTGAATTTGACTGCATTGGTGGCAAAGTTGATCAAAATCTGCCCAAGCCGCATGCGGTCGCCAATCAGGTGGCGCGGTATATCGGGATCAATGTCAATTACCACTTCCAGCCCCTTGCTGGCGGCTTGATCGCCGATCAAGTCGTAAACCGATCGAAACAGGGCTTCAAGCTCAAAATCAGCAGATTCCAGGGTCAGCTTGCCTGCCTCAATTTTGGAAAAATCGAGAATATCGTTGATGACACCCAGCAAATGCCGTGCCGATTCGGTGACCTTGTCGAGTTGCCCGATCTGCCGCTGCAACACCGCATCGCGGCGCAGCAAATAGGTCAAGCCAATGATCGCGTTCAGCGGTGTGCGAATCTCGTGGCTCATGTTGGCCAAAAAAGCACTCTTGGCGCGATTGGCATCTTCGGCCACCACTTTCGCCTCGGCCAGCTCGGCGGTGCGCGCTTGCACCAACTCTTCGAGGTGATCCCGATGGCGCATCAACTCGTCCTGGGTGCTGCGCCGTTCGGTGATGTCATGGGCCATGCCCAGCACACCGATCAGGCTGCCATCGGTTGCCAGCATGGGCGTTTTGGTGGTTTCAAACAGCCCACGATACCCATCGGCCTTGAAACTGAGCCACTCTTCATTGATGCTCGGGCTGCCCGCTTGCGCCGCCAGACGGTCATTTGTCCGAAAAAAGTCTGCTGTCTGCCGGTCGACAAAGTCATAGTCGGTCTTGCCCAGAATCTCGGACTCTTTGGCACCATACAAACGCTCAAAGGGTGGGTTGCAGGCCAGATAAACCCCTTGCGCATCCTTGAGCCAGATCAGCGCCGGGATGGTGGCGACCAAGGTGCGCATCTGCGCCTGTTCGAACTCCAGGGTACCCAGCGTGTGGCGCAGATGGTTCTGGGATTTGAGCAGTTGGCGCTCGATGCGACCGGTCAGATAGAACATCACGGCGGCAAACAACGCCAAAGCAAAAAACGAGGTCAGCGACACCAGCACCAGCAAGCGGCTGGTTTGCCCGAGTTGCTGGTCGCTCTGGCCACGAACACGATCATTGAGCTGCTTCAGGTCATCCAGCAAGAAATTTTGCCGCTGTTGCAAAAAATCAATGGAATTCACCAGGGTGCGCACTGCCACGTAATATTCGCCGGCTTCGTTGGCGTTCAGACCCTCGCCAAAGCGGCGCAGCAGCGACTTCTCCATCAGACTGCCCTCGCTGAACACCGGGCTCAAGAACTGATGCCCCATCTCGTCAATTTCAATGCGTATCGACTTCCAGGCCGTGTCAATGGCCAGCATTTCTGTCGGAAACGCCTGCCGCAGCCCTGGCAACTTGGCTTCAAACTCATCAACAGAGGCCACCCACTGTTGCCGCTGTTTGGTCAACTCGGGGGTGGAAAGCAGGCGCTCGGTGTGGTATTTCAGCGCCAATACCGACTTGTAAGAGTCATCCACGGCCCGTTGGCGCGCCACAACGGCACCGTAGTCGAAGATCAGGTAAGCCACCGTGATGCCGCTGATCAGGGCCCCCACAATCAGCAACCCGAACCCATACAAAGACAGGGTTCGAATGCTCAGTTGCGCCAATCGCACAGTGCGTGCCGGGTTATTTGCCCACGTTCAGCGATGCCTGGTAATAAGCGATCTGCTTGTCGCGGCCCAGCCGGTCGGTGATTTTTTCCCACTGGGCGGCCGCCTGGTCAAGCGCCCTGGCCACTGACAACTCACCGCTGACGGCCTTGAAAACAAACGCGTCAAACACCTGGTAATACTCACCGGCACCCGGAATGGTGATGTCGTACACCACATTCGGTTTGGACAGCGACCTGGTGATTTCCTCCAGGTAGGCTTTGGCGGACTCGGTCGAAAAGCCCGACTGGTTCCAGGCCTCGGGGTGATCAAAGTGCGACTTGCGCGACGGGTTGACGGCGGTGCCGCTCATGGCTGTCATTTTCTTGGTCAGCTCCGGGGAGGTCATGTGCGCGGCAAACTCAAAAGCCAGTGCCTTGTTTTTGGAAGCCTTGCTGACAAAAAATGTCCAGTTGCCACTGATCGAAGACACCTGATTGGGGCGTTGGTCCCATTGGCCGGTCAGGCTGTTGAACACCTGCGTGCTGCCGGGAATCTGGGCATAACCAATTTTGTCCTTGATCACCGACGAAGGCGCGTTGACGGCGTGCACACCCATGTCGGCCCAGTCAATCGCCATGGCGGTCTGGCCGTTGACAAAGCTGTTGCGCACATCGTGGCCGGCAAAATTGGCCATGCCCGGAGGACCAAACTTCAGGGTGTCAATCCAGATCCCCAGTGCCCGCGCAAAGCCGGGGTTGTTGATGCGGGGTTTCAGGGTTTTCGGATCGAAATAATAGGCCGGGTCATCCGGATGTTTGGCGTGGGCTGCCGCCTGGGCAAAAAATTGCAGCATCGAGATATCGCCCTTGACCCGGTTGCCGGCCATGCCGTAGTCAGGCTTGCCGTCACCGCTCCAGTCCCAGCCGGTAAAAAACTCGGCCACGTCACGATAGGCTTTCCAGGTGGCCGGCGGGGCCAGATCGTATTTGTATTTTTTCTTGAAGCGTGCCTGGTAGTCCGGGTTGGCAAACAAATCCTTGCGGTAATACAGGTTGATGCAATCGCCGTCGTAGGGCAAACCGTAGGCCACGTTGTTCCAGGACAGCACGGTGTTGCGGTAGATCGGCAACACGTCGTCCCAATTGATTTTTTTCTTGATGGCATCGGGCACCGGTTCAATATGGTCACCGCTGAGCAAGGTGCCGCTCCACATGGAAATGGCCACATAGATGTCGAAGTTGGCATCGGGCGATTTGATCGACTGGTCAATCTTCTCGATGGTCTCGTTCCAGCCCGGTGTCAGTACCCGTACTTTGGCACCAGTGCGGGCCTCAAACCCGGCGACCTCATCAAGGATGGGGCCGCGAATCAGGCGGGCATCGAGCTTGGGCACAATGACCGAAATCGACTGGCCTTCAAACGGCCGGGTGGCTGGTTTGGCCGTCGGTTCTACGGCTTTTTCACCGCAACCCGACAGCAGCAGAAAACTCAATGCGGACAGTGCAAACAGTTTCACGATGAAATCCTCGTAAATTATCCAGACACCAAAAAAGTCAACGACTTGCCTGGCGCTGCCTAGTTTAGGCCCGGCCTTGGCGCTTCGGTATTGATCTGCAACAAGCAAAACGCACACATCTGCAATGAACCACGGGTCGGCCAACTGATATCGGCGGGGCGCGCCATCGCGTCCTTGCCATCGCTTGCCATGCGGTTGAGGAGCATCGGCAGCACCGGGTTTACCCAAGGTCAGAGTTCCTGATCCGCCAGGAAAGTGATTTGGCACACTGTCCCGGGTTTTTGGACCTGGTCGCAACGGCGGCAGGCGCGAATCTCGGCTGGTGCCCCTTTTTTCAAATCAGCCACCGGCTGTGGCTATTTCGATAGCCGGATTCCAGTCGCTGCCAATCACCGTCGGCACAGTGATGTTGGGGTCGGATCCCGATTCGAGCCACTACGGCTGCTGATATCAGATGCGTCAAACCGAATTGGGCTCAGACCCCAATATCACGGCATGATGCCACCAGTGGTATCAAACCAATAGCTGCCAACGCTTTCTGTATAAGCGCTACAGCCTGATTTGGCATAAATTTCCGGCAAATCGGTGGGCCTGCCCGGGCCACTATCCGCGGCGGGAATGCTGTCACGCCAACCCGAATAAACTATATTTTTGATAGCTGCTAGCGCATACCCGGCGTGCGCTGGAGCCATTTTTTATAGATAAATCAGGTGATCAGCGTCAAGCCCGGCGGCAGGGCTTCACCAAACATGCGGCGTTCGGTGGCAGCATCCAGCGTCACGCGCTGTTGCAGCATCTGTTGCCACAGAGTCGGTACCTTGAGGGCTGGCAGCCGGGCGCTGATGCGGCTGCGCAAGGCGGGCGACAGGTCGCGGGTGCGGTCGTCGGTGACGCGGGCAGTCAAGCGCCAGCAGCACTTCAATCCAGGCGCTGGCGGTCTCAGGCGGCACCACGTCGTGGCTGTGGCCGTAAAGCGGCTCGCGCGCGCCGATGCGGCCCAGCGCCCACAGTGTCAGGCTGGCGTCGCCCAGCGGGGCCGGGTCGGCGCTTTTGCTGGCACTGGACAGCGATTTGTGCAGGCGCGCCAGCAGCCAGTCACCGATCTCTTGTTTGTAATCCACCGGGATGCGCTCCAGCGAGGCCCCCAGGCGCAGCATGTCGTCGTCGCTGCCCTTGACAGGTGGGGTGGTGCCGGCCAGCGGACCGCGCTCGTTGCTGTGCAGGTTGTAGCCAAAGTCGTCGAGCAGGCGCAGTTGCTCGGGAGCGGCCAGGCCACCGGCCACGCGCCGCCACAGGGTCCACCACTCGGTGCAGACTTGTTTGTCCTTGCTGTGTTGTACGCCCGCCGCAAACTGGGCCCACAGTTGCTGTAGCCGCCAGGCATCGAGCGGGTCGCCAAAGCCGGGGCGCAAGCAGAAGCCGGCCAGGTTGAGCCACACCCGTTCGTGTTCCACCGAACGTTTGCGCCCGCGTACGTGCAGCCACAGGGCATCGAACAGCTGGCGCAACTCGGGCGTGGCCCAGCCACTGCGCTCACCCAGCACCTGCTCCAGTTGCAGACGCAGTTGTTTGACCTCTTTGGTCGGCAGCGCCGGGCCACTGGCGGCAAAAACATGCTGAATTTTTTGCCGCGCCTGCGCCAGGCGTGTTGCCGACGGCAGCGTGGGCGCGCTGTCTGCGCTGGTGCAGGCAGCCCGGACTGCAGTCGCATCAGCCGACATCGAGGCCGCCGAAGTGGGCCCCCTGGCCTGATCAAGATTCGAAGCATTGGCCACCGCGGCAGGGCTGGCGTGATGGCGCAGGTCAAACGCCAGCAGCCAGCGCGTTTGGCTGTCGGCGAGGCTTTCACAATGCACCTCCAGTGTGCCCACTTCTGTCAACGTGGTCACCAGCTGGACCGGGATTTCTTTCAATTTATTTAAGACTTTTTGGCCTTCAGCCCTTACCTCGTCTTCGCTGGTAGCTTCCAATACTGTAGCAATAGGCGGCAACTGGACAAACCTGGGATCCGCCAGACTGGTCTGCTGGCCGAGTTCAAAGGGCGTGTACTCAGCCGCAT
>JFJP01012494.1_pt1 | contig 14890 bp, 14 predicted proteins | sample 431651 | NCBI WGS metagenome assembly JFJP01 (sample SAMN02602958, study PRJNA72255) | Microbial mat metagenome, whole genome shotgun sequencing project. | biome: fresh water; feature: sink hole; material: water; isolation source: purple microbial (photo- and chemosynthetic) mats found in...
GCGGAACATTTCCTCTTTGGCTTCTTCGGCGTTGGAGTGCGCCGTGTGACCTTCCTGCCAGTAAAACTCGGCGGTGCGCAGGAAGAGTTTGGTGCGAAGTTCCCAACGCATGACGCTGCCCCATTGGTTGATGAGGATGGGCAGATCGCGCCACGATTTGACCCATTTGGCATACATGTAGCCGATAATGGTTTCGGAGGTGGGGCGCACGACCAAAGGCTCTTCGAGCAGTTCACCGCCGCCGTGTGTGACCACTGCCAGTTCGGGCGCAAAGCCTTCGACGTGTTCCTTTTCCTTTTCAAAGAACGACATGGGGATCAGCGTGGGGAATGCCGCGTTGACATGCCCCGTCGCCTTGAATTCTTTATCGAGCGCGGCGGTGATGTTTTCCCACAGCGTCCAGCCGTAGGGTTTGACCACCATACAGCCGCGCACGGGGGCATAGTCCGCTAAATCCGCTTTCAATACGAGTTGGTTGTACCACTCGGAAAAATCATCAGCACGTTTTGTTAATTTATCTTCAGCCATTGTTTCCTCTTCGGTTTCAGGTTGAACGTTGAACGTTTAACGTTCTACGTGTATTATTTCCACAGCAGTTTTTACGTCTTTTGCAAAGTATAACAACTCTTGCTGACGCAGGGGCATGTAGGATTCAAATTCCTTGAAGAACTGATCGAAAGTGGACTGCCAACCGCTCCCGACCAGTATCAGAGGTCTGGGAGGCAGGGACTCCACGATCATCAAGTTCCACATCAACGAGATTTCGGTCAGCGTGCCTGCGCCGCCTGGGAGGGCAATTGCCGCATCGCTGCTTTCGATGATGAATTTGAGTCTTTCAATCAGGGTCTGCTTTTTGACTTCTTCCTTAACCCAGGCGTTGACCTTCGAGCCGCGCCAGTCTTCGATATCCTGGCAGGTTACGCCGATGACATGTCCGCCCGCTTCGGCTGCTCCGCGCGAGACTGCTTCCATCGTGCCAAAATAGCCGCCCGTCGTCACGGCATATCCGCGCTCGGCAAGAAGTTTGCCAAGTTCGCGGGCTTCTTCGTAAGCCGCTGAGCCTTCCTTCGGTTGTGCGCCGCCAAATACTGTTACTTTCATAATTCCTCTTTCAAATGTTAAACGTTTAACGTTCAACGTCCCACTTTCTTCCCTTGTTCACTTCAATCTTTTTCAACACCGCTTCTTCCAGATCAATGCCTGAAACCGAAGCCAGTTGCAGAAGATACAGGGTCACGTCAGCCAGTTCACTGCCCAAATCATCTTTGTCTTTGATCTCTTCGCCGAATTGAAAATGTTCCAAAATTTCAGCCGCTTCAATCGAGAGCGATACCGCCAGATTGCGCGGCGTCTGCGGACGTTTGCTGTCCGCTTCGTACCAGCCTTTTGATTTCACCAGTTCGTGCATTCTGGCAGTTAATTCTGCAAGCGTTAATTTTTTATCGTCCACCATCCACCATCCAAACACAAAGAAAAACGGCTCGCCAAGTCTGGGAGCCGTTTGGGCGCGACACATCGAACCTAGCCAGACTTGGAGGATTTTGACATTTGAGGGAATGGGTTCGGGTTCATCAACATGTGGCGCATTATACAACAAAATAGCTGACTGTAATGAAATTTCCCAGATTTATTTGCTCTGCCTCTTGAATGTGATTCTGAACCGTTGTATAGTATTAGTGCATTTATGCACAATCAAAAGGAGTAATGTGCTATGAATACCTCAAGACTGATTCGACTAATTGGTTTGACCTTGGTGGTCATCATACTTTCAACTGCATGTGGCACTTCCCAACCGGTGTCCACCCCAATTCCACCTACCCCAGTTCCGCCAACCGCCACAGCTACGCAATCGCCCGCCGAGATGAACCCGAGCGATCGGGCTGCCACTACCCTGGCTTATGATGCAGAGTCAGACCGGTTCATCATGTTTGGCGGTCAAAGTGGAAATTACGAACTGGAAACTAGCTTCAACGACGAGACCTGGACTTATGATGTGACCGCCAACAAATGGGCGCAGATGAAGCCAGCCAGTGCGCCCAGTAATAGAAGTTGTGACGGTTTTGCCTACGATGCCGAATCAGATCGTGTAATATTGTTCGGCGGGTTAGCCTTCAACATCTTTGGACTGACTGACACTTGGGCTTATGACTACAACACCAATACATGGAAGGAGATGGCGAAAGGACCAGCCAATCATCTTGGCGCTCGCCTGGCCTACGATACAGAGTCAGATCGGATCATTCTTTTTGGCGGGTTCAACATGGAAACAGTTCGGTACGTCAACGAAACCTGGGCGTTTGATTTCAACACCAATACCTGGACAGAGATGAAGCCCAAAACAAGCCCTCCCGGACGAAATTTCCAAGCAGCGACCTATGATAGCAAAGCCGATCGCGTGCTGGTCTGGGGAGGCTTGGATGAAAATATGGAGAATCCGGTTGACGAGAGCATCTGGGCTTATGACTTCAATACGAATACCTGGACAGAGATGAAACCAGGCATTGAGGTTCATCCTGCCGGACGAGATTTCACCCAAATTGTTTACAATGCCAAAGCTGACCGAACCATCCTGTATGGTGGCAGTCGGGGCGGTGCTGAAACCTGGGCTTTTGACTACAACACCAACACATGGACGAAGCTGGATCCCGCCACAAATCCCGGTGGGCTTGAAGAGCACAGCCTGGTCTACAGCAGCACTGTGGATCGCGTCATTCTATTTGGCGGTTTCCTTAATTCCACGGAAAAACCCTCAGGCGAAACCTGGAGTTACGATTTCAATACCAACACTTGGACGAATATGACTCCGAAACTTTGAAACTTTTTGGCTTCATCATAAGCCGCAGTTCCTTCCTTGTCAGATATGGAAGGAACTGCGTACAGCGTTCGGAGGGGATGGGTTCATTTAACATGTTGCGGGTTATAAGGGTAAAATTGATTTTATGCAAAAGGATTTGACCCGCCTCCTGCGCGACCTGAACTTGATTCCGTCCGAAAAGCAGAATCTACTCTTGGACATTGCAAGCCAAGCCGCAGCCCTGGCGATGCCCTGCTATGTGGTCGGCGGCTTCGTCCGCGACTTGTTGCTGGGGCAACCCATCAACGACCTCGACATTGTGGTCGAAGGCGACGCCATCAAACTTGGCAAATCCCTCGTGGAAAAATACGGCGGTACGCTTACCCCGCACCACAAATTTCACACCGCCGTCTGGGAGATTCCAACAACGTTGAACATTCAACGTTCAACGTTAGACCTCATCACCGCCCGTGCCGAAACCTATGCTCACCCTGGCGCATTGCCCACCGTCACCCCTTCCACCATTGACGATGACCTGCGCCGCCGCGATTTCACCATCAACGCCATGGCAGTTCGACTGGATGGCAACCACTTCGGAGAACTGCTCGACCCGCTGGACGGACAGGCTGACCTCGAAAAGAAAATCATCCGCGTCCTGCACCCGCGTTCCTTCATTGACGACCCGACGCGCATCTTCCGCGCCGTCCGCTATGAACAGCGTTATTCCTTTCGCATTGAACTTTCAACTTTTAACGCTCAACCTTCAACCTTCTCCCCCCTTAGCGGCAAGCGCCTCCGCCACGAATTCGATTTGATTTTTGCCGAGGAAAATTCCGCCGCCATGCTTGCTCGTTTGCATGAGTTGGGAGTCTTCGATGCGTTCGATCCCTGCCTGCCGAAATTCAACTCGGACTATGCCAATTTGCTCAAGTCTGCGCCGTCTGCGGAATTTGGGGTTTCCGAAGATCAGGTTACAGCGGGGTATCTGCTTTGGGTTTTGGATTCAACCGCAGGCGTGGTCGAATCCCTCTCGAAGCGGCTGGTTTTCTCCTCGGCGTTGACTCAGGCGTGCAAGTCCATCATTCAATTGAAAAAAGACTTGCCCGCGCTTAAAACGTCCAAGCCCAGCGCATGGACTTTTTATCTTGAAAAAATTCCGCCGATTGTGATTTACACCCTCTGGCTTGTTTCGAATGAACCCGCCCTGAAAGAGTTTTTAATCGAGTGGCGGCATATCAAACCGAAGACAACAGGCGGCGACTTGAAAGCGCGAGGGCTTGTTTCAGGCGCACGCTATGGCGAAATCCTTGCCAGCCTGCGAGCCGCGTGGCTGGACGGTGAAGTGAAGAGTGAGGAAGCTGAAAAAGAGAGATTGAACAGCCTCCTGTAATTTCTTGCTTCTTTTTGTCATCCTGAAATATAATGTTCTTGTTCATTGGGTCTGGTTGGATGGAAATTAAGGTGGTGGTTTCATGACAGAGTCAGACACACAGCGTTTGCCATATCGATTGCGCGAGCCGTTTCTTTCTTCTACGGAACTGTCTCTTTTTCGTTTGCTGACGCAGTTGATGGGGGAGCGGTATTCGATTTGCCCGAAGGTTTCGTTGAACGATGTTTTTTATATTGTGCGCCCAAATGAGAATGTGCATTTCTTCAATAAGTTTTTTAGAAAGCACGTTGATTTTTTGCTGTGCGACAGGCAGACTCTGATTCCTGCTTTCGGCGTGGAAATCGTCCGTCCGATCTCGAAGGGGGAGGCGCGTGAGAGCGATAAGTTTTTGGAGGGGTTGTTTACCAACGCGGGTTTGCCGCTGGTGCATATCCCGTCGAGCGAGGCGTATGACCCATCTGAAGTGATAACCTTCTTTCAAATGGCGGTGAAAAAAATTGGGGGGACGGGCGCCTTGCGGATCGAGCGCCCCACTGATTTTGTACCAAACTGCCCCGTATGCGGCAAGATGATGGTTTTGCGCTTCGAGCGCAATGGATCGGGGATCGGTAAAAAATATTACGGCTGCATGGACAGCCCGCGCTGCGCGGGCATTGTTTCGATTGAATGATTTACGGCGCCTTCGAAAATATTTGGAATAACTCGGTGCCCGTTTTCTCCTGCGCTTCATTCATATATTTTTGAATCGGTACGCGGACGATGACATGCTCCGCTTCACCTTTCTCGAACCAGAATTCAACGAAGCCGTAGTTGCCTTGAATTTCTCCGCGCGGAATTTCAGCGACGATGGGCAGTGTTTGCGCCATCCAGTTTCCGAGGGTTTCTTCGTCTGTCAGGTTTTCGACGGGTAGGTGGATGTAAAAATCCGTTTCCATTGCGCCAAAGGTGGAGTGACCATCAGCGTAGGCGCAATCTTCTCCAAATAATTGCGCGCTGGCGCTGGCGGCTGGATTTATGGCTTGAACAGCGGCGTTTAATTTCTCTGTCAATTCGGGCGCGTCGTGATATGCCCAGACGTAGGCGCAGGTTTCGGGGGTGGGCGGTTCGGTGACGACAGCCTCAGCCGCCGCCAGAGTCGGGGGAGCAGAATCAGGTTTGGGCGCAGACACCGTTTGCAGGGCGAGAAATCCCGCCGCCGCTGATACGGCAATCGCAATTATCGCATTTCGTTTTCGATTCATGTTGCCTTTGTTTTATTTGACCTCTTGCATAAGTAGCCACAGAGTACACAGAGACCTTTGAGGAAAACCTCTTAAAACTCTTTTTTTCTCTGCGGACTCTGAAAATATCCATTACAGCCGCAGACATGAGCGCGGCGCCGTTGATTAGGGCTTGTTCGTCGAAATCAAATTTGGGGTGATGATGACCATAGTCCAGGCGCTTTTCGGCATTGTTCGAGCCGATGAAGAAATAACAGCCGTTTACTTTTTCCTGCATGAATGCCATATCTTCCGCGCCCATTGTCAGGTAGGGTGTGTTGTCGTGCGTGGCGTTGGGTAAAATGAGGCGGGCGGTTTCCTGCACCTTCGCCGTGATTTCGTCGGCGTTGATGAGCGCGGGCGTGAGCCGTTTGACTTCCACTTCGGCTTCACACTCCATTGCAGAGGCAATTCCATCCACGATTTCCTCAAAGCGTCTGACGACTTTTTCGCGGACTTTTGGCTCGAAGGTGCGGATGGTGCCTTGCATGGTTACTTCCTGTGGGATGACGTTGAATGCTGTGCCGCCGTTGATGACTGTAAAGCTGACGACTGCGGTTTGGGTCGGTGAGACGTTGCGCGCGACGATGGTTTGCGCCGCCGAGATAATTTGTGCCGCGCAGACGATTGGGTCAACCGCCGCTTCGGGAATGGCTCCATGCCCGCCCCTGCCGATGATCTTTACCTTGAACTCTTCCGCGCCTGCCATGATGGGACCTTTTGCCACATGCACCCAGCCGAGCGGTTTTTCGTTCCAGAGGTGCATTGAAAGCGTCATATCCACTTTGGGGTTTTCCAGCACGCCGTCCTTCATCATCATTTCCGCGCCGCCGATTTCCTCGCCGTTGTTGCCTTCCTCGGAGGGTTGGAAGCAGAATTTGACGGTGCCTGCAATTTCGTTTTTGTGGGCGTTCAAAATTTTGGCAACGGTCAATCCAATGGCGGTGTGACCGTCGTGTCCGCAGGCGTGCATGGTTCCTGAATTTTGCGAGGCATATTCGGCGCCTGTGTCTTCGGTGATGGGCAGGGCGTCCATGTCGAAGCGTAGCAGCAGGGTGGGTCCAGGCTTTGCGCCTTCGAGCAGCCCCACCACGCCTGTCTTGCCGACGCCCTTGGTCACTTCGATGCTGAGCGCTTCGAGTTCCTTTGCCACAATTCCGCCTGTGCGAATTTCCCTGAATCCGAGTTCGGGGTGCGTGTGAAAGTCGCGGCGCAGGGTTTGGGTGTAGGTGAATAATGATTTAGCTTCGTCGAGCAGGTCGGTCATGTTGGCTCCTTGTTTATTTTTAGTGCGCTGGGAATCTTGTGTTTATGGATTTTATCCCAACTTATCTGTGTATGTGGTCGGGGAGACTCTTCAATGCCGTTGGTCGTTATACCAGGGAAAGGAGGAAGCGACTCGACCCTTCGACCAGGCTCAGGGCAGGCTCGCATCAATAGACGCGAACCTGCTTTATAAATGTCAAATTGCACATGCTATAATTGATTATAGTTCCTCAAAAATATCCCGTACGCACCAACATACTGAACTTGGGAAGGTCAACATGAACAATAATTCTAATCCTGTAAACTCTACCGACGCGGCGCCGCAGCCTCCACGCAGCAAAACCTTGCTGACTTGGATGATCATTTCTCAAATCTTGGGCGTTGTTCCCATTCTTGTTTTGGGAGGGGTTGGGATCTTCGGCATTTTGCTTGACGGAACAATCGACTTCCGTGGTTTTCTGCAATTCCTGTCCCCCTTGCTTATGCTCATCCCGCTTATAGGCTCGTGGGTTGCTTATGGAAAGCGAAATGAAAAGCTAGCATGGATTTTGACCTCCTTGCCGATCTTGTATACGTGCCTGGATATAGTGATTGTTTTTGGGTGGATATTTATTTGAAAAATGGCAGGGGGTGGCGCATCCTGCAAGGGGACAATTGTCGATGTTGCTCATCCCCTGCGAGTTATCCCAAGCCTTCCTCTTTCCACCAATAACTGCCGACGCCGATCACTGTCAGAAATGCGGACAAAAACGCTGACTCGCTCCACGTGAGTTCCACGAAGAAGTAGCTTGCCAGCAAGACGAGCAGGAAGACGACGACAATTGCAATCAGGTAGTTACGAATCTTTTTGGACATAAGTTTCTTCCTTTCATATGAATATGAGATCGGAGATTCAACGCTCGCAAAACAGCCCATGGTTTTTCCATTGTCCATTGGCTACCGTCCATATCATCCCCTTTGGGGACCGTCAAAGGATTGTGCCAGCAGACTCTCAAATAACCCCTCGACTTGTCTTTCACTCTCCCATCCGCCCATGCAGCGACTCGATGTCTCGACGAAGCTCGACAACCGCCCGCCCGCGACACCACGCCCACAAACTTTTCTTGCAGGCTCAGCGGTGAGACAACGCCAATTGTGTTCTCGAATATTTTCATGGGTTATTTGCTACGTGTACTGCGTGATGTTCTAAGGCAGTATAATACCATCAGTCAGACAACTTCGTTTGGCAGTGATGTGAAGGAGCAACAGATAAAAAAAGTATTTACCGCCTTTATTGAATATGACGAAGAAAGCAAACTTTACGTTGGCGTTATTCCCAATGTAGTTGGAGCGCACACCCAGGCAGAGACTCTGGATGAACTACAGCGCAATTTACAGGAAGTGTTGGAACTTAGCCTCGAAGAAAATCCAGAGCTCGCCAATGAATCCCTGCACTTTATTGGCACACAGCAGGTAGAGATTGCCCTATGAGCAAACTGCCGATGGCAAATTTCAAAACGATGGAAAAAAACTCTCCGTCATCTTGGCTTTGCCGCCGTGCGCCAAAAGGGAAGTCATGTTTTTTATTGTCAAGCGGACGGCAGGACAACAACGCTTCCCAACCACGGGAACAGGGATATTGCCCGTCCCCTCATGCGTGAGATTCTACGGGAAATATCTATTTCTCCCGATGAGTTTGTGGAACTGCTCGAAAAACTTTAGCACAGAAGAAAATACCCCACGCGGGGTATTTTTTATTGAAAAGATACTCAGATTTCGTGATTTCAGACCCTGATGATTTCTCATGCTTCAATCTCCGCTTTTTCACCAATTGTATCCCCCATATTTGGGGCTGCCACGCGAACTACCAGAGAGCCAAAGCAATTTCACACCTGCTTTTTGAATCACCCAATAAGGCAGATGTGTGGCATAATTAAATATACACCATAAAAGGAGGCTCACCCATGACTACTGTTCGCAATCTGCTTGAAGCAAAAGGAAACGAAACGAATTACTCCATCGAATCCACGGATACAGTCCTGCAAGCCGTCAAGATAATGGCTGAAGCGCGTATTGGCGCCGTGCTGGTTACTCAGGGCGGAAAGGTTGTTGGTATCTTCACCGAGCGCGACTACCTCAGAAAAGGCGAGAACGAGGGACGCGCGGCAAAAGATACAAAGATCAAGGATGTGATGGTATCCAAAATGATCACCGTAACAAGAGATACTACCATTGAACAGTGCATGGGATTGATGCGGCAATACGGCGTCCGTCACCTGCCTGTTGTGGAAAAAGACCAACTCATCGGAGTGGTTTCCATGCGTGACGTTATGTTTGTCATGCTGGAGAACAAGGATTTCGAAATCCGCGGGCTGGAAAATTACATTATGGGGTCGGATTTTCAGTCGTAGTGAATTTAGAAATACGCCAGAAAAAAATAAGAGGCACGGGATGCAAAGCCTGTGTCTCTTATTTAGTTGTTTATCCATCCCGTTCCATTGGTAAAATCGTTTTCATGACTTTTCGTCGAAACACTACATCAACTTCCATAATTGCTGTTTGCTATTCCTTGATCATTGCCTTGCTCTCCTCTTGCGCGCCTGTTGCAAATCAGCCAGTAACCTATCCAACCTACGATCCCTTTTTGCCGATCCAGGAGGGTACTTTGGCGCCTGCCAGCCTTTCCACAGTTGCGCTGACAAATTCGCCTTTGCCTCCCACAGTGACTGCCACTGTTACGCGTGAGCCGACGCCAACGCGCGCTCCGCTTTCCATTGCGCTCCCCACCCTCATTCCCACCGACCAACCATTAAACACCCCCACACCCGATGTAGAGCGCGTCCTGCCAACTCCCCGCCAGGAATCAGACCAATACACAGTGGAAGAAGGAGACAGTCTGGGCTTTATTGCGGAACGGTATGGAATCAGCGTCAAAACCTTGATGGAATCCAACAATATCACAGACGCGGATCTGCTTTACGTCGGAATGGTGTTGAACATCCCTGCGCCCAATCCCGAAGGCGAGGGAACAGCCTTCAAGGTCATTCCTGATTCGGAAATGGTTTACGGTCCTGCAGGGGTTTATTTTGACATCAGAAGCTTTATTAACAGCCAGAACGGCTATCTTGAAATGTACGAACAGGACGTGAACGGATTTGTATTGACAGGGGATGAAATTGTCTGGATCGTTGCCCGCAATTATTCGGTGAATCCGCGCCTGCTGCTGGCTTTGCTTGAGTATCAAAGCGGCTGGGTTACCAACTCCAATCCTTTTAACACATCCTATCCGATGGGACTGGCGGACGAAAACCATTACGGTTTATACCGTCAACTTACCTGGGCGGCAGATACCTTGAATCAAGGCTATTATCTTTGGAAGGCGAATGCGGTCTCAACCTGGGTGATGAATGATGGCACGGTCATTCCCGTTGACCCAACCATCAACGCAGGCACAGCGGCTGTGCAATATTTTTTTTCAAAATTGGATGACCGCCCAACATGGGAGAAGGATGTCAATGGCACGGGGCTGCTTCTTTCCTATTATGTTTTTTTTGGCAACCCTTTTGATTATGCCATCGAGCCGCTGATTGCGGCATCGGTCACACAGCCGCCTATGAACCTGCCTTTCACCGCAGGCGAAACATGGTATTACACCGGCGGACCGCACGGCGGCTGGGACTCAGGCTCGGCATGGGCGGCGCTGGATTTTGCCCCGCCCGGCGACAACGGCTCCTGCCTGGCGAGTCCGCTCTGGGTCACGGCATTGGCAGATGGACTTGTCCTGCGCGCCTCGAACGGTGCATTGATCCAAGATCTGGATAATGACGGTTACGAACAAACAGGCTGGGTTATTTTATACATGCACATTGCCGAGGAAGGTCGAATTCAACCTGGCGAGTACCTCTTTGCCGGCGAACGAGTTGGGCATCCATCCTGTGAGGGCGGCGTCTCAAGCGCCACGCATGTTCACATTGCCCGTAAATATAACGGCGAATGGATTGCCGCTGGCGGTCCCATGCCCTTCGACCTTGACGGTTGGGTCGCGTCCGCAGGCAGCAGGGAATATGACGGCTATCTCATACGTAGCAGTCAAACTATCGAAGCCTGGGACAGCGCGAGCGACCTCAACCAGGTTTATCGTTAATTTATACTTAATCCAGGCGGATATAATTCGAGTATATATGTATCGCACTCTTGTAATTCTCGTTATTCTTTCATTGACGTTATCTGCTTGCGCTCCTTCTTCGATTTCGATTTGGGGAGTGGCGCAGACTCCCACTCCAGACCTGTCAGATTCCTCCGCATCTCTTTTTGACCCGTTTGTTGTTCATGACGTTCCGATCGTTTTTCCCACCTCGACCACACCTCCGCAGATCGAAACAGAAAATGCCTACACACCCACCGCCACCCTGACTCCAAGTGGAGGCGCCGCACTGCCTGAGTCAACCATCACAGCGCTTCCATCTTATGATACTGCGCCCTTCCTGTACTACGCCCAAAGCGGGGATATGCTTTCGGCTGTTGCGAACAGGTTCGGCGTGACGGAATCCGAGATCATTTCAGATGCCGATTTGACCAAGACAACATTAATAGACTCCGGCACCCTGCTTGTCATCCCAAACCGTATCACTGAAGAGATGACGCCTAACATTCAAATTATGCCAGACGCAGAAATTATATTTTCCTTCACCGCCGCCGATTTTAATGTGGAAGAATATGTCCAACAGGCTGGTGGATACCTCAGCAAATTCAAGGATTACCTCGGCTCCACAGGCTGGATCAATGGAGACCAAGCCATAGAACGACTTGCTGTTGAAAACTCCATCAATCCGCGATTGCTGCTTGGCTTGCTTGAATTCGAAAGCCGCTGGGTGCAAGGTCAGCCTGTGGATACGCTTCACATTGATTATCCAATGGGCTTCGACGATTATCACTATAAAGGCATGACTGTGCAAATGGTGTGGGCAATCAACACCATGGCAATTGCCTACTACGGCTGGCGCGCGGGCACGCTTACCCATCTTGAATTTCCTGACGGTTCCACGCTCCGCATTGACCCGCGCTTGAACGCCGGTACGGTTGCCATTCAATATTTATTTTCGCGAGTTCACAGCCGCTCGCAATGGGAACAGATCATTAATCCGAATTCAGGCTTCCCTGCCATGTACCTCGAAATGTTTGGCGACCCCTGGGCGCGGGCAGATGCGGTCAACCCGATTTTCCCTGCAGCGCTAAACCAGCCGCCCCTCGCGCTTCCCTTTGAAACTGGCGTCGAATGGAGCGTGACCGGTGGACCTCATAATGCCTGGGGACAGATTAACCCCAGTATTTACGGCACAACACACAGCGTGTTTGCCGCCATTGATTTTGCCCCTTCCACCGATCATGGCGGATGTGATCCAACCCCAACCTGGGTGACAGCCTCTGCGCCCGGACTTGTGGTGCGCTCGAACAATGGCGCGGTCATGGTTGATCTTGACGGTGACGGCTACGAACAAACCGGCTGGGACATACTCTACATGCACATCGCGAAAAAGGATCGCATACCGGTTGGCACGTGGCTGGAAGTTAATGACCGCATTGGTCACGCATCCTGCGAAGGCGGGGTTTCCACTGGCACGCACCTTCACTTTGCAAGGAAGTATAACGGGGAATGGGTGACTGCTGATGGACCGATTCCATTCATCATGGATGGCTGGCGCGTTGTTGCGGGTGAAAAAGCCTACGAAGGAAAACTTGTTAGGGGAGATGAAGTTGTCATCGCCGACCCTGTCGGGCAAAAGTGGTCGAATATTTTCCGCGATAAAGTAGAAGATGAAGAACGATAGCTTTTCAAAAACAAGCCGGTGTTTTTTTATTGTAATACTGGTTATCATTTTTTTTCTCTCAGCGTGCAATCTCAGGGTTGCCTATTCCCCTTCCAATCCGCCTGTCATCCCAAATATAAACATTCCCTTTTTGGCGCAAACTCCGCTCCCTGAGCGAAAAACATATAAGCCTGGTGAGCTGGTAGATTACACTGCCCAGTCAGGCGATACATTGCCGTCGCTCGCTGCGCGCTTCAACACCACCGTGGATGAAATTTTCCAAGCCAACCCTCAAATTCCGCGTGACGCAACGACCATGCCGCCCGGAATGCCAATGAAAATTCCCATTTATTTTCTTGCGCTATGGGCAAGCCCGTTCCAGATTATCCCAGACCACGCTTTTGTTTATGGTCCCACCGTCATCGGCTTCAACACGTCTGCCTATCTCGAATCGCAGCCCGGCTGGCTGAAAGACTATCGCGTGTATGCCAGCGGTAAATGGCGCACGGGCGGCGAGATGGTGGATTTTGTTGCCATTAATTACAGCGTTAATCCACGCCTGCTGCTTGCCCTTCTTGAGTATCAAGGAGGAGCGTTGACTCAATCTGCTCCGCCTGTAAAAAAGAATCTGCTTGGTTTTACCCGTACCTATTGGGAAAATCCATATCTTCAACTTGTCATTGCCGCCAACACGCTTAATAATGGATATTACGGCTGGCGTATTGGGAATCTGGTCGAATTCGAGGGGTTGGATGGCACGCTCATTAGACCTGACCCCTGGCAGAATGCCGCATCTGTTTCACTTCAATATTATTTTTCACGGATGTTTGTGGGGGATGAGTACGCCCGTGCCATCGGACCCCAGGGTTTGATTCAGACATACGAATTTTTTTTTGGCAACCCGTGGAACGATTCCACTGTGATTATTCCGGGGAGTTTGCAGCAGCCCGAACTTCAACTTCCATTTCAACTTGACCAGACCTGGTACCTGACCGGTGGACCTCATACGGGTTGGGGGACGGGGGAACCTCTGGCGGCTGTGGATTTCGCCCCGCCGTCTGACAAATCGGGTTGTTTCATCGCAGAGGAAAAATATTTTTCCACCTCGATGGCAGATGGACTTGTTGTGCGTTCCGGCATTGAAGGTGTGGCGCTTGACCTGGATAAGGACGGCGATGAACGCACAGGCTGGGTCATTTTCTATCTACACCTTGCGACCAAACAGCGCGCCCCGCTTGGATCTGAATTGAAAGCAGGTGACCTTATCGGCTACCCATCCTGTGAGGGCGGACGTTCCACAGGGTCGCACGTGCATATTGCGCGAAAATATAATGGGGAATGGATTGTTGCTGACAGTCCCATCCCATTGAAAATGAGCGGCTGGCTCACACACAATGGCATCCGCGAATATTTGGGCACGCTGACCAAGCAAGGTGCTACTGTCACTGCCAGCGAGTTTGGAGAGTTTTTCACTTCCATCAGCGGCAGTTATCCCTAATTTCGGCAGATCAAAATCTACACACTGCACCCCACGCCCGTAATAGGCATTTCATGATTCTGGAGTCCATAGCTTGCTGGTGGACTTTTTTAATGGGCAATCCGCCTGATGGATAATCACTATTACCGCAAGAAAAAATGTGGTGGGTACGGTTGTGGCAGTTGGCTCTGTTGTGGACATTGCCTCGGCAGTGGGCGTGCTGGTGTACGACTCATCCTCGTCGGTGGCGGTTGGGGTGGCGGTACTGCCTGAGACAACGATTTGCACATAGACCGCTTCTCCGAAAGAGACGTCGCTCAACACGGGTGTCGCTGTAATAGGCAATGGCGTACGAAGTCGGCAAAGGCAGTGTCGTGGTTTTGCGCTTTTCGGACTCCAACGTCTCCTGACGTTGGAGAGGTCAAAAGTCGGGAGACTTTTGACTCCATAAAAAACGCGCAGGTTGCAAATCCTGCGCGTCTTCCAATTACCAATTACCAATTACTCATACGCCAGCGTATCCCGCACCGTCAACTTCGACGCCCGCCTTGCAGGGAGCGCGCTTGCCAGCGTTCCAAGCACGATGGTAAACAACAACCAGACGAGGATTCCGCTCACGCCGTACACCGTCGGCATGGGCGCGGTCAAGATTGCCATTCCCACGCCGTAAGTCAGCGCGTTCGTGATGGGAATCGAGACGAAGATGCTGATTGCCCAACTGATAATGCCGATGACCATGCCTTCGACGATGACGATGGTTTGGATGTCGAGGTTCGACGCTCCGATGGCGCGCATCACACCGATTTCGCGGGTGCGTTCCAGCACGTTGATGCTCATTGTGCCCATCAAGCCCAGCCCGCCAACGACTGCAATCAGGCTTGCCATCACCAGCATAAAGTAAACCAGGATGTCGGTCTG
>JFJP01002092.1_pt1 | contig 14888 bp, 8 predicted proteins | sample 431651 | NCBI WGS metagenome assembly JFJP01 (sample SAMN02602958, study PRJNA72255) | Microbial mat metagenome, whole genome shotgun sequencing project. | biome: fresh water; feature: sink hole; material: water; isolation source: purple microbial (photo- and chemosynthetic) mats found in...
ACCCCCCGCAGCCTTGCCAACTCCAACGCCGCAGGTGGCCAGTTCAAGACCCGTTACCACCACAACGACATCTCCTACTTCGGCATCCAGGACTGGGATGTCGGCGGTTTTTACGTAGCCTTCTACGACGGCCAATTCGTGCGCATCGACCACAACCTCATCTCCGAGGGACGCGGCTTCATCTCGGCCGGCATCTATCTCGATTACACCAAAAACTACATCATCCACCACAACGTGGTCTGGAACGTCGAGTGGGGCATCAAAGTCCACGGCGAAAGCGGCGGTGTCAACAACACCCTCGTTTACAACAATACCTCCAGCGTCCGCAACCTCTCCTCCACCCCCTACGGCCCCTTTGCCATCGGCAACGGTGCAGGCGTGAACAACGGCACCGTCCTGCGAAACAACCTGCTCACCCTCGTCACCCCGCCCGCCGCCAACGGCTACAACGCCATCTCCAGCGGCACATTTTCTGCAGCCGAGATCACTGCCAATCTCGCCTGGGACGGTGTGGCCAACTCCGCCACCGATCCGCGCTTCGCCGCCGCCGCCGCCATCCTCGATGCCACAGTCGTCGATTACCAACTCCAGTCGGGATCCGCCGCCATTGACGCGGGCACTCCCGTCGGCTCCTACGTCCGCGACGGCATCACCATTCCGGCCTTTCCCGATATCGTCACCGGCTCGGCACCGGATGCGGGTGCTTATGAATTTGGTGTCGCCCGGTGGGCGTCCGGAGCCAATTCCACCATCCCGCCCACCGCCGCATCAGACTTGGCCGTCACCGCCAATTCCTCCACTCAGATCACCCTGGCTTGGACCGACAACGCAAGCAATGAAACGGGCTTCAAGGTCGAACGTAGTCCCAACGGCTCCAACGGATGGACTCAGATCGCGACCCTCGCCGCCGATGCAGTCACCTACGCCGATAGCGGTCTCGCCTCCTCCACGACCTTTTACTACCGCCTCCGCGCCACCAATGCGACCGGTGACTCCGCCTACTCCTCCATCGCCAACGCCACCACTCACGCGGCACCTCCTATTGTTTCCGTTGCTCGTTGGAGCCTCGACAACACCCTAGTCGCCGTGCCCACCACCTACAACGGTACCACTTCTGGCACCCTCGCCTACGCCACCGGCCAAGTCGGCACCCATGCACTCTCGCTCGTCGGCACTAACCACGCCTCCACACCCTTCGTCGTCAATCCCACCTCCAACTTGACCCTTACCGCTTGGGTTCGTCTCACCGGCACCGGATCCACCAACCCCACCATCGTTCAACAACAAGATGGCAGCGGCACCGGTCGCGGCTGGCTCTACCGCAACAGCACCAGCGGCAAACTCTGCACTTACCTAGGCAACGCCGAGACCGCCTCCTCCGGCACCGTGCCCCTCGACACCTGGACCCACGTCGCCCTGGTCAACACCGGCGGCACACTCCAGCTCTACCTCAACGGAGTCGCCGACGGCTCCGCCTCCCGCACCATCGAGTCCTGCGTTGGTGCCATGCGTTTTGGTGCCCACAAATCACTCACCACCAACAACTGGATCGGTATGCTAGACGATGTCCGCATTTACGACACCGCTATCAGCGCCCCCCAACTCGCCGCCCTTTACGCAGAAACCTCGACCCGGCCCTCCGCACTCGTCACCTTCCGAGCCACCTACGGCCTCGCAGCCGACGGCTCCCAAGACACCGCCACCCCCGGCGGCGACGGCGTCGCGAACCTCTTCAAATACGCCTTCAACATGCTCGGAGGCGGCACGGGCCAAGCCTCCAGCCTCGCCACCCCCAACTCCTCCGTTCTCGCCCCCGCTGGCTCCGCCGGACTTCCCTTCGCATCCGTTGACACCAATGGCAATTTCCAGATCACCTACATCCGCCGCAAAGCCTCCTCCTCGCCCGCGCCCGGCATCTCCTACGCCGTCCAGTTTTCCAACGACCTCGGTGTCTCCCCCCCCTGGGTTGTCAACCCCTCCGCCACCGAAAGCGTCACCAGCCTCGACGGCATCTTCGAGCGCGTGACCGTCACCGATTCTGCCGTCGCCCCCGCCAAACGCTTCGCCCGCGTGAAAATCACCAATCCGTAAACATCGCCCGCTCCGTCACGACCCAATTTCCGATCCCACCAATCCAGAATTTCAGAAAACCACTAAATGTCATTAAGAGCCCGTCTCACTTCCGTCTTCGCGTTGTTGCTCACCGCCCTGCCTGCCACCGCCCAAGTTGGCGGAGGTATCACCGGAGGCTGCCTCGTCGGCGAGTATTTTGCCAACGCCGATCTCGCCGGCTCGCCGGCCTTTAATCGCCGCGAGTTGCGCCTCGACTTCGACTGGGGCACCGTTCTCCCCATCGGCGGCTCGAACGATCCGCGCTTCAAATCCGTGCCGACCGACAACTTCTCCGCCCGCTACACCGGCAAGGTCATCGCCGCCTTCACCGAGACCTACACCTTCAAGGTCGTCGCCAACGACGGCGCACGCCTCTTCATCCGACCCGAGGGCGGCTCCTCGTGGACGACCCTCATCGACCAATGGTCCGCCGCCGGCACTTACACCGCCACTTCCGCGCTGGTCAAAGGCACCCGCTACGAGATCAAGGTCGAATACCGCGAACTCACCGGCACCGCCGCGCTGCGCCTGCTGTGGTCGAGCGCGAGCACGCCCGAGGAGATCATCGACCCGATCATGAACCAGGGTTTCAACATCACCTTTTGGGGCCAGCTATACGCCGACACCGCCAAGAGCATGCGCAACACCTGGGACGCCAATGGCAACGGCCCCGTGACCACGGATGTCAACGGTTGGCCGCAGAACGACGCTGCAATCTATATTCAGGAATCCATGAACGTCGGGCTCGATTTTGACCCGCTGACGGCCGGCACCACCCACTTCTCGTTCAAGGGGCGGGGCGAAGTCTCGTTGCAGGGCAATTTCTCCAGCAGCTCGGCGGTGGTCACCTACAATGCCGCCACCAACACCTCGTCCGGCACGTTTACCATGGCTTCAAATGGCTGGAACGCATCCAACATCAGGTTCACCAACACCGACCGCGACGGCCAGCTCCCCGTCCGGAAAAACGGCATCACCGACCTCAAAATGATGCGTCCCACCGTCCCCGGCGGCTCCACGCCTTACCCCGCCGGCACCATTTTCATCGACCAGGCCCGCGCTGCGGTCGGCAAGTTCACCAACCTGCGCGTCAACCTGAACAACGCCAACGCCGAACGCCACTGGAGCGACCGCACCTTGCCCACCTATTTCAACCAATCCGTCGGCAAGAGCACCAAGAACTACTACACATACTCCGGCGGCGTGGACCCGAATCCCGGCGACAACAACAACTATCAATCGTGGGAATACTCGGTCATGTTGGCCAATGAGACCGGAGCGGATCTGTTCATCAATATCCCCGCCATGGCTTCCGGTTGGTCGCCGGCCGACACCACCAGCTACGTTTACAAGCTCGCCCAGCTCATCCGCTACGGCTCCGACGGCGTGAACCCCTACAGCGCCCCGACGGCCAACCCCGCCTATCCGCCGCTCAACCCGAACCTGCGGGTTTACGTCGAGATTTCCAACGAACTCTGGAACTCCTTCGGTGCCGCCTTCCGCCAGTATTTCGACATGAACGAAATGATGAAGGTGGATGCCCGCACCGCCCTTGGCAGCCCGACGGCCGACGATCTCGTGGACACCCACGCGCGGCCTGCCGATTTTTCGATTCTCAATTTCGACAACCTGTCCACCGCCGTCGATGGCAATGGCAACTTCGTCAGCGGCAACGACTGGCGCATGCGTAAGATCATCCTGCGCGCCATCCAGGCCAGCAACATCTTCCGCAGCGTCTGGGGCGACGCCCAAATGGGCACCCGCGTCCGCCCGCTCTACCAGTGGCAGTATGAGAATGCCAATAACACCGCCAGCTCGCCGATGAAGTTCGCCGACGACTACTTCAACAACGGCGACGGCGGCAACCACGTGGCCACCCCGCATCCCCTGAACTACTTCATCTGGGGCGGCGGCGGCGCTTCCTACTACGGCGCGGTCAATGGCTACGGCGTCACCGACCAGCTCACCAACCCTAGTTTCGAGACCCCCGTCCGGCCCACCGGCTACAGCGCCGCCCCCGCCGGCTCCGGCTGGACCTTCACCGGCACCGCCGGCATCGCCCGCGACGCCGGTGCCGGCGACGACATCCCGCCCGGCTGGGCGGGTTCGCCCCAGTGCGGCTACATCGCCGGCACCGGCTCGATGTCCATGCAGGTCACCATCCCCGCCACCCAGACCTTCAACAGCTATGCCTTCGTCTTCAAGGCCTTGAACCGCCTCAAAAACGGCGCAACCACCCCCGACACCCAGAAACTGCGGCTTTACGTCAATGGCGTGCTCACGGAGTGGAGATCCTTCAACCAGTCCAGCGGCTACACTCCCACCGCCTACGACGCCGGCAACCCCTGGAATTCCCTGGTCGTCTTTTGGTCGCCATCGACCCCGTATTACTCCTCCGGCACCTTCACCGCCGCCCCCGGCACCACCATCACCTTGCGCATCGAAGGCAGCGCCGCCGCCGATCAAATCGCCTTCCTCGAAGACGTCCGCCTGGCCTCGGTGGACCGCACCTTCGCCGACGGCATGCCCGGCGGTGGCGAGGCCAACGGCCAGCCCGCCGGCTCCGGCTATCAGAGCGGGCTCAACGTCCAGGCCTCGTGGGCCTTCGCCTACGGTTTGAAATACACCACCTACGAGGGCGGATGGTCGCTCGGTGGCGACACCGGCGGCACCCCGTTGCAGAATACCGGGAAATTCCAATCCACGGAAGCCGCCGTGGCCAACACCAAGGCGATCAACATGTTCCACCAGGCCGGCGGCTACCTGAACACCTTCGGCACCTACAGCCTGTGGCCGCAATGGGGCGAAGCCGGCAGCGAAGAGGGTCTGCTGAATGTTTCCCAGTATCCGCTCATCTATTCCCAAGACGAGCGCATGAACAACCTGCGCGCCGAGCCCGCCAACGGCGTGTTCCTGCCCAACCATCTCGTCCTCGGCAACGCCTCCCTGGCCGACGGCGTCAGCGGCAACGTCACCGGGCGCAACTGGGTGAGTTGGAATGCCATCACCACCACCAGCAGCGACTACAACATCACCATCAACACCGGCACCGGCGGCAGCGCCCAGCTCTGGGTGGACGGTCTGCCCGTGGGTGCCGCGTTTACCACCGGTAGCGCCGTCACCCGCTCCGCCCTCCTGCCCAAAGGCATCCACAGCGTCCGGCTTCAGGGAATCAGTGGCAGCTATGCCCTTCAATCCATCTCTCTGGCCATTCCGGGCGCACCCGCCGCACCGGCCATCACGAGCATCACGGACGGCAGCGGTTCCAAAACCATCACCTGGTCCGCCGTCTCCGGAGCCACCGGCTACATCATTCGCTGGGGTGTGGACAAAGGCATTTACCTTGAGAGCGCGGACGTGACGAGCGGCACCACCCGTACTCTCACCGGCCTGAGCCACGACCAGACCTATTACTTCACCGTCGCCGCCTATAACGCCAACGGCCTCGGCCTGCCCTCCGCTGAAGTAGGCAGCACCTCCCTGGTGGACGGCCAGTCCGGCCACCTCGCCCGCTGGGAGTTTGCCGGAACTACCGGCAACGAGGCCACCATGCCGCCCACTGCCAGCACCTCACGCCTAGTCATCGGGAGTCTCGCCCGCGGCCCCGGACTGGTGCTTTCCGGATACGGTCTCACCTACACCGCCGACAGCTTCGCCTACCAGCAGTCCGGCTCCACCGGCTCGACCACTGCGGCAGCGGCCTTGAGCCTCGGTCACTACACGCAATTCACGGTCACCCCCGTGTCCGGCACCACCGTGAGCATCAGCAGCCTGCTCTACGCGCCCTACTGGCAGAACACCGCCCCGGCCCTGGCGAACATCGGCATCGCCTACAGCATCAACGGCGGCGCGTTCACCATTGCCCCCGTCACCGGCACGCCGGGTTCCAACAACGGCACCCCGCTCACCGGCACGTTCACTGGAATCGCCGCGTTGCAAAACCTCACGGTGCCCGTCACCTTCCTCCTGCTTCATCCCAGCCTCGGCGAATATTCCTTCGCAGGCATCGGCCGCAACACGAACCTCGATGACATCGTTCTGTTTGGCAGCGTGAACAACTCGTCTGCGTCCACCGCTCTAGCTTCATTCCGCACGGCAAACAGCTTGGCCGCAAATGGCTCTCAAGACATGCTCACCCCTGCCGATGACGGTGTGGCCAACCTGCTCAAATATGCATTCAACATGCTCGGTTCCGGGGCAGGACAGGGGAGCACGCTCGCCACGCCCAACGCCGATACTCTCACGGCGTCAGGCACAGCAGGCCTGCCGCTCGTCGGATTGGAAGCCGGAACGGACAAGCTCCAGATCACCTACATTCGCCGCAAGGCGACCGCCTCCCCTGCACCCGGCATCACCTACACCGTCCAGTTCTCCAACGATCTCGGCGAGTCTGATTCCTGGGCGGCCAACCCTTCGGCAACCGGGAGCGTCACCTCCCTCGACACCACATTCGAGCGCGTTTCCATCACCGACTCCTTCACCCTAGCCAGCCGGCGTTTCGTCCGGGTCCGCGTCTCAACCCTTTAGCCCGCATTTCTCATGGGATCCGCAGCGCGAGCAGTTCATTGGCAATGACGAGTCCAACCGTCTGCGGCGGCGGCCTATGCACAACGGCTGGCATATCTAACCTATTTGATCAAACAACCCGATGTCCCTATGAACCGATTGATCCTACCCCTATGCGCGGCCATCTGTCTGGTCATTCCGGCGCACGCACAGTCCACCTCGCTGCCTGCGGATCGTGGACGCGTCACCGTGGCCAGCATTCCGGACCCATACGGCGGTTCGAACTTGAAAGTGCTCCGCACAGATTCCAATACGCCGCTGCGGGCGGGCACCGCGTGGATTTGGGAAAAGCAGGGGCAGGAGGAGCCGGCGTCCTATTACGTCTCCATGCGGGCGAAAGGCTTGAATGCTGTGCGCATGATTCTCTTCGATACCTGGGAGGTGGAGGCATACACACCGGGTCCGCTCTTTACGCCGACCGACTGGAATGACGCTGCTTATCGCACGCGGCAACTGGCCCGCATGGAGCGCGCGGTGAACTATGCATCCGCAAATGGGATGTATATCATCATCAATTCTCACAACAAAATCCCCAACTACAACGAAACTTACGTCAATGCGCTTTGGACTCATGTCGCGCCCTATTTTGCCAACCGCACGCACGTCCTTTACGAATTGTCCAATGAACCGATGAGCGGCATCGGTACCGACGGCGACATGGATATGGGAGGCAATGCTCAAAATTCGCCGCGTCTTCAAGCGCTCAAGCGCGGTTACGATATCGCACGTGCCGGAGCGCCGAATACACACCTCATGATTCTCACTCCGCCAGGTATCAATGACAGTGCTCGCGGCACGGGTATGGGAAACCTCGCTGCCAGCTTTGCCGCTCTGCCCGGAACGACAGTGGATTGGACGAAGACCTCCGTGGCCTATCATCTTTACAACAATGACGCCGCCTACGGTGTCGCCAACAATGCCGCCAATCTTCGCAACCTCCACTCGCGCTTTCCTGCATGGCCATCCGAAAACGCTTTTCCGCCTGGCAATTTTCCCAGTGCCAACGGACTTGATCAATGGCGCTCCACGCCCTTTCCCATCAATGGCGTGAACGATCTCTGGGTGAATCAAACGTGCGAGCGGCTCGGGCTGGGCTGGGCGATGTGGTTCATGAATGGACAGAGCCAACTGGATACCAACTGGCCGATCATGATGGCCGATGCCAATGCCAAGGGCTGGAACTGGACGCCCGACCCTCTCACTGCGGCACCCTCAGCCTCTCCTGCTGACGGCAACATCACGGGTCCTGTTACCGTCTCCCTGAGTTCTTCCACACCGGGAGCCAGCATTCGCTACACCCTCGACGGCAGTGCTCCGTCGCCCACGCTCGGCACGCTTTACACCGGCACGCCGATCTCCATTTCCGCCACCACCACGCTCCGCGCCATGCCTTCGGTAGCAGCCTCCCGACGAGCGCCACGAGCACGTTTGTCTACACCCTCGTCATTCCGGTGTCCAACGTGCGGGTCAACGCCGGCGGCCCCGCCGTGGGCGTTTTCGCGGCGGACAGCGGGTTTTCGACCAGCAATATCCAAGGCACGGGTGCGACCGTCACCACGGCGGGAGTCACGAACGCCGCCCCGGCTTCGCTCTACGATACCGAGCGCTGGAACTCGGGTTCTCTCACTTACACCAGTCCCGTACTGACCCCAGGCCGCACCTACACCGTACGCCTGCATTTTGCCGAACGTTATGTCGGGGCCGCCAATCAACGGCGTTTCAATATCGGCATCAACGGCGCGACCAGCGGGCCCAACTACGTCGCCAACTTCGATGTGTTTGTCGCCGCCGGCAATGCGATGAACAAAGCCGTCGTTCGCGATTTCTCGGACATTACCCCAGACGCGACCGGGTGCATCACCGTCACGCTTAGCCTCGGCAGCATACAACTTCCCATGCTCAACGGCCTCGAAATCCTCGCGCAACCCATTGGCTGGGAACTTTGGCAAGGCTCGAACTTTTCGCCCAGCCAACTCCTCGACCCATCCATCAGCGGACCGGACGCCGCCCCCGCCGGAGATGGCGTCGCCAACCTGCTGAAATACGCCTTCAATATGCTTGGAAATGGCCCTGGCCAAATGGCCACTGTCGGATCGCCTAACGCGGCCGTGCTCACCGCAAATGGTTCAGCCGGACTTCCGCTCCTCGGTGTCGAATCTGCCAGCGACAAACTCCAACTCTCCTACATCCGCCGCCGAGCCTCCTCGAATCCCGGCATCACCTATACTGTCGAATTCAGCGACGCTCTAACATCATGGCGGATCAACGCCTCCGCCACCGAATCCACCACCGCCATTGATCCCACCTTCGACCGGGTCACAGTCACCGACTCGATCAACCCCGCCAGACGCTTCGTCCGTGTGCGCATCACAATGCCATAATCATTTTTTCTCAAGAAACGCCTTACATGTTCACACAATGCAGATTCCAGCACACCGTCCTATTCTTACTCTTGCTCGCGCTTGGTTGCTCAGGACTCACCTGCGCCCAATCACCTCGACCTATTCCTATTCTTACTGAAGACGAGGTGGTCCACTTGCAACAAAGCATTCCGGCAGTGGCAACTGCCAAATCCGCCGCGCCCCTCCAAGTCCACACAGGTCCGCCCATGAGGGTGCAGTTCAAAAACCTGAGGCTGAGGGAATACAAATGATTTTGATTCAAAGCATCGTCGCCCTGCGTCATCATTGATTCAAATTCAGCCGATGCTCACTGCGCTCCATTCGAGGACATCAGCTTCAAGCAAGAAGTCTTGACCAGCAACATGATCTGACTCTGAATCGGCATCACAACCATCGATATGGAAAAGTTGCAAGCCTTGAAAATGACAGTGAAGGACGACCACCTCTTCATCAAGGTCGGCGGCTTCAGTCAGAAGAACCCTGTGGGTTGGAAATCGCCGCTGATCGTGATGAAGAAGAAATAGAATGAAGAAACTTCTCAGCAGTGTGTTGGCGATCTCCATGATCGCGCCTGCGGCGGCAGATGTTTCTTCTCCACACATCAAGGCTTACTACACGCGGCTCCCGTATGACGATCACGGGTTCACCGGAAAGTATGCGGACATCGTCGTGGAGTTGCCGCAGCGCGGGCAGGTTGTTTTCAGCCGGGAGTTTGGTTATCACCCGTATTGGTTGCCGGTCGGTCGAGAAATAGAAGGAGTTGCGAGGCTTATTCCGCGCAAAAGCATCAACCCGGAGGAACGTCCGGACGCTCACAACATCGCATCCAACGCCGCCATCATTGCGCGGACGGATTCTAGCGTCACCGTCCGCTGGCGTTATGCGCCGGACATCACGAAACTTTCGTTCACGGATTTCCGCGCGGCTTACAACGAGGTCGGCAATCCTGCGCATTTCTACGCCGACTACGCCGACGAATACTTTGTCATTCACGCCGACGGTCAAGTGGAGCGCGTCGTGAAGGACGGCAGCGAACGTCTCGCTGACTGGAACGATCCGGCCAACCAAATCGAGCAAACTTTGCAGCTCGCACCCGACGGTATCCGCGAAACCGCGTTTCGCCCTGCGCGACATTCCAAGACTTCGGAAAGCCCGGTCGCAGGTTCACCGGTGAAGTCTGGCCGCGCCGGGAATCTGGTCTGTCACTGGCGTTTTGACGAAGGCGCGGGCTTTGCGACCACGGAAAAGCAATCCGGCACGGCCTGCAGCATCGGCGGCATTGAAGCCTACTGGCGGAAGGGGGTGTCCGGCACGTGTTCGTTTGAGATAGAAGGAAAGTCATCATGAAACCATCCAAAACAATCTTCTCCCGGTATCACCGTCTGTTGCCGCTTGTGGCCTGCCTCGTTGGCCTTGCCGCCTTGCCGGACGCCCGGGTCCGCGCCGAACCCGATGCCGCGCAGCAGGCCATCAAGTCCTACTGCCTTGACTTCAATTGGCAGGGCCATGGACGCCGCAAATCCCTCGCGACACCCGGCAATTGGAATGCCGCCGACCCCGCCGCACACGTGGCGTGGCACAAGAGCATCGGCTCGAATGTCATCCAGACCTTCTGTGTCTCCACCAATGGATATGCCTGGTACAAGAATGGAGTTGTCCCCGAGCAACCGGGGCTGAAACACGATTTCCTCCCCGAGGTCGTGAGACTCGGCCACAAGGAGGGCATGAAGGTTTTCGGCTATTTCACCATTTCCTGCAACCCACGCTGGGGCGCGGAAAATCCTCAGCTCAGCTACGGCACGCCATCGACCTATCACATCCCCTACACCGACGAGTATCTGGATTTCCTCGCCAAATCGATCACCGATGCGGTGAAGAAAACCGGCATCGACGGATTCATGGCTGACTGGCTTTGGATGCCGAAGCGCACCGCCACCGAGGGCAAGTGGCTCGACTGCGAGAAGAAACTCTATCAGCAACTCATGGGGGAACCATTCCCGGGTGAGGACAAACTGACCGAGAAGTCGCCGCAATACACCGCTTACAGCCGCAAGGCGCTCGACCGCTGCTGGAAAACCATCCGCAAGGCCGCCAAGGAGGCCAACCCGGACTGCATCATCTGGCTGACCGTCAATCAAATCAACCACCCGCACGTGGTGGACTCGGACATCTACAAGGAGGCCGACTGGCTGATGAACGAGGCGGGCAGCATGGACGCGATCCGCAGGATCGAGGGCATGGTCGGCAAGCACACCCGCCTCATCACCTGCATGGCGCTGTGGAACGGACAGGACGCGGCGAAGGCGGTGCCGGAGTCTCTCGCCGCAGGCGTGGGGCTGTACGGTTTCACCGCGCCAGCAAACGCCCAGGGTTTCATCCCGCTCGACAGGATATTCAAACAGCAGGTATCCGAATTGACGGGTGATGATCGCAGCATCGCCGTGCTCGCCAGGACCTATCAGGGGGTGTCCGTGGACGCACTCTGGAAGGATGGAAAATTCGTGGAACCGGAAAATCCGCCTCCGTTCCGCATCACGTTCAAAGGCCGGGGCAGGGGACTAGCCGACCGTGCCTCGATTTCCCATGGTGAAGGCACTGCCTCCATCACGATCACGACGCCGCAAAACAAGGGCCGGGCCATGCTCGAACGCACGGGAAAACAATGGCCGGCCACGCTGACCATCCTGTTGCAGACGAAGCCCGGAGCATCCACCACCGCGAAGACATTGCGAATGGCTAACGGCCAAAGCGCGTTCAGCACCACGCTGGACGGAACCAACCAGGTCACCTCCGGGCCGATGGAAGGCGGCCTGGACCTCGGCGCGGAATGGGGACAGAAGTTCGCGCCCAATCCGCCATCCCCGTCGCCGTTCGCGGTCAAGGTGAACCAGAGCGCCGAAACAATCGCCATCACCGTGCCCCCGGATATCACGCGGTCCAATCCCCCATCACTGGTCTTCGAGTGGGATTGAGCCGGGAGGTGTGTTTCTCCTGTTCTTGTTCGATTTTTTTCTCACGCAAACTTCGCTGGATCACTTTCAGACGGACAAATCGCGCTCCGCATCATCCTCAACCGAGCGCCACGCGGGGTGAACTGGAATCAATCTTCTAACGAACGGGAGTGAAACGGATGGACTCGAGACTGGCTTTCGAGCCATCGCCCTCGACCAGGGATACGCTGACCTTGTGCTTGCCGGGTTTGGAAAACGTCAGCACGCCGGTGGGATAGGTGTGATAGACGTGGGATGCGCCCTGTTGGTTCTGGATTTTCGCGCCTTCCGTGGTGCTGACGGACCAGACCGGGCGGCCTTCGCCTGTGTATGTCAGATCGATCTGATAGTCGCCGGCCTTGGCGACATCGACGTCCCACTCGACCACGCCGCCGGGCTGCCAGTTGCCGACTTGCAGCGAGAATTTCCATTCGCCGAATTTCTCCATCCAGTTGATGCGTTGGTGTTTGGCGTTGTTTGCCTTGGCGAATTCGCAGGAAAGCTGGCTGGGGATGTTGGGATGAATGCCGAGGGTGGAGTCGATTTTCGGAGCGTTGTTGAATTTCACCTCAATGACCCCGGCGAGGTCGGAAACCGTGGCGGTGTCCGCAGCGGAGGCATCAAAGATCGTCCACGATCCGGAGTTTATTAGAGGAACCGGCTGGGTCTTGCCGTCTTTGCGGCGCAGCGTGGCGGTGGCTTCTTTGCCATCGATGCCGGGCAGGCAGATCATGCGGTCGGCGGGCCAATCGAAGACCACGAGATTGAGCGTGTTGCCGGTGCGGGTGACATCGCCCCACGGTTGGGCGTGGCCCCAGGGCGAGGCGCTGGCACCATAGACGACGTCGGGATGTTGTTTCACCCAATTGCCAGCCTCGACCAGATAGGTTGCGGCCTTTTCGGGAATGCGACCCTTGCCGTCCGGGCCGACGTTGAGCAGATAGGTGCCGCCACGGCCGACGGTGGAAACGAGGCGGTGGAGGATTTCCTTGGGCTCCTTCCAATTTTGGTCATACCAGGCGTAGGACCACGAATCGTTGGTGGTGTCGCAGGTTTCCCACAGGCCGTCCTGATTCTTCAAGGGCACTTCCATATCACCGAGGCTGAGGTAGTCACCCATGCCGTGGCCGATGCGCGAGCAGAGCATGGCGTTGGGTTGTTTCTTCCTGATAAGTTCCGCCAGAGCCTTGACGTGCTCGACCGGCATCCTGCCCGGTGTGTCGAACCAAACATAGGCAAGCTCGCCATAGTTCGAGCAGATTTCATCGACCTGCGGATAACACTTTTCCTTGAAGTATTGATCGAATGACGCGGGCGAACCGTCGGCATTCTTGTCCGGCCCACCGTTGCCGCCGGGTGCGGTCCAGTCTTGATAATGCGAGTAATAGAACCCAAAACCGAGGCCAGCGGCGCGGCAGGCGTCGGCGAGCTCTTTCATCGGATCGCGCTTGAAGGGTGAGGCATCGACGATATTGAAGGGATGCTTGGATTTGAACATCGCAAAGCCTTCGTGGTGCTTCGAGGTGATGATGATCCATTTCATTCCGGCTTCCTTGGCGACGCGGACGATCTCCTTGGCATCGAATTCGGAGGGGTTGAACTCCTTGGCAAGAGCCATGTATTCGTCGTTGGGGATCTGCATCTGGCGCAGGATCCACTCGCCGATGCCGTAGAATGTCTTGTCCTTCCATTGGCCACCGAGGTGGGAGTAGAGGCCAAAGTGGATGAACATGCCGTAGTTGCCATCGCGGAACAGGGCGGCGCGCTCGCTACTCTCGACGCCGTCCTTGACGGATTTGTCGCCCCACATTTTGTCCATCGATTCCTCTGCTGAAACCGGAAGCGCAAGGGATGCGAACGCAAGCGTGGAAAGAAATGTGGCAGTGAGTTTCAATGCTGGGAATTTTCTTTTGAGATCAAGGCTGCTGGGAAGGCTCATATGGGGTCAGGTTGCGGGAAAAGGATTAGGTGAAAAAGAGGGGGGAATGAAGTGAAATCAAACCACTGCTTGAGTGGAACAATCACTTGGGCGGCGTTACGGCGACCTACATTCCCGGCCTCAAGAAATACCTGATGTGCGTCTCGCGCCGGTCCTCACGGCCGTTCGCGACGTTATCCGCCCACTGCACCACCCTGGGCACCCAGCGCCGGGTGTCGTTGTGGATGCGGGAAACCTCCGGTTTGAACCATTCAAAAGCGGGATGATCGTCGAGGGAGATCAGCGAAACATCGCGCGGCACCACGAGTCCTCTCCCTAGCAGATACTGCTGCGTGGCGAAAAACAACGCCGGTTCGCCCGGTAACAGCACGGTTGGCGAGGTGTGACGGAACAACGAATCCAGACACCGGTGGAAGCCCTGTGAGTCGTCCTCCCAATCCGGCAGGTTGTATGCGTCGGTTTCGATGCCCAGACGTTGCCCGCTACCTTCAGTCTTGATGGCAGCGGCTTCCTCGTCTCCGGCGGCGGCCCGGTTGGCTTCGCCGCTTGGCAGGCTGCCAACGGCACTCTCGGCGACCGCAGTGACGATCACGACAACGACGGCGTGGACAATGGCACCGAGCATTTCATCCATGGCACGGTAGCCAACTCCGGCTTCACCGCGCTGCCCGGTGTGGACAAGGCCCTCGATGGCACGCTCAACGTCACCTGGACCAAGGCCGGCACCTACACAGGTTCATACCCCACGCACTACGTGGTGGAAACTTCGACCACCCTTGCAGGCCCCTGGACCATCGAGACCTCACCCGGAAACGTCAGCTTTCCATCGGCAAACGAGGTGAAATACACCTTCCCTGGAGGCCCTGGCTACAGCGGTAA
>JFJP01041792.1_pt1 | contig 14888 bp, 11 predicted proteins | sample 431651 | NCBI WGS metagenome assembly JFJP01 (sample SAMN02602958, study PRJNA72255) | Microbial mat metagenome, whole genome shotgun sequencing project. | biome: fresh water; feature: sink hole; material: water; isolation source: purple microbial (photo- and chemosynthetic) mats found in...
CAAAATTGACACCAAATGGTTTGGATGATAGAACGAAAAAAACATTGTATTATTACAATCTATTAACAAAATAAAAAAATATTTCAAATAAAAACAATTTTTTGAAAACAAATTATATTTATATTGGAAATATTAAACATATTTTATCAAAAAAATAAAAAAATAACATATATATTTAAAAATAAATTAAAAAAAAAATTGTATTTTTCTAAAAAAAACATATTTATATTAAAATAATAAAAATTAATTGTGTAAAACAATGGCAAAAGAAAATGATATCGTTAAAGATGCTTTATTGGATTTGAAAAAAATTAAAGATTTTTTAAAGGAAAATTCTGAAAATACAGTAAAACCAATTGTGGAAAGCGCAGTTAAAAACGGGTTAAAGAAAATAATGTCTGAAGCATTCGAAGAAGAAGATGTGGATGATGAAAATAAAGATATTGAAGGTGTAGAAGATACCGATTCGACTGAAGATGTAGTTGATAGTGTTGAAATCGAAGAACCAGAAACTGACGTTGATGTAGACGTTGACGTAGATGGCGCCGAAACGGACTTAGATGGTGAGTCGGGCGAAGAAGATTTTGACTTTGATCAATTTAAAACAGATGACGATGGTGAGTATGACCTTACAGGTGCTGACTCAGATCAATTAGTTAAGGTGTTTAAACGCATCGGAGTTAATGATAATGTAGTCATTACTGATTTGGGTGATGGAAAGATCGAACTTAATGATGCCGATACTGGTGCTGAATATGTTATTGATACTAACGTATCTGATGATGTTGACCCAGAAATCGAAATTGATTTAGATGAAGAGCCCGTTGTTACCGAAGGTAAACATGAAAGTTACAAGGACGTTGATGAAATTACTGAAGAAAATGAACCAGAAGTTGGTCCAGACGCTGAAGGTGAAGGAATGGTTGATGAAAAAAACATGACACAATCTTATGGTACTAATAGACGAGTTGGTGTGTTGTCACAAACAAGAGCTGCAAATGCTCCTGGGGCTAACAAACGCAATGGCGGTCAATTGGTAGGTGAAAGTAAAGAGGTGAAAGCTTTGAAACTTGCATATAATAAAAAGATTCAGACCATGAATGAACAACATGAAGCATTCAAAACAAGTACAAATAAAGAAATGACGGAATTAAAGTCCGCTCTTGGACAATTTGTGACAACTATTAAAGAAAATGCCGTATTAAATAATAGTCTTGGTAAATTTGTAAAATTAATTATTGAAAATACAACAACCAAAGATGAAAAGGCAGCTATCTTGAATAGATTTGCAACTGAAGCAAAAACGATTGAGGCTGGAAACAATTTATTTGAAACTATTAAAAAAGAATTAAATGGTAAAGTTGTTACAACCCCTATGATTGATAAGAAATTTGGGGCAGATGGAAGTAAGGCTATTAACGAACAGGTTATATATCAAAATAAAGATCTTACTGCAATGCAAGATTTAATGAGAAAAATGGATAAATATTAACTCCGTTTTTCAAAAATAAGAAATAAATAATAAAAAAATATTAAAAAAATGATTAGAGAATTTTTAGCCAGCGGTAAAGTTGGTGAAATTGAATTAAACAAAGAGCGTAAATTGCGCGAAGAAGTTGCAAAACGCTGGGACGCACTTGGCTTCACTGAAGGTCTTGAAGGTCACAAAAAAGAAACAATTGCTACGTTGTATGAAAATACTGCAAAACAATTGATGAAGGAAACTACTGACGCAAGCAACTCTGGTTCTTTCGAAACTGTAGTATTCCCTATGATCCGTCGTGTATTCAGCAAATTATTGGCTAACGATATCGTATCTGTACAGGCAATGAACATGTCTATTGGTAAGGTATTCTTCTTACGTCCAGTAACTTCTGAACGTATTTGGACAGGTGATGGCCAAGGTATTCTTGATGGTGTAACTGGTTCTCACCAAGGTATGATGGGTGCAAACCTTCGTAACCGTAATGCTTCTGGAGCTGATTTAACTCGTGGTTATGTACCTGGTGTTACTTTAGACGCTTCTGGTGTTACTGAAAATTATGCAAAATCTTTATATGACTTGTTCTATGATGATTTCTTGTATGACGCATCTAAAGGTAAAGTGCATTTGAAATTAGGTTCTGCAACTCCAGTATATTATACTGCTAATGGTTTTGAAACTGGTTCAACTGCTCAAACTCAAACCGTTTCTACTGATGGAAGTCTTCGTCAAGTAATTTTAGCTGTAACTGGTTTTAATTCTTATGGTGCTGGTAAATTGATTGGTGCTGATGGTAATGAAATGGATACTGAAACCTTTATGGCTTCTCTTAAAGTTGTTGTAGGTGCTACACCACTTTCTGGTACTACTTCATTTGTTGCTGCTGAACCAGTAAATTTCCACGTAGCTACTCAGAAATATGGTAAAGGTATTGTTGAACGTGACAATAACATCTGTGATGCAACTGGTACTATTTATTTAGTAATTGATTTAACTAAACCAAGCGCAAGCAATGTGGTTGATGGTTATACTGGTATTGCTTCTGGAAACACTATTGATGCTAATTCTTTCAAAATTGGTTGGGCTCAATATGACACTTTAGAACTTGATACTGAAATCGGTGAAGTTGGTGTAACTTTGGATTCTTTAACTATCTCTGTTGAAGAACGTAAATTACGTGCTACTTGGTCTCCAGAAATGGCTCAAGACGTTGCTGCTTTCCAAAACATCGACGCTGAAGCTGAAATGACAGCTGTTCTTTCTCAACAAGTTGCTGCTGAAATTGACCGTGAAATTCTTCGCGAACTTCGTAAGGTTGCTCCATGGCAATTGAAATTTGATGTTAACGGTTGGAGAAAAATTACTGGATTCTCTACTAACTATACCCAGAAAGACTGGAACCAAGAATTGTTTACTAAGATTAACCAGATCTCTGGTCAAATCCAAAAAGCAACTCTTCAAGGTGGTGCTAACTTCGTGGTAGTTTCTACTGAAATCAGTGCATTGTTCAACAACTTGGAATATTTCCACGTATCTGACGCATCTGCTGAATCTGATCAATATAACTTAGGTATCGAACGTATCGGTTCATTACAAAACCGTTACCAAGTATACGTAGACCCATACGCTCCTTATTACTCAATGATCATCGGTCACCACGGTAAGAGCTTAATGGATACTGGTTATATCTACGCACCATACATTCCACTGACACTTTCACCATTGATGTATAATCCATTTAACGGTGGAGCTCCGATAAAATACATCATGACGAGATACGCGAAGAAAGTGGTTAATAACAAGTTCTACGGACACGTAAAAGTTGATGGTTTACAAACTTGGTCAGTTAACGAATTCCGTTAATAACTAATTGAATATAAATAAAATAGGGTGTAAATTTTAATAGATTTACGCCCTATTTTTGTTGTATTTTTTAATTATAAATATGTTAATTTTAATATTTATTAAACTTTTTAAAAAATTAATAATATGTGTAATTTAAATGTGGGGTAATGGTCATTGGAACTTAATAAAATATTTGAAATTATGTTAATGTTTTATAAAAAACTTGCATGATAAAAATAATAATAGTACATTTGTAGAAAATTTGAAATAAAAGCTATTTATATTAAATAATTGATTAGGATCTCAAATAAACATTAATCAATTCAAGATATTATAATCCCCTTGTGGTAAAGACAGATGTGAGATCCCTGTTTATTCTACTTGGGGATTTTTGTATTAACAGAAACCTTATTATGGAAAAGAAAATTATTAGAAGAAAAAATATTAGTGAAGAAACTAAAGATAAAATAGCTGAGTTATATTTGACTAAAGAAGTTACATCAAAACAAGCATTAGCAGATATGTTTGGAATGACAAAAAAAAGATGTTCAGAAATTCTTACAGAAAGAAACATTAAAACAATTAACCCGTGGGATAGAACTAAGGTGATTTCAGTAATTGAAGGTGATAAATATATATCAACAGAAGAATATACATTTATTGCAAAACATAAAGAAACTGGAATAGAATTTAAGGATTTTAATAATGTTAGCGGAAAATTAACTTCTTATCAAATGGAAATTCATCCAGAAACAGAAAATTTAAATCAAATAGCTAAAAAACGTTATTATCAAAAGACAGGTAACTATTGGTATGAACAATTTTATAATATTATCCAAGTTCCAATAATTAAAAAGAAAATGAAAGGTGAATTATATGATTCAGATATTAAAGAGATGATTCGATTGTATCAAACTGGTGAAATTAAAATGATTCATGATTTAGGTTCTATGTTCAAAATAACTGGAAATAGGGTCTCTAAAATTTTAAAAGAAAATGGAGTTGAAATTAGAAAACGTGGTGGGCAATTTATTGAAAATAAAATAAAAAGGGTTTATTCAAATAAGCCACAAGAAAAATATGAAAATCATGATAATGTTATATATAAGGCAATTTGTAAGAAAACTGGATTAGAATTCGAGGATTTTTTAAATAATAGTGGTATTTTAACTCGATATATAATGAAGGAATATCCTGATTTTAAAATTAAAAGTTCTAAAGTTAATATTAGGGATTACTCAATTAGTGGCGAATATTGGTATGAGGAATTTTTTGATATATTACCTTTTGAAAAACCAGAAATTAAAAAATGTGCTTATTGTGATTTTGAAATGCCATTAAATGTTTCTAATAGACAATATAGAATGCATTTAACAATGCAACATGGTATTACAATTAAAGAACATCTTCAAAAATACCCAGAAGATAAAAATATATTTATTGAAAATTATAAAGAAATTAAATATAGAGAAGATAAAAATAATTTAATAACGTGTGGTATAAGTGGAGAGGAGTATTGTTTTATAGGTTCTAAACATTTAAATTCACATGGAATAAGTGTGAAGGATTATAAAAAGCAGTTTGGGACAAATATGTCTAATTCATATAGAATTGCCGTAACCAAAAGATTACATAGTTATAATGAAAATGGGTTAACTGTTGTTAAGGAATCAAGATCTGAATTAGAAATAAAGGATTATATTGTTAGTTTGGGATTTTCAGCTGAATCAAATCGTTCTATTTTAAATGGGAAAGAAATAGATATATTAATTGAAGATAAGAAAATAGGTATTGAATATAATGGGAATAAATGGCATAGTGAATGGTTTGGTAAAAAAGAACCTAGCCATCATTTGAATAAAACATTATTGGCAAATGAGAAAGGTTATTATTTAATACACATATTTGAGGATGAATATGAGTTAAATAAGAAATTGATTTCAAATAAAATAAGTCATTTATTGGGTGTGAATGAAAATCTTCCAAAGATAGGTGCTCGAAAGACAATTATTAAAGAAATTGGAATTGATGTAACTGAAAAGTTTCTAAATGAGTTCCATATTCAGGGTGTCGGACAATCAACAGTTTCAATTGGAACTTTTTATAATGATTTATTAATTGGGGTTATGACATTTAAAATTTTAAATAGGAATACAAATGATTATGATTTGACTCGCTTTGCGACAGATTATAATTATATTTGTCAAGGAGTTGCCTCTAAAATGTTGACTTATTTTATTAAAAATTATAATCCAAGTTCAATAATATCGTTTGCTGATAGGAGATGGACGTTAGACAAAGATAATAATTTATATACAAAGTTAGGATTTAAATTAAATGATGTATTAAAGCCAGATTATAAATACTATAACCCAACTGTTGATAGGTACCGAAGATTTCATAAATTTGGTTTTAGAAAACAAACTCTCCATAAAAAATTCGGTCTCCCACTTGAAATGACCGAGACCGAAATGGTTAAACAATTAGGTTATGATCGTATTTGGGATTGTGGTTTGTTTAAATACAGACTTGATTTAAATAATTAAAATGTAAATATTTTTTCTATAATATTATTAAAAATGAGTTATTTAATGGAAAAAGTTGATGTAATAATTAATGTTTATGGTAAACCGTGGCAAACATTGTGTTCGTTAAAATCATTAATGAAAGTAAGCGGTGAACATATTGATAAAATATATTTTATAGAAGAAAATAAACAGCCATATAATGAGTATGTTGAATGGTTGATTACTAAATTTGATAATATTATATATTATAAACCAAATAACTATGTTTTTACCCCTGGAACTTATAGTTTTGGAGATCCAAATATTCTAGAAAATAGATATAATTTTAGATATCAATATGGTATTGAAAAAAGTGATAAAAAACATGTTTTTATAATGCATAATGACATTCTTTTTACTGGCGACATTATTGGGGATATGTTAGACGAAATAAATGATTGTGCTGGTATCGGACTTATTGGTCAATGTTGGAATTGCCCTGCATTTAAAGCTAATATGTGTAGCGGTGATAAAATAGAATATTTTAAACCATCATTTACTGATGTTGTTGATTTATGTAATAAATTCCAGCCAGCAAGATATACTCAATTTTTACCTTTAGTTGATAGGAGTCAACCAATGCCATTACCAGAATGTAGAATGAATGAATTTGCTTGTTTAATAAATAAAGATATTTGCATAAAAGAATGTTACCCAAATGGGAATTCTACTTTTTTTGGTTCCTACGATATTTTAGATTTAGGAGACGCTTGGTTTAAAAGTTTGTGGCATAAGGGTTATGGATTTAAAAATTACGATATTAATAAAACCTCAACACATGGTTATTATTCTCAAATAAGCAGTGAAATCAGGATTTACTCGAATGAAATAAAAGAAGATGCATATTCTGAATCAAAATTTTTTGTGAGCGGATATCCAACTCAATTGGATTATAATAAATATATTGACTCTGAGGATGTTGCTAGAAAATATTATGAAAATAACTTCAAATTATGAATTCTGAATATAAAAAAATAACATTTGCTTTAACGGCTTGTGGTCGGCCAGATTTATTAGAAAGAACAATGGATTCTTTTTTAAAGTATAATACTTATCCGATTGAAAAATATATTATTTCTGAGGATTCTAATATTATTGGGATTAACAATACCTTGATTGACAAATATAAAGATTTAAATATTGAGTGGGTTGTAAATACATGTCGTCTTGGCCAAATAAAAACTATTGATAATATGTATTCTAAAATAGATACTGAGTATATTTTTCATTGTGAAGAGGATTGGTTATTTACTGATTATGGGTTTATAGAAAAAAGTTTAGATATACTTGAGGATGATAAAAATATATTATTGGTTTGGTTAAGGTCTCATGATGATACTAATGGACACCCTGTGGAATATTTAAATGATAATTATGATCTAATGGAATTGGGGTTCCATGGATATTGGTATGGGTTTACTTTTAATCCAGGTTTAAGGAGATTGTCTGACTATAAATTGATTGATAAATACGGTAACTATGGTCATGAAGTAGATGCCTCTATAAAATATGGTGCCATGGGTTATCGGTGTGCAATTTTAAAAAATAAATATGTTGAACATATTGGTTGGGGGCACCACGTAAACGATGTTAAATAAAATGGATAAAAAAATAGTTGTAGTAATGACTTATTATAATAGGAAGTTGCAAATAAATGAAACAATAAAATCAATTGGGAAAACAACACATGATAATTATGACATAATAATTGTTGATGACTGTTCTGATGAGGATTTATATTATGAGTTATTGAAATCATATGTTTTGAAAACAAGTAATTTGTATATAATCAAAGTAGATAAAAAAGAAAAAGATTGGAATAATCCAGTAATTGTGTATAATAAAGGGATTTTAAAGGCCTTGGAATTAAATCCAGAAATAATTATTTTACAAAATTCTGAAGGATATCATTTTGGCGATATTTTAAAACACGCTAATAACAATATTAATGAGAATAATTATTTTAGCTACGGATGTTTTTCTTTAAATCATGATTTAACATTTAAAGGCGATTTTGAAAATAATTTAAACGATTTATTATTAACATATGATAAACCACCAGTTATGGATTGTGAAAATGGTTGGTATAATCATCCGACATATAATCCTAGAGGATTTGACTTCTGTGCATCAATTTCAGCTTCAAATTTGAAGAAATTGAATGGGTATGATGAAAGATATTCAAAATGTATTTGGTACGGTGACGATGATTTAAAATTAAGAATCGAGAGGCTTGGGTTAAAGATTGATATAACTAAATTACCAGAATCTCCTATTGTTATACATCAATGGCACGATCATAATTACATAAATAACGGGAATGCACAACAATGTAAGAATAATGGTTTTAGATTATTTTCGCAAGTAAGAAATAATGAAATAAATAATTTTGTGGCAACACATATAAACACACCAAATTTTAATTAAATGAAAGTATTAGTAACAGGTAGTGAAGGAAATATCGGTAGAAAACTGGTTCCTTATTTAAAATCAATGAAATATGAAGTTTTTTGTGTGGATATCAAACAAGAATACAGGGATGATTATGTTATATCAGACATAACTAACCCAATTGAATTGACTAATATTATTGTTGGGTTTAAACCAGATATTATTGTTCATTTAGCAGCAATGGTTAGTAGAATAACATGTGAAAAGTCGTCAGCTATGACAATTAATTCTAATTTGTGTGGTTTAAATAACATGATTAATTTATGTAAAATAAATAATAGTAAATTAGTTTATTTTTCAACATCTGAAATATATGGTAATATAGGTGGGGTACTTGGTGAAGATAGGGGGGATATTAAACCAAATAATAGATATGGTTTAAGTAAATATTTAGGTGAAAAATTAGTGGAATATGAGGTTGAATATCATGGATTAGATGCTATTATTGTTAGACCTTTTATGTTTTACGATGAGGATGAGAATTTTGGCGAAAATAGATCGGCTATGATTAGGTTTGTGGAAGGCCTTATTAAAAACGAAAAGATTGATGTTCATAAGGGAGCTAAAAGAAGCTGGTTGCATATCTCAGATGCTGTAAGGTTAATTGAAAAAACATTTTATTTGAATAGTTTTGAAGTAATTAATTTAGCAAGTGATGAAATAATTAAAATGGAAGAATTTGCTAATGTATTATGCAATATACTAAATAAAGATTATAATATATTATGTAATGAGATAGATATGCCTAATCAAATGACATTAGAAAAAATACCATCAACAATCAAAATGTTTGAACTATTGAAATATAAGCCTAAAGTTGATGTTGAAACTGGATTAAACTTAGTCGTTGAAAAAGTAAAGATGCGTTTAGGGTTATAAAAATAAAAAGCGGAACTTAATAAATTCCGCTTTTTTTATTATTCTTCTACTCCAAACCACCTATCCATTATTTTAGTTATTAACGGATTTCTAACAATGGTTCTTTCGCTTTTGCAATATCTCTTCTATCCATTTGTTTGCTATCACCATTAAAAATTAATTTTGCATTTTCCATTCTGGATATTAATAAGAATAAATTTTTCTTACTAAAATTTTCTGCTTCGCTAAAAACAACTACACAATTACTAAGTGTTTTCCCTCGCATGTGTGATATTCCGTCACCAGCAACTAGCCCATTTTCAATTAAGTTTTTGAGGTAATATTCACCATCGTTTCCAGATCTGTCCATAATCTTTTTTATTGTATCATAATCAGCCTCAAGGAATTCTGCTAATTTCTCTTGTTTATTTCCTGGTAGGAATCCCAGTGCCAATTCTTCACCACCAGCCTCCACTGTTGGTACAACTATTAATAGTTTTTTATATTGGTTGTCTTGTTTTAAAAGCTCCAAACATGCCGATAAACAAACATATGATTTACCAGTACCTGCATCCCCAGAACATATGACAATTTGTTTTTGTGGGTTTAATATTTCATCATAATATTTTTGCTGTTTTTCGTTCTTAGCTTTAAAGTTTAATTTAAAGTTTAATAGATTATTTTTTAATCCATGTTTCTTCTCTTTTTCTTCTTGACTTAACCTTGGTGGTTTTTGTTTTCTTTCTTTCTCTTTTACAACATCCGTTCTTGAATTTCTTGTTGTTCCCGTAACTCCTCCGTTATTTCCGTTCTTTCTACTCATAATAATTATTTAATTGTTTATTTATTAGTCATTTAAAAAAATAAGAGGAGAACGCAATTAAGCATTCCCCTCTTTTATTAACTTTTAATATCATTTTTCGCTCGTTTCAACTCCATATTTATTTAAAATATTACCAACTCGTGATAATTTTATTTTAATATAAATAGTTTTAAAATGTGTAAAATTTAATTTTTTAGATTAAAAATATGTTACAAATTTAATTTCTGTCAGAATACGTTAATTTGTTAATAATTTTTTTCAAATCTTTAATTTTTTCATCTTGTTCTTGTAGTCTTTCGATTAATTGAACATTTTCATCAAATAGATTTTCATTGTCTTCTTCTAACATCTCAATTTTGCAGAATGGACACTCGTAGGAGGTTTCTGTTGGATTATCTTCCGTTTCTTGTAGATAATCCTCAAGATCTTTAATTTCTTCAATTAAAGCTTTTATTTCATGTTCTACACCAGGGAAGATTCTATAATAAGATTCATCGAATTCAATTAAGTCATGTAACATTTGACGTTTCTCTTCTAATAACTCATCAAGATCTTCTGGTTCTCTTTTTTCTGTTGTTGAAAATTCGTTATTAACATTAAATTCACATCCTTCACATTCGCTATCGAATGAGTGGTCTCCTGGTCTTGAGTAGTCTAAATTAATTAATTTTTCCATATTTTATTTTTCTACAAATGTACTACTAATATTTGGATTATACAAGTTTTATTTTAAATATTTTTATGATAAATTTATAACTTATTTTTAAATTTCCGAAACTATTTCAAATATTAACTTTTCGCGATGAACAATTATTTCATCATTAGAATTTATTTTAATGTCGAGGTAATATTGATTTGGTAATAGACTTTCTATATCAATATAAAAATAGTTTTCACTAAATGATTTTTCAACTAACCCATTGTCGACTTCTAGTATTTTATTAGATTCTTTAACATATAGTGAATAAGTAATATTATCTAAATTAACATTTTTATTAGTTGAGTATTCTTCTCTACATTGAACAACTATCTTTCTAATATCGGAAGTGAATGATCTAACAATTTTTTCATTATTTTTAATCCCACTGGCATTTGGGATATATTTTTTTGTTTTACACTTTTCATCCCCACTACCAAAATTAAAATAACTATCTGTTTTGGTTACGAAATCTAATTCTATATTTGGGAAAGTTTTGCCATTATATATGATATTTGTCCAAGTGTCATATAACATAATGTTAGTTTCTCCACTTAAATTTACTTCTATATAATATACTCCTTTAGAGGTTTGAAATACTTCATATTCGGTTGAATCAATAAAACATATCGGTAATTGGTCTAAGTTCTGTAGTGAGCCTCCTATACGTGAATAGAAGTATAATTTATTATCTTTATCTAAATAAAAATCTTTTCTATCATCTGAAATTATTTCTGAATATGTTGTTTGAATAAATGGTACAAAAAAAGTGTTTGTTGGTTGAGCAAATAATCCAACATACTGTAATGTTAACATTGATGTTTCCTCAATGATATCATTGAATTTCAACATGTAGCCATTATTGATAGTATTCCCAGAGATAATATTATTCACCTCGTCGGTAATGTCCATTTCAATATCTTCATTTCCAATGTCAAAATGTTGGATTGTTACTGTGTTACCGCTTGTTATTCCAGTAATGGCTCCTGAACCAGTAGTCCATGGAGTGTTGGTTCCTGAATTGAACCAGTTGGAAGCATTTGTTGATAAGTTTGGTCGTTTTGTTAAAAATCCATCATTTGAAAATTCATTACCAATCCCAGCATCCCAAGTTTCTGGCATCCTAATTAAATATAAATCAAACGAAGATGTTCTTTCTTTTGTTGTATTTCCAAACACATATTTATCACCTATCTCTTGCAATCCCCAGCAATTTTTAAATTTTAAAATATGTTTTAATTTGGTGGTATCAACATATGTTTTGTCATCAATAAGTGATTTTATTTTATCAGTATTAAAATGTAATAATATTCTTGTAAATCCATCACCATAATATAATTCACATACTGGGTTTTGACCTGTATTGACTTCTGAATTATATATAATTGTATTTGTTTTATCTAAATATGTTTTAATATTCATATGTTTATGTATTTGACCTGTGTGATAAATATTATTTATATTCTGAAGTTGGGTTGTTTGGTTGTAAATAACCTGCTTTACCGTCCAATTTGAAAAATATATAATTTCCGTTATTATAACTAAAAAATTCTATTTTGCTACCGTATAATCTTTTTAAATGGCGCATATGTGCTGACATCTTAATCGGATCTTTGTCTGGGTAATACTCTACGTTTGGTTTTCTACCAATTGATTTCCATTGTTCTCTTTTTTCTGGTGTGGCAATTCCAAGATCTTTTATATTTAGATCGTTGGTTTGGGAGATTGATGACAAACTACTTTCACCACCTACATGGCTACCTATCGAGCCTGGTCTTCTTTCTCCGTATTCATTCCATTCCCGAAGTATTACTTTTTGAACCAACCCAATTAGTTCGGATTCTTTAATTTTTATTTTATTCATAATCTTATTTGTTATCTAAAATTATAAATAGAAATATTTTAATAAAAAAACATATTTATTGAAATAAAAATATTCCAATCACAAATTAATGTAATTGGAATATTTGGGTGATTTGTAGGGTTCGAACCAACGACCTCCTGACTCACAATCAAGCGCTCTAACCAACTGAGCTAAAATCACCATATAAAATAAAAAAAATGTGCCAGCAGATGGATTCGAACCACCGAACTCCGAAGAGAGCTGAGTTACAGTCAGCCGCGTTTAACCACTTCGCTATACTGGCATTATATTATATTGCAACAAAATTGTACATGAAGCAGGATTTGAACCCACGCGGAACTTACGTTCGTCAGATTTGGAGTCTGATGCCTTCAACCACTCGGCCATTCACATATTTAATTTTTGGCGGGAGAAGTGGGATTCCGACCCACGCGCCGCTTTTTACACGACCTATCGGTTTTCAAGACCGACCTCTTAAAGCACTTGAGTACTCTCCCAATTTTTTTGTACTCCGAGAGGGAGTTGAACCCTCATGATTATTTCTAACCGACAGATTTTAAGTCTGTTGCGTCTACCAATTCCGCCATCGGAGCATTTGTACGTCTGAAGGGATTTGAACCCACACACCATTACTGATATTAGTTTCTAAAACTAACGCGGCTACCATTACGCCACAGACGCATATTTATTTCGCGGGAACACCTGGGCTTGAACCAGGGACCTTCACCTTAACAGGGTGCCGCTCTACCAACTGAGCTATATTCCCATTTTTATTAATTATTGTGCGGTAAGAGAGGTTCCAACTCTCGACCCTCTGATTGGAAGTCAGATACTCTAAGCAACTGAGCTATTACCGCGATTGTGATCCTACTGGGACTTGAACCCAGAACCCCTACCTTAAAAGGGTAGTGCTCTATCCAGTTGAGCTACAGGATCATTATTTTGTTGTGTGCCCTGAAGGACTTGAACCTCCGACCTACTGATTATGAGTCAGTTGCTCTAACCGACTGAGCTAAGGGCACGAATTTATATTGTGAACCAAGAGAGATTCGAACTCCCGACCTCAGAGTTCGTAGCTCTGCGCTCTAATCCAACTGAGCTATAAGTCCATGTGTGCGGTGGGGTTGAGTTGAACAACCGACACCCTGATTTTCAGTCAGGTGCTCTACCACTGAGCTACCACCGCGTTTATTTTTGTACCAATTGATGGATTCAAACCACCGACACGAACCTGATGAGGGAACTGCTCTATCAACTGAGCTAAATTGGCATTTATTGTAGGAAATCACGGGCTCGAACCGCGGACATCTTGCCTGTAATACAAGCGATCTACCAACTGAGCTAATCTCCCATTATTTTTTTATTGTAGGGATGACAAGAATTGAACTTGTGACCTCGAAATTATCAGTTTCGCGCTCTAACCAACTGAGCTACACCCCTATATATGTGGAGAAGATGGGACTTGAACCCACGACATTCTGCTTGCAAAGCAGACGCTCTAGCCAACTGAGCTACGACCCCATTTTTTTTATTTTTTATTGCGGAAAGAGTGGGATTCGAACCCACGCAACATTTTATCGTCCTATCTCCTTAGCGGGGAGACCTCTTAAACCACTTGAGTACCTTTCCATTTATTTGTGTTCCCACTGCACGGTTCGAACGTGCGCATCCTTTACAGGAAACCAGAGTCAAAGTCTGGCGCATTAACCAATTCTGCCAAATGGGAATAAATTTTGAGTTCTGTGACGGATTCAAACCGCCGTGTGTGATTTTGCAGACCACCGCCTGTTCGCTCGGCCAACAGAACATTTATTTAGTATCCCAAAAGGGACTTGAACCCCTGACCCTCAGATTAGAAATCTGATGCTCTATCCAACTGAGCTACTGGGACTTGTGGTTGCGGGAGGGGGGTTCAAACCCCCAACACGGTATTACCGATTCTCTTGGTTATGAGCCAAGCATGTTATCAACTACACTATCCCGCGATATATTTTGTCTGGGTAGTAAGACTCGAACTTACGATCTCTTGCGTCCAGGGCAAGCGGATTACCAACTTTCCCACACCCAGATGTGTGGCGGTCTATACGGGATTCGAACCCGTGATCTCGTCCGTGACAGGGACGCAGGGACGGCCAGACTCCCCTAATAGACCATTTATTTTGTACTCGATAGGGGAGTTGAACCCCTCTTCCCAGGTTGAAAACCTGATGTCCTAACCGATAGACGAATCGAGCATGTTTTTTGTTACAATATGTCAAAGATCATTTCTTAATTCTGGAGCTCCCAGAGGGATTCGAACC
>JFJP01045861.1_pt1 | contig 14888 bp, 9 predicted proteins | sample 431651 | NCBI WGS metagenome assembly JFJP01 (sample SAMN02602958, study PRJNA72255) | Microbial mat metagenome, whole genome shotgun sequencing project. | biome: fresh water; feature: sink hole; material: water; isolation source: purple microbial (photo- and chemosynthetic) mats found in...
GGCCACACACCCGATGTAAGAGCCGTATGCGGTAACGCCGCACGTACGGATCCGCGCGGGGGGCGGCTCGAAAGGGCCGTCCCTACCGCCAGTGCGCCAGGCATGGCGCGCAGCGCCATGCGGCGCTGAGAACCGGCAAGCAAAAGCGAACCGGGAAATGACGTGGAGGGTGTAAGTCCCTCTGGAGGCCTTGATGACAGGAACTCCGAGCAGAACAGCAACGGTGCCCATCGTGAGGTGGGATCGGAAGGAAGCTGTGAGCAAAGTCCCGGCCCGAGGAACACGAAGGGCATCCGAGGCGCGTGTTGGTGGGAGAGGAAGCTGGCGTTTCCAAAGCCCAATGTCATTCGGACCAACAGGCGTAAATGCCACGGGTATATGGGATGAACGTCACGCGTCTTACCCTGGGAGATCTGCTCGGTTGCCGCAAGGCAAGCAACGCGAAAGCGGAGCGCAGGCTGGGCAGAAGTCAGCAGAAGTCAGTACTCCACTGTGTAGGTGGAGGAGGACATGAACACGATGAGCCAAACCGGCTCGGAGCTTTCGATGCCTGATGAAGATGCAGTCAACCCGGCTGAAAATCCGGGGCGATCGGGGAGCACCGACGGCAGTACCGTCGGAAGGCCTCGACCAGCGCAGCAAACGGGCGCGGTAAGCGACGATCAAGCTGGAATGTGGCCGCAGATAACCATGGAGGAGGTGCTACGCAGCGAGAACATGAAAGCGGCCTATCACCGCGTGAAAGACAACAAGGGGTGCCCGGGAATAGACAGGATGACTGTCGACGAACTGGGTCCAGCCTTGCAAGCGCAGTGGGAGGTCATCCGGAAGGAACTGCTTGAGGACCGCTATCAGCCCCAACTCGTCCTGAAGGTAGAGATACCGAAGCCGGACGGGGGAGGGACGCGAAGCTTAGGAATTCCAACGGTCATCGACCGATTGATCCAACAAGCCATACTGCAAGTCCTTCAACCGTTCTACGATGCAACTTTCTCAGACGCGAGCTTCGGCTTTCGGCCGGGACGAAGTGCACACCAAGCCGTTGAACGTGCCCGCGAGCATATCGCGGCCGGTCACCGATGGGTCGTGGATGTGGACTTGGAGAAATTCTTCGATCGCGTGAACCATGACGTCCTGATGTCGCGTCTGGCTCGAAGGATCGAAGACAAACGAATCTTACATCTGATCCGACGTTATCTGACGGCGGGAATGATGTATGGCGGATTGGTGTCAGAGCGCTCCCAGGGAACCCCCCAGGGTGGGCCGCTGTCGCCGCTACTGAGCAATGTCCTGCTCGATGAGTTGGACAGAGAACTGGAGCGCCGAAGGCACCGCTTTGTGCGTTATGCCGACGATTGCAACGTGTACGTGCGGTCAGAGGCAGCCGGAAAGCGGGTCATGGCATCAATGGAGCGCTTCCTGGCGGAAGTGCTTCGCTTGAAGGTCAATCGGGAGAAGAGCGCCGTCGATCGCCCCTGGAAACGCAAGTTCCTTGGGTTCACTTTCACGACGCACTACCAGCCCAAGGTTCGAGTGTCCCCAAAATCGCTAAAGCGGTTCAAGGACAAGATTCGCGACGAATTCCGCAAAGGGCGAGGTCGGAACCTCGGTGCCTTTATCAAGGAACTCGGTCCGATCCTACGAGGCTGGATGGCGTACTACCGGAAGGCTGAAGTAAAGGCGGCATTCGATGAACTCGATCAATGGATACGGCGGAAGCTGCGCTGCATTCTGTGGCGCCAGTGGAAGCGGCCAAAGACTCGATGCCGTGAACTCGTAGCTCGGGGACTTGACCCAGATCGGGCCAAGAAAGCGACGGATACGGGCAGGGGAGCGTGGTGGAATGCGGGCGCCAGTCATATGGGGCACGCAGTTCCAAACTCCTACTTCAAACAGCTTGGTCTCGTTAGTTTCCTCGATGAGTATCAGCGACTAATTCGCTCACCGTGAACCGCCGTATACTGAACAGTACGTACGGTGGTGTGGGAGGACGGGGAGGGCAACCTCCCCTCCTACCCGATTCAAGCCGGCTATGGGCTGGAGGCTGGAGGCCCGAAGGGCGAAGGGGTTACAACACATAGCCCTGTCACCAGCTGGGTGAAACTCGCGACGTTTGCAACCCCCTGTCGTATAATGCGTCCAGCCTCCAGCCTCCAGCCTCCAGCCTTCAGCCCCTTCTAGAGTCCTTGAGGGCAGCGACTTTTCAAAGTCGGCAAAGTCGCTGCCCTTGAGGACTCGGGGTGCGGGGGCGCAGCCCCTGCAGCAACAGCCAGCTAGCGGGGCGACGCCCATAATGGGCCTCTCTCCGGTGGTTTTCGGGATGGTGCGCAGCGCCATCCGGAAAGCGCCGGGAGCGTTCGTGCAACCAGTTGCACAATGACCTTGGTGAATGCCGGGTGCTCTGGTCACCATGCAGGCATGGACCTGGACCGCCGCACCCTGCTCACCGGGCTTGCCGCCCTGCCACTGATCGGATTGGTCGGCTGCCAGGACCGCCACAACCCGGAGCCGGAATCCACCATGGACGCAACCGCCACCAACCTCCTCTTCATCATGGTGGACGATCTCAATCTGGCGATCGGCTGCTATGGGCATCTCCTGGCGCGTACTCCCAATCTCGACCGCCTGGCCGCGCGCGGCACCCGCTTTACTCGCGCCTTCTGCCCGTATCCGCTGTGCGGTCCGTCGCGTGCGGCGGTGTTGACCGGCGTGCGGCCGGAATATCTGGGCATGGCCAACAACGAGGTGTGCTGGCGTGAGCGCCGGCCGCACATCGCAACCCTGCCGGAATTGGCCCGGGCCTCCGGTTTCGCCAGCGTCCGGTTCGGCAAGGTCCTGCATCACGGGTTGTCGTCCGGACAATCCTATGATCCCGCCGCCGAAGGGGCGGATCAGCCGCACACCTTCACCGATCCTCCGAGCTGGGAGCAGGAATGGGGAGGTGCCTCGCGCGTGCACGAGTGCCAGGCCTGCGGACCGACCCAGGTCATCGATGGTCGGCCTTTCGGTGGTACGGCGCTGCATACCGTGCGCGCCATCGATGGGCGTGTTCTGCCCGACGCCGAGGTGGCCGACCGCGCCGTCGCCTGGCTGGCGGATCCGGCCCGCAAAGCCCGGCGCTTCGTCTGCTCGGTCGGATTCCACAAACCGCATGTGCCCTTGATCGCGCCCGAACGCTGGTGGGCGCAATACGACCAGGTGCCTGACGCGACCATCGATTTCAGCATGGGCCCCACGGCCGGGCAGCCAGCGGACCTGCCGCCCGGTGTGCTCAAGGTGGCGCGGCTGCACCGCGGCGCCACCCCGGAACAGCGCCGGCACCTCTATCGCGGCTACCTGGCCTGCGTGTCCTGGATGGACGAGCAGCTTGGCCGGGTGCTCGATGCGCTTGACGGATCCGGCCTGTCCGCCTCGACGCTGGTCGCCTTCGTCGGCGACCACGGCTACCACACGGGCGAGCAGGCCCAATGGGACAAGATGATGCTTCTCGATCCATCGCTGCGTGTCCCCTTGCTGTTCGCCGGCCCCGGGGTGGCTCGCGGGGCCACGGCCAACGCCCTTGTCGAATCGACCGATGTCGCACCAACCCTGGCGGGCCGCCTCGGACTGGCCCCCGTGCATCGATGCGCCGGACGTGATCTCGGCCCTTGGCTGGCCGATCCTGCCGGGTTGCCCGATGCCCCGGCCTTCGCCTGGCTGCATGCTGCTGGTCGCGAAGGATGGACCGTGCGTACGGCCACGCACCGATACGGCGTGATGCGTCGCGACGAACAGCCGGCGCGCGCTTATCTCTTCGATCTGCGTTGCGATCCGCACGAATCGCGCAACGCCATCGCCGATCACGACCAGTCGGGGGTGATAGCGGATCTCGATGCCCAGTTGCGTGCCCGCTATGCTGACGACGCCCCCGTGGCGCCTGTGTAGTCACGGGGGAGCGGGGGCGATGTGATTACTTCGCGGCGGCTGCGCTCAGGCGGCGGCAGCGACCTCGCGTGCCAGTTCGACCAGTATCGCGACCAGCGCCTCGCCATCACCCGGGCGCCGGCCTGCCGCCGTGGCGGCGTCCACCTCGTAGCCCCCGGCGGCGAAGTCAGCCTGCGCCGGCCAGTAGCCGGTCCAGCCGTTGGCGTTGCTCAGCAGCACCACCGGGCGGTCGATCTGGCGGCGCAGCTCGGCCGACAGGCTCTGGAACAGTTCGACCGGCGCGGCGAGGACGATGGCGCCGCCCACCGCCCAGGCGGCCAAATCGAGTTCGCCACCGCCGAGATGCAGGGTGCGCTGCGCACAGCGCAAGCCATCGCCCGGTCGGGCGGCGTAAGCCAGCGCGGCGGCGAGGCCGCCAGCCGCCTCACCGAGCGGGACGAGGGCGGCCGGGTCGTCCTGGGTCGCGATCCACGGGTGGGTGTCGCCGCAGGCCCCGAGGCCGAAGACGGCGAAGCAGCCGGGCAGGTGGCGTTCGATGGCGTTGCGTGCCGCACCCGGCCAGTCGGCGCTGACCACGCGGCTGATCTTGCCCAGGCAGACCGGATGCGCGCCGAGACTGAACAGCAGGGCGCTGCGTCCGGTGGCACGACGCAGGTGCAGCACGGCCAGCGCGGGATCCTCGGCCGGCCCGGGATGCAGGTCGGCCTGCTCTTCGGGGTTCCAGCACAGGCGCACGCCCTGGCCGTCGGCAACCCGGCGACTGTAGGCCAGGCCGCACGGCGCGCAGGCCGAGGCGGCCTCGACCGGGACGCGCAGGCCGGCGGCGCGCGCCGCCGCATCGGCGGTGGCGGCGAGCAGGCGGGCGGTGACGCGCTGTTCGGGCGTGCCGCCGTCGGTGCTGACATGCGGCAGCGCGGTGGCGAGGCCGGAACCGAGCGCGGGGTCGTGGGCGAGGGGGGCGCTGTGGGTGTGGGTGCAGGCGACGATGACCTCGCCAGGCTGCATGCCCGCGGCCTGTGCGGCCACGGCGCGCAGGCGGCGCGCCAGCTCCACCGATACGACGCAGTGGTCGAGGCTGACCAGCAGGGCAGCGGTCGCGCCGTCACGCAGGGCGAGGGCTCGCGCGCTGAGCGGGTCGTGCTCGCCGTCGTTGCCGGGCGCGAGGCGCTCCTGGCGGAAGTCATAGCCGAGCAGCGACTCGTCGCGCTGGGTGGGCAGGGCGCTGGCGGCCCAGCCGGCGAGAAGGGCGGTCATGGTGCCAGCATGCTGGGCAGCTATGCGCACTCAACCAGTGCTCTTGTGTCACAAAATAAGGGAATATTCGTTTAGCCGCAATGAAACAAAGACCCGACAGCAGGCGTACAGCAAGGTTCCGGGACGCTCGCCTGGCCAGGATCCTTGCGGCGGTGCTGGTCACCGGTTGCGCGCTGGCGCAGGATGTCGATCTCGCCGGGGCCTGGGAACTGCAGGGCATTCCCGCCGGCGGTTGGGAGGCTTCTGTTCCGACTGGTGCACCGTGGCAGCCGGCGACCGTGCCGGCGCCACGCTGGCAGAGCGAGCCGTCGGCCGGATTGCAGGATGGAGATGGCGTGTGGGTGCGCCGCCGGTTCCACCTCGCCGCTGACCAGGCCGGTCGCGGCGCGGCGCTGGAATGGGAGATGGTGCGCTGGGGCTTCGAGGCCTGGGTCAACGGGGTCGCCTTGTCGGCGGTCGAGGGTTGGGCGCCGGGTTCGCTCGATCTGCCGCCATCCACCCTGCGCCCTGGAGACAACGAGATCCTGCTCAAGGTGCGCGGCTGGAAGCGGGTCCCGCGCGGCAGCAGCGGCGAGGTGCTGTTCCCGATCGGTTCGGCGCGCTTCAGTTGGGGCAACCGCGACGCCTTCGTCGATGGGCCGATCGGTCTCGATCTGCATGACGGGGCGCGCGTCCGCGCCGCCCTGGTCGATGGCGATCCGCTTGCCGGGACGGTGAGCGTTGCGTTGCGCGGCGATTTCCCGGATGGAGCCGTGCAGGTGTTGCGCGTGAGCGATGGAACCGGTCGCGAACTCGGCACGGCACAGGGACCGGCGGCCAGCGTGCTGACGGCCGCCTGCCCTGGTCTTCCGGCCTGGACCCCGGAGACGCCTGTGCTGTGCGCGGTCGAGGTGGTGCTGCGCGCCGCCGATGGTCGCGAACTGGACCGACGTAGCACTGCTTTTGGCGCCCGCCGGCTCACCGTCGATGGTACGCTGCGGCTTGACGGCCGGCCCCTGCCGCTGCTGGGCTCGAACCTGGTGCATGAATGGCTGCGGCAGGACGCGGACCAGCGGCGACGCTTCCTCGTCGAGGACGCCCGGGCGATGAACGTGCGCGGCTTCCGCACCCACACCATGCCGCCGCCGGCCGCCGTTGCCGAGCTGTGCGACCGCACCGGGCAGTGGCTGCTGGCCGAGATGCCGGCGACCTACAACGGCATCCCGACCGGCCTCGACGAGGCCGGCGAGCGGCAGTGGCGCGCGGCGGCTACTGCAATGACGCTGGCCTGGTGCGAGCGCCTGCACAACCATCCGTCGATCCTCGCCTGGGTGCCGATCAACGAACCGCCGATGGATGCGTCGCATGGCCTGACGGCGTGGATCTACGACGATCTGATCCCGGCCGTACGCCGCGCCTCCCCGGGCCGTCCGGTGATCTCGGCGTGGGGCTCGACCGATGAGGTCGACGATATGCATATCTATGCCGGCTGGTGGGGTGGTCACGAAGGCCAGTTCCGCGAGATATGCGAGCGTCAGGTCGCCGCCCGCGTGCCGGGCCGCATCCTTGCCAACACCGAATACATCGAAGACATCTCCGCCGACCGCGTGTACCGCTGGACCGGGACCGCCGATTGGGGTGGAAAGATCCAGCTGCGCTATGCCGCGATCGGTGCAGAGCAGACCGAGGACATGCGCCGCCTCGGCTACACCCTGATCCTGCCCTACTGGTTCTCCAATTGGACGCGCAGCGGCAACTGGTGGCGGGCGGATGCACCGACGCCGATGTTTGCCGCCCTGCGCTCGGCGATGGCGCCGGCGACGGTGGCGTGGGAGCCGGTCGAGCGCAACCAGCCCGCCGGCTCGACCCTGGCGGCGGTCGCGGTGCTGGTCAACGACGGTGCGACCGCCAGCGAGTTCCGCCTGACGGTGCATCTCCAGGCGGACGATCCAGCGTGGTCCCCGGAGGCTCTCGCCGCACCTTTGCTGGCCGAGCGCGTCGTCACCGTCGCGCCGGGCGAGCGGGTGCGCGTCCCGCTGCAGGTGCCGCTGCCATCCGACGAGCAGGAACTGGTACTGATCGCGCGCGCCGGCCCAGTGATGAGCCAGCGCCGGGTGCGCACCCTGCTCCCCACCTCCGCCCCATCGGTGCGCGTGCGCGTGATCGGTGCGCCAGCCACGGCCATCGCAGCGCTGCGCCGGTTGGGCGTCCAGGCGCTGGCCGGGATCGATCCGTCACGGCACACCATCGACGCCGATGTCGTGGTGGTGTGGGAGGACGCGGTCATCGATGCGACAACGCAGGCGGCCGCCGGCCAGCTCAACGCCTGGCTGAAGGCCGGTGGGCGCATGCTGCTGATGCGGCAGCGGCTGTGGGCGGATGAGAATCCATGGACCGCGTTCCCCCGGCTGCCCGATGGCGGCTTCATGACCTTCACCACCGAGGCCGATGCCGCCTCGACGGTGTGGCGCATGGGCGAGGATGCTGCGTTGTGGCGCGGTCTGCGGCCTGCGCACCTCGACGGCTGGAACGGACTGTCGGGAGCGATCGTGCGCGAGGCGATGGTCGCCCCGTGGCTGCCCGGGTTCCCGCCCGTGCTGCAGAACGCCAACGGCTGGATCCCGAGCGGGACCCAGGCGGTGATCGTCGAGGGCGAGGCCCTGGCGCGCGACTGGCCCGCTGATCATGGCGATGCCCGTTTCGTCAGCGAGGGCAAACCGCGCACCTATAGTCATGTGCGTGGTGGTTACGCGCTGCTGTGCACGCGCCAGGCGCCGCCAGTGGGCGGTTACACGGCGCGGGCGCGCTTCACCAGCCCGGCGATGGCCGGTCGCCTGCAGGCCTTCGAGCATGGGCGGATGGGCTCATCGCCCTTCCGCTGGCGCCTCGACGGCGGCGCCTGGCGCGAGGCCGGCACGGATCTCACATGCCGGCGCCTGGTGCGCGTCAGCACGCAGGCCAATGTCTGGTTCGGCTGGAGCGAACTGGGCGATATCGACCTGACGGCAGGTGAACACGAGATCGAGATCGTGGTCGATCAACCCGGCCACGACGCCGCCTGGCTGCTGGCGCTCGACGCCCTCCTCATCACCCCGCGCCATTCCGCCACCGTGCTGGCGCAATCAGGCGGGGGCAAGCCGGTGATCGTCGACCTGGCGGTCGGGGCCGGGCGGCTGACCTGCGCGCAACTGCTGCTCGCAGACCGCCTGGACGACACCTCGCCGGCCTACGATCGCGCGGCGGTGCGGCTGTTCCTCAACATGCTCGGGCGCTGAGCGGCGTTGGCGCTAGGGTCCTTGAGGGCAGCGACTTTGACCTGCCAAGTCAAAGTCGGCAAAGTCGCTGCCCTTGAGGACTCGGGGTGCGGGGGCGCAGCCCGCCCATAATCAGCCTCGGGCTGGGGCGGAGCCCCGCTAGTGCAGCATCCAGGTGGCGACCTGCTCGTAGCGCGCGGCGCCACGGCCGGAGCTGCGCCACAGGCCGATCTCGGACATGGCGCAGGGGCCCCACTCGGCCTGGCCGTTGGCCTCCAGCAGGTGCGGCCAGTCACGGAACAGCGGCAGGCCGCGCGGCATCGGCGCGGGGCGGCACAGGGTGATGTGCGGACGGAAGGCGTCGCCGGATTCGAGGTCGAGGGCTTCGCAGACATCCTGCCGCATCGCGGCGCAGGTCATCTCGGGATCGGACAGCGCAGCGAACACGGCGCGCGGCACCTCGCCGTGGCTGCCGCTGGCGCCGAGTCCGCAGAGCGCGAGGCGCGGCCGACGCAGGCTGCCGGCGACCTCGGCCAGCGCGTCGGGCAGATAGCGCGCCTCGTCATCATCGAGCGGGCCGAGGAAGGCCAGGGTCAGATGCAGGTCTTCGGGATGGGTCCAGCGACCGGGCAGTTCCCAGCTCTGCAGCCGCTCGCTGATTGCAGCCAGGCTGGCGATGCCGGCCTGGTCGGGGCGCAGGGCGATGAAGTGGTTGGGCCGATCACTGGGCATGCGCACACGGTGGGCCGTGACGCGCGCCGTCCAGCCTGGGCTGGCATGAGTCGGCCGCTGAGGTACGGATCGTCCATGCGCGTGCTGCTGCCGCTCGCCGTCTGCGCTGCGCTTGGCGCAGCCGAGCCCACTCTGCCCGAGCAGGGCTGGTCGTGGAAGCTGCGCCTCGGCGCCTTCATGCAGAGCATCGCCAGCGAGGGCGCGTCGGAATCGCGCGACCCGACCATTGCCAGCAGCGCCGATACCACCTCCTACACCCTGAATGGCGAGTTCCGCCCGGTGTGGGAGGGCGGCGACCATCGCCTGGAACAGCGTCTCGACGTCGAATACGGCCAGGTGCGCGGCGACGACGAGCGCGGCTGGATCGAGAACTCGGACCGTCTCGCCTATGGCCTCACCTACGAGCGCAGCATCGGCCGGCCGCATTTCCTCTACGCCAGCGGCTCGGCGCTGAGCGTGTTCACCGGCGCCGAGCCGGACCGCGAGGCCCTCGATCCGTTCATTGCCAAACTGTCGAGCGGTTACGGTCAGCGTCATACCGGCCTGCTGCCGATCGAGGACAGCCTGGTCGGGCGCCTCGGCTGGTTCGTCAGCAAACGCTGGGAGCACGGTGCGCCCTGGTACCAGACCCGGGTGCGCACCGGGCCCGAGGTGCAGCTGCGTTACGAGCGCAAGCAGTCAGAAGATATCAGCTATTTCGCGCAGCAGGACGTCTTCGGCGATGTCCGTGATCCGCGCCATGCCGCCCTGCTCAGCCAGGCCGGGGTGCGCGTCGAGGTGGCCAAGCTGATCAGCATCGAGATCAAGCTGCGCGCCTATTACGAGAGCGAGCCGGACGAGGCAGAAGGTTCGCCGGACGGCTATGATTCCTGGTCGCTGCGCCAGGAGGCGCTGATCGGCCTGACCTGGGAAAGCGAGTCACCGACCGCCACGCCATGAGAGCAAATAGAGGTGCATTCCACTGGTGTAATCGATGATATATTGAAGATATGATCGTCACCGCCAAGAAGCAGGTCCCCTGGTCATGGGTGATCATCGCCGCTCTGCCTCTTGCCGCCGTGTTCTTCCAGGGCGGGGTGATGGGCCAGGCCTTCATCTTCACGCTCAAGAAGTTCTTCGACAATCCAGAGACCATCACCTTCATCATCAGCATACCGCCGCTGATCAACATGGTGGTCGCGGCGGTGGTGTCGCTGCTCTCGGACCGCATCTGGACGCGCTGGGGGCGGCGCAAGCCCTTCCTGATCTTCGCCTGGGGCAAGGGCGTCATCTTCATGCCGCTGATGCCGCTGATGCCGGACGCCACCTCGCTGCTGGTCATCTACTTCATCAGCAGCCTGCTGGGTGCGCTGTCCACGCCCTATGAACCGCTGAAGCAGGAGATCGTGCCGCCGCCCCAGCGCGGCATGGGGTTCGCCTTCGTGCGCTTCCTCGGCGAGGCCAAGAACCTGCTGTTCTTCTTCGTCATGATCGGGCGCTTCGACGACGCCTCGTTCATGGGTCCGCTGATGATCACCGGCGAATTGGTGCTGTACTGGACCATCGGCCTGATGTGGCTGGCGATGCTGCTGCTGCTGATGCTGGGCATCAAGGAGTCGAAGACCGACAGCAACCAGAAGCGCCAGGCGAAGACCTTCGGCTCTATGGTCAAGGCGTTGATCGACCCGCACCTGCGCAACATCTACATCCTGGTGGTCGGCACGGCTGCGCTCGGCGCAGGGCTCGGGGTGATGGGGGTCCTGGTGTACACCGACCAGTGGGGCTATTCGAAGCAGGACATGGGCACCAATGTCGCCATCGGCGCGGCCCTCAACCTGGGGATCGTCTTCGTCGTCGGCTACTTCGCCGACCGCTGGGATCGCATCAAGATCTTCCAGTTCGGCATCATCGCAGCCCTCGTCCTCAAGGCCGTCTACTTTTGCTACGTCACCTTCGTCCTGCCCGACCAGCGGCCGACCCTGGTCGAGATGGTGCTGTTCGGCGAAATGATCGCGGTGGCGGCGATCATCGCCCACACCGTGCAGTCGCCGATGATCTTCGACTACATCGAGCGCGACCGCATGGGTACCTACCAGGCGGGACACGGGCTGGTCACGCATCTGATCGGTTTCGTGACCATCAATGGTGTCGGCTGGTTCGTGAAGGGCTACAGCCTCCTGTTCATGCCGCCGGCTGGCGAGGCGACCCGCATCGTACTGCGCGCCGAGGCCGACCGGCCAGCGATAGAGCAGCGCCTGCAGGCGGCGAGCTGGCAGGACCCTGCGGGCGGCGGTCCGCTCGCCGGCGCGGCCATCGACGCCCGGCCCTGGTTCGCCACCGGCCGCATCGCCGAGCGCGGCATCTGCTATGAGGTGCGACTCGAGGACGCGGCCAGCGAGCGTTTGCACGCCGGGGAACGCGCCGCGGCGGAGAAGGCCAAGAACGCCGCCGGCACGCGCCTGACCACCGCCAAGCACGCGCTGGCGGCGGCGACCGCTGGCGGGGAGGCAACGGCGATGGCCTCTGCCACGGCCGAGGTCGCCGCTGCCGAGGCGGTAGTTGCCGAGGCCGGTGCGGCACTGAAGCGGCACGAGGCCGAACTGAAGCGCCGGGCCGACGCCTTCCGCGCCCAGGTCCTGACCGTGCTTGCCGACCAGACGGTGGCCGAGGGCGAGCAGATCCTGGCCGTGCGCGCCGACCGCGCCCTGGTCGTCGATCTGCGCGCCGATGCCGTCACCACCGACAGCGCCGAGGCCCTGCTCAAGGCGATGCGTGCCGCCGATCCCGCCTTCATCGACCTGCGCGTGATCCGCCTGCCGGACGGCACGCGCGGGATCAGCGCCGCGCGGCTGGCGGGCGATGCCGATGCCGCTGGACTGCGCGAGCGGATCGCGGCCCAGGCCGGCGTCGAGGCGCCGAAGCTGCTCGCCGACGGTGGCCTGGCCCTGGCCGAGCAGCGCGAACGGCCGGTATTGGTCCTTGAGGTGGCGTCGGTCGAGGAACCGCTCGAATCGCTGGACTCGCCGGTCACCCGCCTGGCCCTGTCGGTCGAGGGTCTGTTCGGCGCCAAGCCGCCCGCTTCCGACCGCCGTCTCGGCGCCGCCGCCAAGTCGGTGCGCAAGAACGCCGCCTTCCCCCTGGTCCGCCTGTCGGGCCGGCCCGGCGAGCGCATCGTGGTCGCGACCGCGGTGCTGGGCGAGGACGCACAGGCTGCGTCGGGCGGCGACCGGGCAGCAGCGCTGGAGACCCGGCTGGCCACCCTCGCCGCGCCAGGTGCCGCGCCGGTGCCGCTGCAGCGGACGCTCTACGAGGCGGTGGAGAAGGCCTGCACCGGTCAGCGCCTGACCGTGGTGCGGCCCGAGATCGAGACCGGCTTCGCCAAACTGCGCTACAACTACTTCAGCGGCTACCTGTGGATGATGGCCCTGGGCATCATCGGCCTGCTCATCACCGTCCGCTTCACCCGCATGGTGCGCCGTGGCGAGATCCGCAAGCTCGGCGTCGAGGAGCATCAGCGATGAGCGATCCCGCCGCACCGCTGCCGTCTGCGCCCGAGGCACCCGCCGAGATCTACGTGCCCGGGCTGCGCTGGGCCAAGCTCGGCGTGGTGCTGTTCGGTCTGCTGCTGATCACCCTCGCCATCTACCTGTCGCGCACCCAGTTGCGCCTGCTGCTGGCCGGCACCTGGGTCACCGCCGAGATCGTGCATGTCGTCCTGGTCGAGCCCTCGGGCGGCGCGCGCGTCTTCACCGACGAGGCTGACCTTCTTGCGCACGAGAAGACCACCGAGCATGACCAGCATGCCGTGTACATGCCCGAGTTCACCTTCCGCGGCCCAGACGGGGCGACGGTGACGGTGCGCAGCAGCCATGGCTCGCGCTTCCGCTCGCCCGACCGGCTGGCTGATGCCGATGGCCTGCCGGTGCGGGTGCGCGCCTGCTATGACCCCTTGGATCCGCGCATAGCCGTCCTGCCTTTCGACATCCGCATCTGGTTCGCCAGCGGCATGATCGCCCTGGTTGCCGGACTCATCCTGTTCATCGGAGGCATGCTGTGGTGGCACGCCGAGCGTCCGATCGAGATGCCACGGCGCAGCGCAGGGGATGGCGCCGTCGGACCCCCGGCCAGCCCTCCTGCTGGCCACTAACCAGGAGAATCCATGCGCTATCTCCTCGGCCTGCCCCTGATCGCCCTGCTCACCGCCCAGCTCGCCGCCGGCGAAGCTCCCAACCCCTCGGGCGACGAGGTCGCGGCGGTGTGCATGCTCAATCAGCTGCGCACGGACTATAGACGCGGCGAGGCGGTGGTGCTGGAGGCCATCCGTGCCAGGACGGTGACGATCACCGAGACCGTCTGGTCGAAGAGCGGCAAACACGCCAAGTCAACGCCGCCCCCTGCGGTGTGGCATCCGGCCCTTCAGATCGCTGCGGCTGGGCTCCTGGCTCAAGGCGCAAAGCTGCCGGACAAGGCCCTGTTCGACGCGGGTCCGGCATTGCAGCAGGCCGGCTATCCAGCGGCAGCCGCCGGCGGACTCGTGCTCATGAGCACCGATGCTCCAAGCCTCGCCGTGGCTTTCGCACGGGCCTGCACCACGATCATCAAGGTGACAGACAAAGGGAAGTACACGGTCACCGACCTGGCTGCGCACGAAGCCTGCGTCGAGACCTGGCGCGAGATCGGCCTCGCTGTAAAAACCGGTAAATCCGGCTTGTCGATCTGCATGGTCCTGGGCAAGGGCTCGGCCCCGCTGCTGGCCGGCGGCACGGTATACCGCGACGCCAATCGCAACGGGATCTATGATCCCGGCGAGGGCGTGGTCGGGGCCGTCGCCAGCCTCGGCACTCTGCGTATGAGCACCGGTCCTGGCGGCGCATGGTGGCTGGCAGGTCCCGCTGCGCCCGGTCAGAATCTGAGTCTCGCGGTCGATGGTCTGACGCTGGGCCGTCCGCAACCAGCCGGTGCCACCACCTTCGGCCTTGACTGGAATGTGCCTGCCACGGCCGAGATCAAACGCCTCGACCAACTGATCGCCGAAGCTGAAAAGGCCAATACCGGCTCCGATGAGGCCAAGCGCGTCGTGCCGCAGGCTGCCCTGCTGATCCTCGCCCGCCAGCTGAGCCTCGACGACGCCCGGGCCGCCATGGTGCCCAAGCTGATCGAGGGCGTGCAGTTCCGCTTCGACAACACGCGCGAGAAGGTGCTGGAGGCCCTGGGCGAATCGCCGGCCGAGGCGGCCAAGCTGATCGCCGCGCAGAAGAAGGCCTGGGAGGGCGCCATGCCCGAATGGTTCAAGGAGGCCGCCGCCCTGCCCAAGCTGCGTGAGCAGGTGCAATCCACCATGCAGCTCACGCCTGCCGCCGCCGAGAAGCCAGGCAAGGCCTTGGGCCTTCAGCTCGACAAGGCGATCCTCTCCAGCGTCGAGCCCTCGTTTCTCGACCTCTATCGTACCTGGCGTGAGCAGATCGCCGCCCATCTGGCCTCGGCCAGTGAGCCGGCGAAGAAGAAGTAGGCGCTGGTTCAGCCCGGCTTTCCGCCGACCTCGGCGAGCAGGGTGCGATAGGACACGCCGGCGGCGACGCGTTCATTCACCGGGAAGCGCTGGAGGCGAGGATCACGGCGTAGGCGATGGCGGGCCGCAGGATGAGGCACATCTTGGTCTTCCAGCCGACCGCATCGCCTAGCGGGGCTCCGCCCCAGCCCGAGGCTGATTATGGGCGTCGCCCCGCTAGCTGGCTGTTGCTGCAGGGGCTGTGCCCCCGCACCCCC
>JFJP01038986.1_pt1 | contig 14887 bp, 11 predicted proteins | sample 431651 | NCBI WGS metagenome assembly JFJP01 (sample SAMN02602958, study PRJNA72255) | Microbial mat metagenome, whole genome shotgun sequencing project. | biome: fresh water; feature: sink hole; material: water; isolation source: purple microbial (photo- and chemosynthetic) mats found in...
TTTTTAAGGAAAAATTATGTTTTTCAAAAAGATAGCCTTGTAGTTTATAATATTGAGCATCTAAGAAGTAAATAGAATCTTAAATAATCAGTGCCTTATCTTGTTTTGTTAATTATTATTATTCATACCCTTTTTTATTTAGAATAATTTTAAATTTGCATTCTGATCAGAGTAAGAGTATGGAATCCGGAAAACAAAATGCACGCCGATTGCCACGTTGGATGAAAATGCAGATGCCCAAAGGCGAATCGTATTCAAGAGTTAAAAATATAGTTAACCAACATAAGTTACACACCATTTGCACCAGTGGTAACTGCCCGAATATTGGCGATTGCTGGAATCGCGGTACAGCCACTTTTATGATTTTAGGAGATATTTGTACGCGATCATGCAAATTCTGTGGTGTTAAAACTGGCAAACCTCTGCCTCCCGATTCTGAAGAACCAATGCACGTAGCTGAATCTGTTCGATTAATGAATATCAAACATTGTGTAATTACATCAGTTGACCGTGATGATCTTGATGATGGTGGTTCTGCTTTTTGGGCTGAAACTATTAAAGCAATTAAAAGAGTAAATCCAGAAACAACAATAGAAACATTAATTCCTGATTTTGATGGAGTTAAAGAACTAATTGACAACGTTATTGAAGCCAAGCCAGAGGTTATTTCGCATAATCTCGAAACTGTTGAAAGGCTTACACCACAAATAAGATCTCGGGCAAAATATCGTCGTAGTTTAGAAGTTATCAGGATTATTGCCGAATCTGGTGTTACTGCTAAATCGGGTATTATGCTCGGATTGGGCGAAACAGAAGAAGAAATATTTCAAACAATGGATGATCTTTTAGCTGTTGGATGTAAGGTTTTTACTATTGGTCAGTATCTGGCTCCAACACTCGATCATATTCAGGTTAAAGAATATGTTACTCCCGAAAAGTTTGAAGAATACAAGCAAATTGGTCTTAAAAAAGGTTTTCGTTTTGTTGAAAGCAGCCCGTTGGTAAGGTCTTCGTATCATGCCGAATACCATGTTGAATCAAACAAAAAATAGAACAATGAGTTTAAAAGTAAAATTTGAAGATTTAGGTTTGATTGACTATAAAAAAGCCTGGGATTACCAGGAAGAGATTTTTGCTGAATATTTAAAAGTAAAATCTGAAAGCAGGGACTTGCCCGAAGATAAACAAATTATTATTGAAGGGAAAGTGATTTTTTGTGAACATCCACACGTTTATACCTTGGGAAAAAGTGGAGAACAAAATAATCTACTCATCGCTGATGAGTTTTTAAAAAAGATAAATGCAACTTATTATAAAATAAATCGTGGAGGCGACATTACATATCATGGCCCGGGCCAGATTGTTGGATATCCGATAATTGATCTTGAACGATTTAACTTGCAGGTGAAACAATATATTGCTAACTTGGAGCAATCAATTATTTTTACTTTAGAAGAATTTGGAATAAAGTCGGAACGATTGACAGGAGCAACTGGAGTTTGGTTAGATACAACCGTTCCCGGAAAAACAAGAAAAATTTGTGCAATAGGTGTTAAAGCCAGTCGTTTTATTACCATGCATGGTTTTGCTTTTAATGTGAATACAAATCTTGAATATTTTAACTACATTAATCCTTGCGGATTTGTTGACAAAGGAGTAACATCAATGGAGAAAGAACTCGGACAAAAACAAGATTTTAATCTTGTTAAGGATATTCTTAAAAAGAAAATGGAAAAAGTATTCGGAATGCAATTCTAAAAGATGAAAAATATGAAACAATATATATGGAAAAAAGATGGGTTCTCAAACAAAAAGGGAGAAAAGATGATGTAGAAAAACTGGCACAAGAATTAAATATCGAACCTGTATTAGCAAACCTCTTGGTACAAAGAGGTGTTAAGACTTTTGAAGATGCCAGAAAATTCTTTCGACCAGAATTAAGCGATCTTTACGATCCCTTCTTAATGAAAGACATGAACCTCGCTGTTGATCGCATTGAGAAAGCGATTAAAAACAACGAAAACATACTGATTTATGGCGATTATGATGTGGATGGAACTACATCAGTTGCTTTAATGTATTCTTTTATAAAGAATTTTTATCCCAATATTGATTTTTATTTGCCCGACAGATATAGTGAAGGATACGGTATATCATTGCAGGGAATAAAATACGCCATTGAAAAGGACTTTAAGCTTATCATTGCTCTCGATTGCGGGATAAAAGCAAATGAGAAGATTGAGTTTGCTAAGCAGAATGGTGTCGATTTTATTATCTGCGACCATCACTATCCTGGAAGCGAAATTCCCAAAGCAACAGCAGTTCTCGATCCTAAACGTCCGGATTGCAGTTATCCGTTTAAGGAATTATCGGGTTGTGGAGTCGGATTTAAACTGATACAAGCTTATTCACAAGTAAACAATTTACCTTTCGAAGGATTAACCGAGTTTCTTGATCTAGTAGCCGTAAGTATTGCCTCGGATATTGTACCAATTGTTGATGAAAATAGGATTCTTGCACATTTTGGCTTAATCCAGATCAATAAAAAACCTTGCGAAGGATTAAAATCCATCATTCAGATTAGCGGATTAGCTGGAAAAACAATTGCTATCGAAGATATCGTATTTAAAATCGGTCCCAGAATAAATGCTGCAGGAAGAATGGAGTCTGCTCACAAAGCTGTCGAACTTCTTTTAGCTGTAACTGCTGCCACAGCTAAAACAGGAGCAAGCGATGTGGATGACTTTAATGATGCAAGAAAGAATATCGATCGATCCATTACTCAGGACGCCCTACGAGTATTATCAAGCGAATCAAAAGATAGTAAGCAAAAATCAACTGTTTTGTTTAATTCAAAATGGCATAAAGGAGTTGTTGGTATTGTTGCATCAAGGTTAATAGAAACATACTATCGCCCAACAGTTGTATTAACTGCATCAAATGGAATGGCAACTGGATCGGCTCGTTCTGTAACTGGTTATGATATTTACCAAGCAATTGAAAAGTGCAGTGATCTGCTCGAAAATTTTGGCGGTCATATGTATGCTGCAGGTTTAACGATGAAAATAGATAATGTAGATAAGTTTAAAGCGCGCTTTGAACAAATTGTTTCGGATACGATACTTGACGAACAACTCATTCCTCAAGTTGAGATTGATTCGGAGCTAAGACTAAGCGAAATAACACCCAAGTTTTTCAGAATTTTAAAACAGTTTCAACCTTTTGGACCAGAAAATATGGCTCCTGTATTTTTAACTGAAAATGTTTCTGATAACGGTGAAGCCAGAGTTGTTGGCCCAAGTAAAGAGCATCTTAAATTAGGTATTATTCATGAGGAAGAACCTTTTAAGGCATATCCTGCAATTGCTTTTCAACAAGGTGATTTTTTCGAATACATCCGCTCAGGCGATTCATTTGATATTTGTTATTCAATTGATGAAAACAATTTTAGAAACAAATCAACAATTCAGCTTAATATTAAGGACCTAAAAATCAATAATAGAGACTAATAAAATAATAAAGGAGAGTAAATTTTGCTCTCCTTTGTTTTTGATCTCTTATTCGCTTGTCATAATAAATAATGGCTGCAATTCAAAGCTTTTATAAAATGGTCTTAATCTTTCGGTATTATAATGTTTTGCCAGATTAACAACCTTTTTCGAATTGATCACCACCTCTATTGGAATATTATCGTATCGACCATTACTAAGAACCACTAGTCGTCCATGAATACCTTTAAGTATAAGATCTAAAGCAAGATTTCCATAAGCCATAGGAACTATAGAATCTATTGCATCCGGATCGCCACCACGCACAAGATATCCGAGCTTCTGATTGATAATACCAATTGGTTTACCATTATTAAATTTGGGTGAAAATTCTTTTAGTTTGAGCGAAACCAAATCTCCTATTCCTCCCAGTTTTGCATGACCAAACGCATCTCTATCCTGAGCTTCGAAAATCATATCACTCCCTTCGAACATAGCTCCTTCAGAAACTAAAACAACTGAATATTTGCTTGGGTTATTAAATCTGTCTTCAATTAATAATTCGGTCAGTTTTTCCACATTGAATTTATATTCAGGAATTACACAACGGTTTGCAGCACCAGCCATTGTAGGCAACATTGCAGTAAAACCGGCATACCGGCCAAATACCTCAATTACGAGAAAACGCTCATGCGATCCGGCAGATGTTCTCAGGTTATTTGTCATCTGAATAGTTCGGGTAATACATGTACTAAATCCTATGCAATAATCTGTTCCAGGAACATCATTATCCATGGTTTTAGGAATACCAACTATTTTAATATTTTCTCTATATAAACGAACAGCATAACTCAACGTATCATCTCCACCGATTGGAATAAGATAATCAATACCCAAAAACTCGATGTTTTTTAGTACTTCTGGAGTAAGGTCGTTTTTTTCTTTGTTATACCTGGTTTTTAAATGCTCAGGGACATCGTACTTTGTAACTTTTTCAGGATTTGTTCTTGAAGAATGTAGAAATGTGCCTCCTGTTCGGGCTGATTTGTTTACTAGATTTTCGGTAAGAACCAGAAAACATTCTGAATTATCAAACTTTTTATCTCGGATAATATTTACAAGACCAGCCCATCCGCGACGAATACCAATTACCTCATAACCTTCGCGTAAAGCTCGAATTGTTACAGCCCTAATTGCTGGGTTTAATCCGGGAACATCACCTCCTCCTGTCAGAATTCCTATTCTTCCTTTTTTCTTAATTACTTCTGCCATGTTCATCCATATTAAATTACAAAGGGTTAATTTACAAAATAATAAAATTAAAGCAAAGAAAATGTATCCGTTTAATTACCTTGACGATAATCTCATTTACAACCAATATCATTTAAAATAAGTTTAAAGTGGATTTTAGCAACAGAATAATTTAGGGGAATAATACCATTTCAAAAAAATAGTAATATTTTTATCTCCCAATTGACAAGAATACTTGCATGATAAAAACTCTTTCAATAATTATTCCGGCCTACAACGAAGAAAAAACGATTAATCAAATTCTCGATAAGGTAATTGCCGTAAATCTTGGAGAAATTTCAAAAGAAATAATTATTGTCAATGATTGTTCGAATGACAGAACAAAAGATATCATAGAAACTTATATTAAAGATCATTCCTCGGAAAACATTCGGCTAATTAATCAGGAAGTAAATCAGGGTAAAGGAGCTGCTTTGCATAAAGGAATTTTAAATGCAACGGGTGAATATTTAATTATTCAGGATGCAGATTTGGAATATGATCCAAATGAGTTTATGGATTTATTGCAGCCAGTTCTTAAAGCAAATGCTGATGTAGTTTATGGATCAAGGTTTATGGGTTCAAATCCTCATCGTATTTTATTTTTCTGGCATACCATAGGTAACCGTTTTCTTACCTCTTTGTCAAATATCTTTACTAACCTGAACCTTTCCGATATGGAAACGTGCTACAAACTAATGCGGACAGAAATTGTACAAAAATTTAATCTTAAAGAAAAAAGGTTTGGCTTTGAACCAGAGATCACCGCAAAATTATCAAGAGTTCCAAAAATAAAAATTTACGAGGTTGGGATATCATATTATGGTCGAACCTACGAAGAAGGGAAAAAAATCAACTGGAAGGATGGATTTAAAGCTATCTACTGCATTTTTAAGTATAATTTATTTTCACGAAAATAACCATGAGGATTAACTACAGGGTAAGATGGCTTATTTTTATCTTTTCGGTATTGTTTATTCTATTCGGATTATTGGTTTTATTCAGTACTTCGGCTGAAGGAGGTGCTGATAATTACGCTCATTTCAGACTCGCCCGTTATGCTTTTAAGTACCCCGTATTTTTTCTCGATCACTGGGGCAAACCATTATTTACTATTTTTAGTTCTCCTTTTGCTCAGTTTGGATTTATGGGTATTCAGTTTTTTAATGTTATTGCCGGATTACTTTCAGCCTTTTTTGCCTATTTAACCGTTCGCAAACTCGAATTTAATAATGCATGGCTGGTAATTATTTTTACCTGTTTTGCACCTGTTTATTTCATTATTATGCTTTCGGGATTAACCGAGATTCTGTTTAGCCTAATTCTGATATTTTCAATTTATCTTTTTTTCGATAGAAGATTTTTTGCCTCATCGATTATAGTATCGTTCATTATTTTTTCGAGAACTGAAGGTTTTATGTTCCTAATCCTGTTTTTAGTTGGATTTATAATTGAAAAAAAATGCAGGGCTATTCCATTTCTACTAACAGGTTTTGTTTTTTTCAGCATTCTTGGATATTTTGCTTTGGATGATTTTTGGTGGTTTATAAATCAAAACCCATATACAGGAGCAAAAAACATTTATGGATCGGGAGAATTAACACATTTCATTCAAAATACTAAAAAGATTAACGGTATTCCATTGGCTATTCTGGCAGGATTGGGGATTATAAGCATTGGAATAGATTTATTCAAAAAGTCCAAAAGAACACGACAACTAACCATGGAGATTGTTCTAATTTTATTTGGTTTCCTTAGTTATCTGGCAGCACATTCAATTGCATGGTGGCTAGGTATTGGAGGTTCTCTCGGGTTAATTCGCGTAATGGCAGCAGTTATTCCTTTGGCTTCAATACTGAGTTTGCGTGGTTTCAATCTTGTATTCGACTGGTTAAAATTCAATCAGTTTGTTCAACTTGCATTAAAAATAGTTGTTTTAATAATTGTAATTAAAGTTCCTTACGATTTATATTCATTGCCAGTAAAGCAAGACGGTCGAGAAAAGTTGCTAACAGAGGCTGCAGATTGGGTAAAACTGAATAAGCTTACAACTCAAAAAATTTACTATTACGATTTGTATTTTATTCACCAGCTCAATGTAAATCCATTCGATCAGAATGTCTGTTTTGAGAAGGTGCCTGACAAATTAAATCCCGGATTAAATATGCCCGAAGAAAGTATTTTGCAATGGGATGCACATTTTGGTCCAAACGAAGGACAATTGCCTCTCGATTCGTTAATAAAAAATCCACGTTTTAAATTACTAAAAATATTTAAACCTCACGAACCATTTAAAGTACTTAATGGGTATGAATATGAAGTATATATTTTCCAGAGAACGGATTTCAGCTAACAAAAACTTTTAGAATTGCTTAAGAATAATAAATATACATTACTGGTTTTTCTAATTATCGCTCTGGTATATATCTGGACCGTTTTTAACATTTCGAAATGGCGCAAAAACCTAGTTATAAATAACGATATCGTCTCTTATTATTCGTATTTACCTGCTGCATTCATTTACAACGATTTAAGTTTTAGCTTTGTCGATAGTTTACCTGCAGGTTTCGAGGGTCGAATATGGGTTCAAACAACTCCATCCGGAGATCGGGTACAAAAAATGACAATGGGTCTTTCGGTTTTATATGCTCCTTTCTTTTTTACTGCTCATCTAATAGCTCAAATAAATGATTATGATGCAAACGGATACTCCGAAATTTATAGCATGTTTTTATGCTTTGCCGGATTATTCTATGGATTACTTGGTTTATTTATTCTTTCGAAAATCCTTTTGCGATTCTTCAATGATAAGATAACTGCATTGGTAATTTTGATCCTGGCTTTTGGAACAAATTACTTCTATTATGTTACCAACGAAGGTGAAATGTCGCACTCATTTTCGTTCTTCCTTTTTAGTTTGTTTTTTTATTTTTCGTTGGAATGGAATAAAAATCAATCGATAAAAAATACTATTTCACTTGGGTTAACTGGTGGTTTAATAATTTTGGTAAGACCGACTAACGGAGTTGCTTTATTAGTTCCGATTTTATTTGGTATTTATGATTTAAAAACCTTAAAATCAGCCTGTAATTTGTATGTTAAAAACTGGTTTAAATTACTAATAATCGGTCTAATTGTCTTTTTAATTTTTCTTCCTCAGCTGCTTTATTGGAATTATGCAACTGGTAATTTTCTATTTTATTCGTATGGTAAGGAAGGATTTTTCTTTTCAAAGCCACAGATAATAAACGGTTTATTTAGCTATCGAAAAGGTTGGCTTGTTTATACACCAATAATGCTATTTGCTATGGCAGGAATTCCTATACTGTTTAAAAAGATGAAAGATTTTTCAGTGGCGATAACCATCTTTTTTATCTTAAATATCTATATCATATTTAGTTGGTGGAGTTGGTGGTATGGTGGGGGATTTGGAGCGCGTCCTCTTATCGAATCTTATGTATTTCTTTCTATTCCGTTGGCTGTTTTTATTGATTTTATATTTAAGCAAATAAAACCTATAAAATACCTTTTTGGTATTTTAGTTTTTCTTTTTCTTAGTCTCAATCTATTCCAAACATGGCAATATCGTCGAACAATAATCCATTGGGATTCGATGACAGAAGAAGCCTATTGGGCTGTTTTTGGAAAACAACATTTCCCTGAAAATTATAAAGATTTAATTCAAACACCCGATTATCAAAAAGCTCTAGAAGGTGAAACAGAAATTCAAAAAAAATAATTAATTTCTTAACCATCGGCTATTACCCATTTTTTTATTGTAAAATGATTTATTCCTTAAAACTAATTATGAGAAGTAATTGGAGTCCTTTTAATTACAATGAATAAAATTGCAGAAAGAATAATCAAAAAAGTTACTAAGCTTACGTAAAACCCCCAGACTATTTTTTGGGGTCGATATTCAAATTTTACGATACTCTCACCTGCATCAATCCAAGTTGACATAAAAGTGAAATTTGAAACAATGATTTTACTTTGTGTATTATTAACCGAAACTTTCCAACCAGGATATGAATTCTGAAGATAAGATAGCAATTGCTTTTTATCTGTTTTGATTTTAATTTCTATCATATTGGGGGAAAATTTCAATATTTCAATTTTATTACAAGACAAAGTATCGTAAAAACTTGGATCAATGATATTTTCTGCACTCAGACTATCAGCAAGAAAAACAACTGGATTATTAAGAGCCGGAATGTAATTCCCTGTTTCCTGCGATGCTAAAGTCGTTTTTAAGAAATATGGTGTATATCCATCAAATGTCGGCTTTTTATAATACATGTTCATATTCCGCCATAAATAAGGAATTGGGATGTTTGAGTTTTCTGAATTAGCAATTATTTTTTGATGTAAATCTGGTTTAGGAAATCCCTCAGGTAAATTCTTTAACGCATTTTGAATTGGGTTTGGATCTTTAAAATCTATAATCGTATAATATGTATTAAGCTGAACAGATAAAATCATATCTGCAATTGCAATAACCAAAATGATATAGGAAAAAGCTTTTAAAGAGTGCTTTAAAAATGAAAAATACAATAAACTTAGCAATGAAATCAATATTGCTGCTTGTAAGAATATTCGTTCATTGATTGTTGCTGAGTTATAAAATCCGTTAAACTTCAGAAATAGGAGTTCCTTAAATTTCCATTTTTCAATAAAAAAACTGTTATAAATAAAAAAACCTATTATAATCAACGTAAGACCTATGAGAAGATATAAGATTGTTTTATCCTTTTTATTTGACATTGTGAAGTTATTGTATCCAATACCACCGACGAGGATGAAGGAAGAATAGGCAAAAAACCGAAACACCACAGGAAATCTAAAAACATCCATAAATGGCAAATAATAAATCCACTTACGAAACGGGAAAATATCAGCCAATGCAATACTTAACAAAAACAATCCAAGCAGGAAAAAGCCAATAGCTTTTTTATCCTTAATAATTAATGCATAAGTTATAAAAACAATTAAAACGACTCCAATATAACAATTCACCATTGAGAAATCAGTTCCATAAAAATCAACATTAGCAGTAGTTGCAAAAGGAAAAATAAAAGAAATTAATGCCTGGTAATTTAATGGATATGCTTGAACATAATCAATAGAAAACTTATCAGCTCGTGAAATATAATTTGATAATTCAAAAGATGAAATTAAAACTACTACACTCAAAAAAAGGAATAACAAAACAATCCAGCCATTTTTTATTAAATACGAGGCAATAGATTGTTTAGACGAGATTTGTTTAAATAAATAGTAAATAAATATCCCAAATAGAATATAAGAAGTAATAATAAAAAAAGCAGGATATCCTCCGGAGAGCATAAAATATAAACAGATTATAAAAAACAACCCGGTTAGAATATCGTTCGTTTTACAAAACTTAACATAAAAATAAATTATAAATGGAAACCATGCCCCACTTACAATCCAGCCAAAATGTTGCGCATTACTTATAAATAACCCCGAAAACATAAACGATATACTCGTAAGAATTTTAGTCTTTCTATTAAAAGCTAAGAGTTCACCCAATTTATAAACTCCCAAAGCTCCTATTAAGAGATGAAAAAAATATTCATACTGCAATGTTAGCAGATCATTACCAAATGCAAGTCCCAATATCCAACTTATTGGATACCAAGTCATAGGATCAGCTGATTGAGGAAATCCAGATGTAAGAAATGGATTCCAAAGGGGCAAAATTCCATTTCTTAAACATTCAGAAGTAAAATACCTCCATGGAAGATTGATGTCAATAATATCCCATTTCATAATATTTTGGAAAAAGGCAATTTGCCACATGCCAAAAGTTAATACAAATACAATGATTAATATATCCGTGAGAACTGGATAGTTGTTTGAAAAACTCTTTACCCTATTTGAAATTAAAAACATGAGAGAATATTAACTAGTGAAAATACAGAATTATTTTATGATTGAAAACATCAATTATTAAATGTCTCAGGATTGAAGAGTCATAAACAATTGATAAATATCACCATGTGAATAATCTATTTCGAAATTGGATGGGCATAAGCGATAATATCGTTGCCTGTAATTTCTTTATCACATAAAATTATAAGTCGCTCCAAAACATTTCTGAACTCGCGAATATTTCCTGTCCAGTTTATTTTTTGAAGTTCTTTAATAGCTTCAGGCTTTATTGTTTTTTTAGGAACCCCATAATCGGTGCAAATTAAACTATTAAAGTGTTCCGCAAGCAACGGGATGTCATCCTTACGTTCATTAAGCGATGGAACATGAATAAGAATTACACTTAATCGATGGTACAAATCTTCGCGGAAACTATTTTTTTGTATTTCTTCTTTGAGATTTTTATTTGTAGCAGCAATAATCCGAACGTCAACATTAATATCTTTATCACTCCCAACTCTAGAAACTTTTTTTTCCTCGAGTGCTTTAAGAACCTTGGCTTGTGCATTTAGACTCATATCTCCAATTTCGTCCAGAAATATAGTACCGGTATGGGCTTGTTCAAATTTTCCCTTTCGTTGTTTATGAGCAGATGTAAAGGCACCCTTCTCATGGCCAAACAATTCACTTTCAATTAATTCAGATGGAATTGCCGCACAGTTAACCTCTATAAATGGATTTCCGGCTCGTGAGCTTTTCTCGTGCAGCCATCTGGCAACAAGTTCCTTACCAGATCCATTATCACCAGTAATCAATACGCGTGCATCGGTAGGTGCAACTTTTTCGATCATGTTTTTTACTTTATTTATTGCATCTGATTCACCTACAATATCGTATGTTTTATTTACCTGTCGTTTAAGTATTTTCGTTTCCTTTATCAACGAATTTCTATCCATGGCATTTCTTATAGTAACCAACAATCTATTTAGATCGAGGGGTTTTTCAATAAAATCATATGCTCCCTTTTTTATTGATTCTACTGCAGTATCGATATTTCCATGACCTGATATCATTATTACTGGAACGTCAGCAGTTTCAGAAATTATATCCTCTAATACTTCAAGACCATCTTTTTTAGGCATTTTTATATCCAACAATACCACATCATATCTATTTGTTTTAAATAGTTCCAATCCTTGATCTCCTTCGCTTGCCAAATCAACCTCATGCTTTTCGTATTCGAGTATTTCTTTTAATGTTTCGCGAATACTTTTTTCGTCATCGATAACCAATATTTTTGCCATACCTTTATTATTTAGCCATTTATTATTTTATCAATCATTCCTTCTTTTAATGCAAAGGATGATTGAACCAAGGTTTTAATTTCAAGTTTCTTGATGATAAAATTAACAAAAATACTTGCCAGTACAATCATTTCTATTCGCACAAATTCTAACCCTTTAAAATTTAATCTTTCTTGATAAGTTGATTTTAGAAGATGGCTATGAAGTTCGAAGTAATCTAATAGATCAATAACAAAACTATTTTGATTCTTAATCATCTTCTTATCCAACACTTTGTGTTCAATAATCATTTCTCTTAATGAATCAAACGTACCTGAAGAACCAATGAGTCGCTTTGGTTTAAATTTCTGTACAGCCTGATATAATGAATTTAATTCTGAATCTATGTAATCCTCAACTTGTCTAACTTCCTCTCTTGTAATGGGATCAGATGGATTAAATCTATCAAGAAGCCTTGCGATTCCAAGATCAAAACTTTGTTTCCAGTGCAAACCTGATTTATTTACTATAATAAATTCATTACTACCACCGCCTATATCCAGCAAAAGATCGTAACTTTGGTTAAAATTAACAGTCTGTTTTATGCCTCTATAAATTAACTCCGCCTCTTCATCACCCGTAATAATTTGAACATCAATACCAAACTGTTCTTTAATCACCCTTACTAATTGTCTGCCATTTTCGCTGCTTCGTATCCCGGAAGTTGCTGTAGCAAAAACTTTGTCAACCTCATATTTATTGATCGATTCAACATGTTTTGCTATTCCATCTAACGCACGCTGAAAAGCTTCCGGAGTAATTTCTTTTTTATTAATTCCTCCTTTACCCAATTTAACTCCTGCCTTATCATTAAAAACTATTTGATATTGATTATTGTTACGTATTTCTGCAATAACCAGATTAAATGTATTTGTCCCTAAATCGATAACAGCAATTCTCATAGATATAAAAATAAAAAAACTATCTGCTAAATAAACAGATAGTTTTGAAAAAATAAAGCATTAATGAATAAATTAATATTTATATCGAATCCATTTCCAGAGTTCTTTATAATTTATTTTTTTGCCATACATTAATATACCTGTTCTATAAATCTTACCAGCAAGCCAGGTTGTAAAAATAAATGTTAAAATAAGTAATCCCATTGATAGTGCTAGCTCCCAAAAAGGAACTCCAAATGGAATACGCACCATCATAACTATGGGTGATGTAAATGGGATTATTGAAAACCAGAATGCAACAGAACTTTCAGGAGTCTGAATAGCATTCATCATAACAAATATTGCCAGAATAAGAGGGATTGTTATCGGTAACATGAATTGCTGGGTATCCGCTTCGTTATCTACAGCAGAACCTATAGCAGCAAACAAAGAACCATATAATAAATAACCACCAATAAAATAGAAAATAAACATGGCAATTACGATACCGAAATCGAAAGACTCCAGCTCTTTAAAAACACTTTCAATCCCCTCCACATTTTCCTGCGGAACGGCTAGCTGAGCTTCTTCGGGTAAGTTTTCAGCAAACAAATCCTGAGTAGCAGCCTGTTGTGCAACAATTTCCTGAGCATTTTTTGTTCCTAATTCAGGGAATGCAAACGTTTTAACTCCTGCAACAATAGCAAAAGTAAGAATGATCCACAATAAAAACTGTGTTAATCCAACCAATGCCACACCAACAATTTTACCCATCATTAATTCAAAAGGTCGTGCAGAAGATATAATAATTTCAACTATTCGGCTCGATTTTTCTTCGATAACCCCTCTCATAACCTGAGATCCAAACATAAAAATGAAAAAATAAATCAGGAATCCACTTGCATATCCAATACCCATAGCTATTTCGGTTGATCCCTCTTTTTCCTTTCCATCTTCGGTCCATTGAATTGTTCTAATGGACACATCCGATTTTATTGATTTGAGAATATCATCATTAATTCCGGCAGCGCGTAACTTTTGATTTTTCAGCTCTTTCTCCATCGAGCTTGAAATGTAATTTTTTACTGCAAAGCTCGGTTGCTTTTCAGAAAATAAATGTACGGCACTTGGCTCGTAAGTAATACTTGGTAAAATATGTAAAACAGCATAATAATCAGATTTTGCAAAACTTGCTCTAACATCGTTTAGTGTTGTATTTTCGAGAAATACAAACTTAATATAATCTGTGTCCGCTATCCTTTTTTGAATTGCATTATTACTATCAACTCTATTATAAAATACTTTAGAACTATCAATTACAGCAATGGTTTTTATATCAGTATCTTCCATTGAGGCAATCCAGGCAGGAGCTATAAAAAGAGCGGCAAACAATATCGGCCCAAGAATGGTCATAATAATAAATGATTTCTTTTTAACTCTTGTTAAATACTCTCTTGATATAATTAATCGAATTTTATTCATGACTTTATTGATTTAACTACTTGTTTTTATTTGCATTAACTACATTAATAAAAATATCATTCATACTTGGCATAACCTCATTAAATGATAATATTTCAACAGTTGGAAGTATTAATGACAATAATTCGTTTTTGTTGGTTTGATGAAGCAATTTAATTCGAACTGCATCTTTTCCATTAACTTTTAATTTGTCTACCACTTCATAATGTTCATTAAGTGAATTCTGAAGTTTTTCAGATTCTCCATTAAATAAGACCTCATAAATATTAGATTTATATTGATTTCTAATATCATCAATCTGTCCTTCGAGAATATTTTTCGATTTATTTATTAATGTAATATGATCGCATAAATCTTCTACTGTTGACATATTGTGAGTAGAAAATATAATGGTAGCTCCATTTGCTTTCATGTCGAGGATTTCCTGTTTTAACATGTTTGCATTAATCGGATCGAAGCCACTAAAAGGCTCATCAAATATGAGTAATTTAGGTTCATGTATAACAGT
>JFJP01040401.1_pt1 | contig 14886 bp, 9 predicted proteins | sample 431651 | NCBI WGS metagenome assembly JFJP01 (sample SAMN02602958, study PRJNA72255) | Microbial mat metagenome, whole genome shotgun sequencing project. | biome: fresh water; feature: sink hole; material: water; isolation source: purple microbial (photo- and chemosynthetic) mats found in...
GCTGCTATCCTTATAAACATAAGGCTTTTAGACTTTTCGTTCAGACACTAATTAGGTACAACTAACTATAAATTATCTAACAAAGTTAATTTAATGTCAATTTTTATATAGATTTTAACAAAGATTTTAGTATTTTTTTGTAAATTAACTAGTTGAGTCTTTAAAAGTTTAACTTACTTTGAGTAAAGATAAGCTTTGTAAAGTTATTTTCTCATTCATAAAAGTGTTTTACTTAATAAAATAATTTTTATAGATTTGTTTTGTTAGGTGTTGTAGTGTTCTATAGTTAATGGATATGAATCTGCATTAGGCTTCAGCTCCTCGGGCCGAGTGTCAAGCTCATCTGAATTGACTATATTATGCTGACCATGTTTAAGGATAAATTTGCTAACAACTTAAAATCAAAGTTCGTAGATTTGCCTTTTTCCATTAAAATTATTTCTAGATAATGCTAATTTTGGTCTTAGTTGTCGTAGAATTGAAAATCTAATAATAATGCTCAATAAAAATCTTCTTTGTTATCTAATATTGACTACAATGTTTTTTACTATTATGCCATGTACTGTCTTAGCAAAAGAAAAAAAACATACTTGTATTAAGCTTATTGTCAAAGAACATAAAGGCTTAGAAGGCTCAGTAAAAGAAGTTATTAAAAAACTTAATGGACTTTCTCGAAATATGGAGAAAACAGCAAAACTATATAATACCATAAATCAGAAAGCTTATTGGGAAAGTGAAGCTAAGAAATCCTTTTTAAAATATCTACAATCAGATGGTTATTATGCTGCAACTATTGAAACAGAATTTACAGAAGGAGAAAACACCATTATTTTTTATATTAATGGTTGGCAAAGATACAAAATAAAAAGACTTCTTTTAAAACATGCGGAAAATAGCAATCATAATATTAAAGAGCCAGCTTTTAACGATCTCAAAATTAAAGAAGGAGATTTCGCAGTTGCTAGTAATATTATCGATGTACAAAATGCTATAGCAGATGCTATTGAAAAAAATAATTGCCTTTTAAGTTTAGAGGTAACGCATGAGGCTGTAATTGATCATTTAGATGATAGTATCACAGTTGATTTTATAATTAATGCTGGACCTAATGCTAAGGTAAAATCGGTTGATTTGAAAGGTTTGAGTTCAGTAGATCCTAATTATGTTAAAAAGCTAATACCATTTAAAAATGGTCAGTGTTTTCGGCGTTCATTAATTACAGAAGCTCAAAATTCATTGCAAAAAAGTGGGCTTTTTGCAATCACAACACCAGAAATTCCAGATCATACAGATGATAATGATGAAGTGCCTATTATATTCGATTTAAAAGAACGAAAGCACAGAAGTTTAAAAGCTGGTTTCAGTTATGGAAGTGATTTGGGGTTTGGCATTACCACTGGTTGGAATCATAGAAATTTTTTAGGTAGTGGTGAAACAGTGAAAGCTGAACTATTTGCTAATCAAAGGGAACAAATAGTTGATCTTATTTTTGCGAAACCTTTTTATAAACAAGATAATCAAACTTTAAAAATAGGAATTTCTGCAGAAAATCTTGTATCCAAAGCCTTTAAGAGTAGAGAGGGTGCTGCATTTGCTGGTGTTGAAAGAAAGCTAAGCGATATATGGACAGCAGGTGTTTCTGGAAAATATTCTTATAGTGTTATAAAAGATGCTAAAAGTACACAAAATTTTTCATTTTTGTCCGCTCCATTATTCATTAAACGTGACACAAGAGATAACTTCTTAAACCCTCGTAAAGGCAATGAATTACAATTAAAAACGGAGCCATTTTATCCAATAAAAAAAGAAGGTAAATCATTCTTGAAAAGTGAAGTCACGGTTGGTAAATATATTCCCTTCCGTATGAAACTTGAGCCCGTTGTAGCGGTTAGAGCATTGCTTGGATCAATTAGTGGCGCAAAATCAGCAAGAATACCAGCAAATGAAAGATTTTATGTTGGTGGAGCTGGGTCTGTTAGAGGTTATGCTTATCAGCTTGCTGGGGATTTAGATGAAAGACATCGCCCAATTGGTGGTCGTTCAATGATTGAAACTAATATTGAATTTAGAGTAAGAGTGAAAAATGATATTGGCTTTGTAGTTTTTTTTGACAGCGGAAATGTATACTCCTCAATTACACCACAATTTAACAAAAAAATGTTTCACGGTTATGGTTTTGGTGTTAGATATTTTAGTGGATTTGGACCTTTAAGACTAGATGTGGGTTTTCCACTAGCGGGGCGAAAAAAAATTGATAAAGCTTTTCAGGTATATTTTGGTATTGGGCAGAATTTTTGATTTTGACTTAGCTGCTTATGCTATAGTAGAACTGGTTTGAATTGGGTGCTAATTATGTAGAGTCATCCCCTCGTAGGAATGACAAATATAAAAAAGTTATAACATTATAAAGAAAATGAAGCTTATATTACGATTTTTATTATTTTTAATCATAATATTTGCAATATTATTGATGACAATTTTTGTTTGGCTACAAAGTGATAGTGGAATTAAAATAATTAGTAATTTTATTACTGAATATGTTGAAAAAAAAACTGATTATAATTACAAAGTAAAGGTTGAAAACATAACTATCTCCTTGCCACTGGTAGTAAAGGTACAAAAAATAGTTTTTAGCGACAAAGAAGGGGATTTTGTTAGTATTGAAGATTTTTATATTGATGGAGCGCCTTCTTTACTGAGGCTTTGGTATGGCAATATATGGGAAATCTCGGCAGAGACAATTAATCTAACAAGGTTACCAAATAGTAGTTTAAGTTCTGTTGATAATGTAAAAAAAGATCCAAAGAAAATAGAATTTATTTCTGGAGTTACTATTCAAGAGATAGTAGTTCGTAAATTTATTTTATCACCAAAGTTAACAGGGTTTTTAGATGAGATTGCTTTTGATATAAGAGGGCATCTAAATGTTGATTTAGAAAATAACAAACTTAATTTCTTGGCAAAAATAAAAACTGATTTAACAGAAGATGGATTATCAGATAAGAAATTATCTCTAATAAAAGATGCTCTTTTGAAAATAGAAGGAGAGTTTAATTTTGCTAATAATAGCATTAATATAGAGAGTTTTAAGTTTTCTTCTCTACATTCCAATCTTGATGGAGTAATGAGTATTAATTTTTTAGATGATTTACTCACTGGAGTTGTGAATTATAATAGTTCTATAATGGAATATTTATTTTCTGAGCACAAATCTTTAAAGAGTTTGTTTACAGGGAAAATATATTTTTCTGGTAAAGTCTCTTCTCCTAATATTACTACGGATAGTCATATTTCCATTGTAGATGGAGAGCAAAACTATGTTCAATTGCCAAGTTTAAACTGGAAATCAGATTTTATTTTTAATCAGAAAGGAGTGAGTGGTAAGATTTCACTGGATGGTGGAGGTATTAAAGCTTATGGAGAAATAGGTAAAGACAGATCGAAATTTTATTTAAAAGACTTTAGTATTAACAATGGTCAAAAGGTAGTTAGTACAGCTAGTCTTTCATTTGATGATAAGACAAATGTTACAACTGGTATTTTAAATATTAATAGTGAAAATGTTTATGAGTTTAAAGAGTTTTTTCCTTTTTTAAAAAGAGGCAAGTTAGATATAAAAACTATCTATAAACAAAATGCTTCAGGATGATTTGGCTGTAAAAAATTGGGATGAATTTAAATTAGAACGTGCGGATATAAAACTTAAGTCGCTTGTTAGTAATTATGGAAATCTAAAAAGTTTTTCTTTAAAGGCTAAAGGAGAAGATGATTTTATTGATTTTGCGTCGCAAGTTGAGTCTATGGATTCATATTTGATGAATTTAAAGATTAATAGCAAACTATTTATCAGTGATCTGAAAAAAAAACGTGATGATCAAGGTGTAAATCTCAAATTTGTTAACAATGTTAGTGGCACTTTAGGTAAAGCAAAGATTGTGACACAAGAACCGATAACAGTAATATTAGGTAAAGTATTTTCTATTATTGTTCCTGATATAAAAGCGAATGATGGAAGACTAAATTTAGATTTAACGTTTAATGACTCTCAGATAAAGGGGAAAGTTGTTACTAAAAACTTTCCCGCTGCTGTGATTTCTAAATTTTTACCACCAAGTTTTGATCAATCTTTAATTTCTGGTGGTGCTGAATTGAATGGAAGTATGTCATCTCCAGTTTTTAATACTGCATTCGAACTATCTAACGTACGACTCTTGGACAAAGAAAGTATCGTTGCAGTTTTGAAATTATCGTCACATATTCAAAATAATAGTTTATCTATTGATGCTAATATTGTTCAAGAAAACAAAGTTTTGGGAACGTTGAAATTGCAAATTCCTTGTAAGTTTTCTTTATCACCATTTGAATTTTCTTTATTAAAAAAAGATAACATTAATGCGAATCTTAAACTCAACAAGGAGGTAAATATATTAGCTTTAATCCCTTTGTCCGGAGATCATAAATTAAAAGGTTTTCTTAGTGGTGATGTGAGTATAACTGGTAATTTGGAATCGCCAGTTATTAATGGCATAATTTCTGTTGCTAAAGCTGAATATAAATATCAAGTTTATGGAATTAAACTCAAAAACATTTCAGCTAAAATAATTGCCAAAAATAAAAATATTTCAATAATGAATTTTATAGCACAAGATAGTTATTCTAATTTGTTGGAAGGGGGGGGAGATTTATCTATATATAAGGATTTCCCATTTAAATTCCATATGAATACCAAGAAATTTAATTTTATTAACACCCCATATCTACAAGGGGAAATAGGTGGAATGTTATTAATTTCAGGTGACAGTAAAAAAGCTTTAGCTAAAGGGAGTTTTGACCTTGGTCCCATGGAAATCAAAATTCCAGAGCATTTCTCAGATAATATTCCTGCTATCAATATTATAGAAACTATCAGTCATGCTAAAATAATTCGTGAAATTCAGGGCAAACCATATATCTTAGAGATGGATGTTGATCTAAATGCGAAACGACAGGTATATGTAAGGGGTTGGGGTGTTAACACGCTTCTTTCTGGTAATCTAAAGATTAGTAATAATATTACTAATCCTCATATTTTTGGTAAGCTTAGGTCTGTGAGAGGTCGGTATCAAGAATTTGGTAAATTTTTAACAGTTAGAGAAGGTGTTTTAACTTTTAATGGACCAATTTCACCATCTCCTTATTTAAATATTATAGGGGTTGAAACGTCTGGAGATGTTGAAATAAGATTAATATTATCGGGATCTATTTTTGCTCCTGATGTTAGTATTGAATCTACTCCAGCTCTCAGTCAACAGGATGCTTTGTCATTATTATTATTTGGTAAGAATCCAGATAGCATTTCAACAATGCAAGCTGTAGGGCTTGCAGATGGAATGAGAAAATTGTCTGGTAATGGTGGTGGATTTGATCCTCTTGCGATTGGTAGAAAAATTTTAGGTGTTGATGATATTAGCATTAAAAATAACCCAGATACAGAGAGTTCGTATTTAGGGGTTGGGAAATATCTTACAGACAAGGTGTATCTTGAAGTAGATCAGGGTAATCAAGCTTTTGGTAGAAAAACTAAGATAGAGGTAGAACTGACACCTAAAATATCTGTTGAGTCTATAATTGGTGAAAAGGGAGATAGTTCTTTTGGAATGAATTGGCGTTTTGATTATTAGTCTCTCCATAAAATAACTTTATTTTACTTACAAAACAAATGCTTCGATTTACATAAGATACTTTGTATGATACATTATAGTGCGATAAATACTGTTCTGAGTCTAAAATTAAGCAGTTTTGTGCTAGAAATTGCCCGCAAGGTTAATTTCTCAATTAGTACTCAGTTTTGTTTTTCAGGGGTTCTTCTAGTGTGTATAGAAGAAGGTTGTGTGAGTAACACGTGTTAGGTTAAGTTATTAATTAATAATTTTCAATGAATCAGATAAAAAGAATACTGTATTTTATAATATGTTTTGGTGCTTTAGTAACTACATCTGTAGCAGATGGGGTCATTAACCTTGAAGTTAAAGTTTTTGGCCGTGACGTAATATTTGTTTTTTATCATGAAAAGTACCAAATATTAGATTTTTCTTTTAAAGAAAAAAAAATCTCTGTGAATGTCAATATTCCAAGTGATTTTAAATTAGTGAATAAAAATAAATTTAATGAGTATGCTAGGGGGTTAAAAGTTTTCGATAATAAACAATCTTTAACTTTTAATGTTAATACAGACCTTGAATATGGTTCTATTATTAATGGTGAGAAGCTTGATGCTATTAAGTTTCGTTTGCCCGACGAAAAACAAACTGAGGATTTATCTCTAATAAGCTCTGCTAATAATGATCCAGGGGGGATTAACTATAAAAAACAAGGTGACGAACATATTCTTTCTTTTAATTTAGGAAATAATAAAAATAATGCAGCTGTTTTTTTTCGTGGTAAATATTTGTGGGTAGTATTAGATCAGAAAAAAGTTTTTTCTTTTAAAAACAAAGGGGTTTTTAGCAATTTTGAGCTTGTACCAAGTTCAGATGGGACTGTTTTTAGATTAAGAGTTGAAGACGGTTATTCAAATGCAAAATTATCTCAAAATTCTTTGGGGTGGGAATTAGCTGTATCAAAGAAATCAATGGATTCTGTTAACGTTCGTAATATTCTTGAGGTAGAATCGCTAACTAAATCTGGAGAAGACGGGGTATTAGTTCGGGGGAATTTTAAGTCAAATTCAATGGTAACTTTTCAAGATCCAGAGGTTGGAGATGTCCTGAATGTTTTAACAGTTGGAATACCAGGTATGAGAGTTGGGAGCAAAATAGATTCTGTTGAGTTTAGTGTTTTAAAATCTATTCAAGGTGTGGCTGTATCTCTTTATAGTGATGACGTAAAAATTGAAAAATCTGATAAGGAGATAAAAATTATTTCAGAGGTTTCTCTGCCTAATAATGTTGAAGAAGATGATCAAAGTTTGTTCCCTAGCACTATTGAAGGATACTTAAAGTTGCCTACTATACTACCATATCTTGATAAAAATTTGGATATACTGAATTTTAATCAACAAAAAAGTAAGTTAATTAGTGAAGCTTCTGAGGCGATAGATGGTGATGAACAATTTACCAGAAATTTTGAATTAGCAAAATTCCTATTTATTAATGGATTATATCAAGAATCTTTGGATGCAGTCATTTTAGCAAAACAAAACTCTCCTACTAAGTATCAAAGTAATCTTCAAGCCCGCTTTTTAACAGCTGTCAATTATACGATGACTGATGATTATTCTAAAGCGAAGCAAGAATATGATGAATTGCTAAGTTATCAGGATATTTCGCAGATTTCTGAAATAAATCTATGGAATAAGTACAATAACTTTTCTTTAGGTGAAACCCCTAAATCTATTGGGTTTGTAGAAAATTTGGCTAAAACTATAAATTATTATTCAGATGATAAATATTGGCCAATGTTATTTGCAGAAATAGAAATAGAGCTACTTGCTAACAATTTAAAAATAGTTGAGAAGCTTTTAAAAGAACATAGATACCAAGTTGATGGCAGTAAATATGCCAATAGTTTGAAGTTTTATCAAGCTGAATATTATCGAAAAAAAGGCCAGTCTAATTTAGCAAAGCAATTATACGGAGAATTAATTAATAGCGATGATGACTTATTTAATTCAACAAGGGCTGAGTTTAGTCTTGTAAAAATAAGAGTAAAAGAAGGGGATATGAGGCTTGTGGAAGCTATAGAATGTTTTGAAGGGTTGAGATTTCAATGGAGAGGAGATCAATTAGAGTACGAGATACTAATGCAGCTTGCTTCATATTATAAAGAGAATAACGACATTATGAATTCCCTGAGAATGTATCAATATATTCAGTCTGCATTTAATAACAAAGTGAGTAATTTTTATATCACTTCTGAGATGGCAAGAATATTTAATGACGTATTCTTAGATGGTGGCCTAGGTGAAAAAATGGATGACTTCACTATTGTAGCGCTTTTTTATGAATTTAAAGAGTTAAATCCCATTGGAGAACAAGGTGATGATGTAATAATAGGTATTACTAAAAGGTTAGTAAGGCTAGATTTACTTGACAATGCAGCAGATTTATTACGTCACCAAATTAAATACAGACTACAAGGTGAAAAACGAGTTTTAAATGCTGATAATTTGGCGCTTGTTTTATTAATGGATAAAAAGCCAAATGAGGCGATGCTAGTGCTAGATGATACCGATAAAGATAATTTTAATTTTAAAGAGCATCAATATCGTGCAAGGTTAAGATCCAGAGCGTTGATTGATCTAGAAAAATATGAAGATGCAATAGAATATCTAAAAGATGATGACACCCAAGATGCAGAAATTATTAGAAGAGAGGCGTTGTTTCGAGGTAAACATTGGGATGGTTATGTTGATAGAATAAATAGTAACTTTGACCAAGTGCTTGAAAAACTTGATGAGAAGAATCCAGCATCTATTCAAGATATTCTACGATTGGCAATTGCTTATTATATGCTTAATAAACAGGACTCATTAGGTAGTTTAATATCTTCTGTAGGGACAAAAGATCAGACCTTAAAAAATACTATAGAATTACTAGCTACTGGTTCTGGTGTAGTTGATTACAGAAATTTGGACAAGAGTTTAAATGTAGATCAAATGAAAATGCTATTAGAGAAGTATAAAAACCAATTTTTAAGCGTATAATGGCAGGCTTTTTTAATAAATTAAAATCGGCACTTAGCAAAACTACAAGTAAGATTAGTGTCGGTATAGATAATATATTTGTTAAAAAGAAACTTGATTTAGAAACTTTAAATGCGTTAGAAGAGCTTTTGATATCCGCAGACGTAGGCACAAAAGTTGCTGGGCATATAATAGATCTTCTTCGATCAAAAAAGTTTGATAAAGAAATTACGCCTGAAGATATCAAATCTGAGCTCGCATCAATAATTACTAAGATGATGGATAAATCTGACCATAAATTTCAGTTAAATGAAGGTTTGAATATTATTTTGGTGTGTGGTGTGAATGGTAATGGTAAGACTACTTCTATAGGGAAATTAGCATCTGTTTATATACGAGCAGGTAAAAAAGTAGCGATTGCTGCTTGTGATACTTTTAGAGCTGCGGCTAATGATCAAATAGCACAATGGGCAAATAAAACAGGTGCTATTTTATTTTCTGGAGAAGAAAAATCAGATCCAGCAAGCGTCGCATATAAGGCCATCCTCGAGTCTTATAGCAACAAAGTAGATATTTTATTTATAGATACTGCTGGTAGACTACATAATCAAAAAAATTTAATGGACGAATTAGCTAAGATTGTAAGGGTTATACAAAAAATCGATCAATCCGCTCCACATCATAGTTTGCTTGTTATAGATGCTACTACTGGACAGAATGCTTTTGTTCAAACTGAACAATTTAAAAATCTTGTAGCTATTTCTGGTTTAGTAATTACCAAATTAGATGGAACAGCAAAGGCTGGGGCAATTGTTGGTATTGTTGATAAATATTCTTTACCAGTGCATTTTATTGGTCTTGGCGAGGGGGTAGATGATTTAAAACCATTTGTGGCACTTGATTTCGCTAAAGCTTTGGTTGGTCTGTCTTCATAGCTTGCCCATTTGACGAGAGCGAATGCTCTGTACGTTTCTTATCATTAATATTCAATAATAAACACACTTGATAAAGCAATTAATTTTAGTTACAACGTACTTATAATTAAAAATTAAGGATAATTAGCATGCCGAACTAAACACTAGACGGTACCAACTCAAAGAGAGTTGTAAAACTTTCCATAGTGCTGACTCATTTGCTGATATTTTCGCAAATAATGCAAATTATATATCATTCGGTACTCCTGTAGATGTTATACAAATTACAACGGCAGTTATTAATGTGGATAAATTTGCAATAATTTGTAAAACTGTAAATAGTTTTTTTTGTAAATGGTTTTCCAAAAATTGGTACTGAAGAATTACCTTTTGAGCAAGTATCTTTTTTGAGAGAATATCAAAAATTACCTTCTCATCTTTCTTCCTATATGCAGCGACATGTTATGGTTAGTACATCTACTGTAGAAATTTTTATAAATAAAAATTTCTTTGAACTTGAGACTATTGCTCATAGTTTGGAAGGAAGCGGCTTTTTAAATCAATTACATGGTATTTACAATCCAATTGCAGAAATCTGTTCTTACCTAAAACTTGACGACGTAAATCTTTGCGGTAATTATCAGAGCGATACAATTTAGTATTTACTATACTATTTTCTGATATTCAAAATATATTTTTCTTACTGAATATATCCATAACAAACAAACAACTATAAATACGGCCATTAAACTAGAAGATATACTATTGTATGTTGCCATTGGTAATATAGTAAAGATAACAGATTGGATAAGGCCACTAGCAGATTTTCCGACTTTAGGGCTAATTACGTCTACCGCTGCCTTTCCTTTTGTTCTGAGTTCTTTATCAAGAGGTATGTATAACATTTCTCTGGAAGTATCCCAAATGGAGTATTTCGATCCTTTAGATAGAATATTTTGCACTGCTCCTACTGATACTGCTAATGCCAGAGGAGTGGTCAAAATGGCTCCTTCATAAAAAGTAAGAATAGCTTCATCGAAAACCACAAGTACAAAAAAGATGGTCCCAGTAACTAAAATAATTACTGGTGTAATGACTGCGGCAGTAAACCAGCTTCTGGTACGCATTATATTATTTCCAACTATAGTTAGGATCATGATAATAACACCTGTCCATAGAATATAGATACTGCTAAAAGCTGCATATTCTGTTACGCTTGGATATAGTTCCTTGATTTTGGCTTTCCAAACTGCTTCCACCAAGTTCATTGATAACCCAAACGATGCTGAACAAATAAGCATTAACCAGAGATATTTGGAACGAGCGATGTATTTAAAGCTATCGATTAGACCCATTTTATTTTTTGAGAACTCTTCTGGTGGCCTAAGATATAGAGCAGGGTTAGTCATTACTTTCTTTGTTATGTACCTAACAAGTAAACATGAAAATATTGCTGAAAGAGCAACAAAGCTCGTTGAGACTTGTGTTAATAGTATTTTGCTTTCAGAAAGAGTAAACAATTTTCTAGCCACACTATCTTCTGATGATAAATTAAGCATAAGTAAACCGACTACTACTACAGATGAATTACCGAAGAGTGAGAATAAAGTGTAGAATCTTCTTGCCTCATTGGTAGAAGTTATTTCATTAGCTAATTGCCAAAATAGTAAAATATAAAAAATATTAGGCCATAGTTCAGACAATGTATAAAATGTTATATAACTCCAATTTCCAAGAATAGCTATATACCATTTAAAATGTGGATGAGCTAGCATAAGATGATCCAATTTCTCTTTATCCATATGGAAAGAATCGATATTGGGATATAGTACAAAGGCAAAAATAATATAAAACCCAGTAAAAAAAGCAACTAAGTGATAGAATATTCTATCAAAAGTAATATGGTTTACGAGTTTTGCATAGATGATAACAAAAATAGTAGCGGCGGGAGTAACGCAATACACTTTTGTAAAACTTGTTACTTCTGCGCTGATTTCAGATATGAGTATACTATCCTTTAGGATTCTCAAAATATTTTGATTAAATAAAACGCAAAACATTAGAGCTGACATTGGTATGAACTTAGGTAGCTCAGAGCGTCTTATAGGCCAAAAAATAGTTCTAAGTTTGCTTTTAAAGTGATGAGGTTCTGATTGAGACATTGTCTATTAACACCTATGACAAAAAAAAAACTTAAAAACTTTTTGGGTTTAAGTTATTTTTAGTCGTAGGGCTTGCGAAGTTGCTTTAAGATAAGTTTATTATTTTCCTAAAATCCGCAGGTCAACGATAAAAATTTCATGGATTATAACTATTTTCGAATAAATTGTCAACTATACAAATGTAGGGGTCGTTATGTTTTCTTTTTGCGATGATTTACATAGAATATATCAAGAAGATTATAATAAATATGTAGATATTGATAGAGGATTTGACAATTATAAACATGGTGCTTTCAAGTGCGACTATGATTCCAGCATTTCTAGTGTATGGCTATTTAAATCGAAAACATCATCTAATCAGAACTTTATTGTGATACCATCTTTGTTTAATTCTCCAAAAATATTGTTTTTTAATCAAGAGCAAAACTATATTGAATACATGCAATTGCTGGGTAATGTATATTTGCTTGAGTGGAAAGAAACTAAAGAAGCTCTAAAATTATCTGATTATGCACATGAAGTTGCTAAAGTTCTTCAATTTACCGAAAATACTAATTCAGGGAATGTAAACCTAGTTGGTCATTGCATAGGAGGGAATATATCTATATTCTCGATGTTTATTTATAATAATGTACGATCTCTTACTTTGCTTACTACCCCATGGGACTATTCGCATTTTGCTACTTCTCATTTGTTATCTGAGTGTTTGGAGATAAAAAAAGCTATTTATGGTCTGGAAACTGTACCCAAAATTTATGTGCAAATGATGTTCTTTATGTTGTTTCCAAATCACTATCAAACGAAAGTGAATAAATATTTTGCCCTTGATAAAATAGAAGCAAGAGAGAAATACTTACGTATAGAGCAATGGTTACAATCAGGGATAGACATTCCTAGTTCTTTATATAATGAGATTTTAGATGATGTAATTGCTAAAAATATTTTGGTTAATAAAAATCTTTATGTTAATGAGCGACTAGTTTCTCTTGATAAAATTGATATTCCAACTTGTATTATTTCAGCTAAAGAGGATCAAATTGCCCCATTATCTTCAATAGTTCCTTTGCAAAAAGAAATAAAAAAATCTACACTTATATCAGTTGAGGGTGGTCATATAAATTATTTAGTGAATAATGACCAGAAATTTAAACAAGAATATACTAACTGGTTTAAAGCAAGTTAAACTAATTATACCGATGAGAGGTAAACAAATGAAAGAAGTATTTATTACGCATGCTAAAAGAACTGCTGTGGGATCGTTTTTAGGTAGTTTGTCCCAAATATCAGCACCATTACTTGGTGCGTCTGTTATCCAAGCTATTTTAGCTGAGAGTAAAATCGAGAGCAGACTGATTAATGAAGTGATACTTGGTCAGGTAATAACAGGTGGTAGTGGTCAGAATCCTGCTCGTCAAGCTATTATTAAGGCCGGTATGGATATTTCTGTGCCAGCTTTAACCATTAACAAAGTTTGTGGTTCTGGGTTAAAAGCAGTGTCAATAGCTGCAAACGCTATTGCAATTGGAGAAGCTGACTTGATTATAGCTGGGGGGCAGGAAAATATGTCTCTTGGTATGCATGGTGCATATATTAGGGGTGGAAAGAAATTTGGTGATGAAAAATTACTTGATTTAATGATGTATGATGGTTTAACAGATGTTTTTTCTGGAGTCATGATGGGGATTACGGCTGAAAATATTGCTAAAAAATTTAATATTTCAAGGGAAATGCAAGATGAATTCGCTGTTAATTCACAATTAAAAGCGTCTTTAGCTCAAAAAAATGGAAAATTTAAAGATGAAATTGTTCCAATTGAAGTGCAAGTAAAAAAAGAAACGAAAATTTTTGATTTTGATGAAGGAGTGAGAGGCGATTCTTCAATTGAGGTTCTTAGTAAATTGCGGCCAGCATTTGATTCTCAAGGTTCGGTTACTGCTGGTAATTCTTCTAGCATAAATGATGGAGCTGCTGCTGTGCTTATTGCTTCTGGTGCAGCTGTAAAAAAATATAATCTTGAACCAATAGCTAGAATTATTTCAAGTGGTATGTGCGGAGTTGATCCCCAAATTATGGGTACTGGACCCGTGCCCGCTTCAAAATTAGCATTAGCAAGGGCGGGATGGACAATTGATGATCTTGACTTAATAGAAGCAAATGAAGCCTTTGCAGCTCAAGGCTGCTATGTTAACGAGCAAATGAAATGGGATGTAAATAAAGTTAATGTTAACGGTGGATCGGTTGCTATTGGTCATCCAATCGGCGCTAGTGGGGCAAGAATTCTAGTAACTTTATTACATGAAATGCACAAGAGATCAGCAAAAAAAGCTCTAGCTACTTTGTGTATAGGCGGCGGTATGGGTATTGCTATGTGTCTTGAGAGGTCGTAGCATTGAACTTTATTTGATTCCTAACTTAGTGTGATGAAAATTTCTGATATTTATGTTTTTTACAGAACATAAAAAGGAAGTAGCATGCTCGGATCGTTTTTTTCTAGCGTTGGTGGTAGTATTGGTAAATATTTTGGTGGTGGTATATTGTCATCAATTGGTAGATATGCTGGCAGATATATTGGCGATTTTTTAGAGCGAAAATGGTTTTATAAGAAAGAAGTATTTCAAAAATATGCTAATCTTAAAGAAAGTTTTACTTTATCAATGGCAGTTTCAGGGTCGCCGATACCGCTAATATTTGGCAAAACTAGAGTAGTTGGCAAAATTATTTGGGTTGATGAAATAAAAGACATTGAAGAAACCAGCGCAACTTCGCAGTATTTTCCGCAAGCAAGATTTTTGCCACTTCCAAAACAGATTAAATCTACGACTCATTATACCGAATATAAATATTTGCTATCTTTTGCTATGTGCATCTGTGAGGGTGAAATAAAGGAAGTTAGTAGAGTATGGAATGGAAATGAAATTATAGATATTAGTCAATATCAGTTCAGGATTTATAAAGGATCGTCTACTCAAATGCCAGATCCACTCATACAAGTCAAAATGAACATGCAAGCACCAGCTTTTAGAGATCTTGCTTATATTGTTTTTGAAGATTTACCGTTAGCAGATTTTGATGATATGATTCCTAATTTATCATTTGAAGTTACTAGAAAACCTAATATCTCTGGTGTTTATACAGTAGAAGATATGGT
>JFJP01039443.1_pt1 | contig 14885 bp, 11 predicted proteins | sample 431651 | NCBI WGS metagenome assembly JFJP01 (sample SAMN02602958, study PRJNA72255) | Microbial mat metagenome, whole genome shotgun sequencing project. | biome: fresh water; feature: sink hole; material: water; isolation source: purple microbial (photo- and chemosynthetic) mats found in...
GCACTTCATCAGGCGACCAGATCAACTTTAACATGGTTGAGAGATATGAGGCTCTTCCAACTAACGCTTATATGCGTGAGAGATGGAGAGACTGCTTTAATGGCGTTGCCCGTGCAAACAAAACCCTTGAATTTCTTTGGGCTACTACAACTATCCCTGCAACAAGGGCTGCACAGATTGAAGGTGAAGCTAAATTCCTCAGAGCATGGTTCCACTTCCAGGCCAACAAGGTATTTGAAAAGATCCCTTATATCAAAACAGAAAAGGAAATGGGAGTTGCTCCTGAAACAGTAGCCAACACCGATGCCGGCTGGGCTGGCATCGAAGCTGACCTTCAGTATGCAATTGACAATCTGCCTACTACAAAGATCAATAATGAAAAAGGCCGTATTACAAAATATGCTGCGCAGGCTATCAAAGCTCAGGCACATTTATATCAGAACGAGTATGCATTGGCAAAACCGCTTCTTGATGCTATCCTTGCAAATCCCGCTTTTGTTCTCGTTGATTACAGCTGGAACTTTGACATGACACACGAGAACAATGCTGAATCAATCTTTGAATATCAGGCTTCTACAACTGCTACAAGTCACTCTGCGATATTAATGTCAGGTGCTATCAAGCATCAGGCAGGTCCTGCCAGTTGCGGTGGATGGGGATTCTTTCAGCCATCTGAGACTCTTTTCGAAGCGTTCCAGGTTGATGCTGCCGGATTACCAATACTTGATATAGCTGCACGTGCTCCTCTTGCCAATGATATGGGTGTTACAAATACAGCTACTTTTGTTCCAACAACTGCAAATCTTGATAAACGTGTTGACTGGACTATTGCCCGTAGAGGTGTTGATTACCATGGCTGGGGAATACACCCCGGAGTGTCATGGATCCGTGAGCAGCCAAACGGCGGCCCATACATGACAAAGAAATATATGCATCAGAAATCAGAGTCTGGGTTGAATACAAACGGATCAGGTTTCTATAATGGCGTGAACGTAAGAAAGGTTCGTCTTGCTCATATTATCCTCTGGAGAGCTGAAGTAGCTGTTGAGGAGGATGATTATGAAGGTGCACGTCTGTTGGTAAACCAAATACGTAACCGTGCCAAAACAAGTACACCTGTCATGGGATTGTGCTCATCAACTTCAAACCTGGGAACAAGCCCTGTTGTAGACTGGACAAAGCCTGCAGCAAACTATGTTGTTGAACCTTATCCTGTTGGAGCTGCTGCTTTCGCTACAAAAGATGAAGCAAGAAAAGCCGTTAGGATGGAGATTCAGCTTGAGTTTGCCACAGAAGGACACAGATTCTTCGACCTTAGACGTTGGGGTATAGCAAATACAGTTCTTAATGATTACATAACCCGCGATGGTTTATTCAGATCATTCATGAATGGTGCTGTTTATAATCCTACCCAGGATGACTACTGGCCAATTCCACAGGACCAGGTTGACCTTCAGGCAGGCGTTATTACACAGGATCCGGCTTATTTGTAATAATTATTTTCAGATACTTAAAGGAGGCCGCGGTGCGGCCTTCTTTTTTTTGTATATAACATTTCAGTAAATACCATTTTTTTAACCGCAAAGTTCGCAAAGTAGAAGCAAAGGACGCAAAGTCAAATTACTGTATGTTATGCCTTTGCGATCTTTGCTTAGATTCTTTGTGACCTTTGCGGTTAATTGATTTCTACTTTTTCGACAGCCCCAAGTTTTATTTAATTCCGCATTTTAAGTACGTTTATGCACACTACCTAAACTGAAAATAAAACCAGAATGTATTCCCGAACCTTTTCTGCAATGCCTCCTTATTTAATGTTGAAGTCTGCCGCAGGGCTTTAAATGCAGTTGTGTATTGTTCAAAACGGGCCATCGTCTCTGAACTTATTTTCAGTCCTCCGAGGTCGGGCATAACGCGGGTGCTGCTGTAATGAATTAAAAGGGCTTCCTCAATATGCCTTGGAATCTTCTGATAACCCATCTCTTTTAACTTTCCTGCGTCACTTACTATGGTTTCAACGTTTTTCGTGAGAAGAAGCCATGCAGTTATATATTCAAATGCCTTACGGTTTCCCTTATTCGCATCAAGAAGAAGAGGCAGGTTGTTCTGGGGTTCTTCGAGATATATGAAGAAGTCATCTTTCGGAAGAATAATAACTCTTTTACCAAGCTCAGTGTGAGCCCTGATCGCTGCAGAATCTCCGGCAAGTTTATCAAATTCTCCGGCCCAGCTTCTGTAAAAGAGGCTCCTGTTCAATATGCTGATATACTTTTCGGCCATTCTGTAATGTCCGTTAATTAGGTTCGTTTTCACCAGCATCTTTAAATTTTGCGGACGGTAACCATAAACAACCATCTCCTCATAGGCCCACCTGTGTGCCTCGTTAATAAGTCCGGTTGAATAATTGAAATATGCCCCCCATGGCAGGTGCTCATCACTCCATGGTAAAATAAGTGAACCTGCACCAAAATCCTGCCTTCCGTAAAACAACCTGTCGCAGAGCTGATCAGTCTCAGAGAGGGCAATATTATAAAAGTATTCACCTATCATATTTTCAGCCGGATATTTTTCCTGATAAGCAATTACTTTGTCCCATTTTTCAGCGAAAACAAGTTCCTCAAGATGTATTACTCTTTCTGTCTGTGGATTATATCTGTCTATTATAAAAACCAGGGTAAGAAAAAGAACTAAAATTCCGGAACCCGGGTTTAAATATTTTTTATATGGGAGTGGGTTTTTAAACAAGTTTATTACTACTCCAAAAGGTATAATTATAACAATACATGATATTAGGATGTATAGTAACATTTTCTGTATCTGATCGTTGACTGGTGGCAGTGGATAAAACAGCAACTGATTAGAAGGCAGATAAAAAAGGAATTTTCTAAAGACAGTAAATGAAGCTAAAGCACCAAAAACAAGTAGTAATGGAAATTTTAATCTGCTTGTTCCTTTTTCAAACAACAGGAAGTAGAGCATGCTGGCTGATAAGTAAACCAGACTGTAGGTTCCGGATAAATAATAAAAAAGAGGGAAAAGTGCGATAGTTATATAACGTTGTCTTGTCGTTTTTGATTTTACAGTAAAAAGGAGCAGTGCAAGAATTATAACAAAACCGAGGTTGTATTCCATCATGTGATAATAATGACTCTGCATAAGTATCATAAGGCATGAGGGAATCAAAAGCAGTATAACAGGGAAGGTAAATCCTGGAAAAAGTTTCCCTGTGATCTTTAACAATAATACCCCTGGAAGTGTAAGAATGGCTGCCAGTAACCCTGCTCCAGCTAATTTTGAGAAATAGAACTGAGTGAGGAATTTTCCGGCCAGAACAAGTAATCCCCCTGGTTTTATAAGATGTTCATGAAAGAATTCATTTGAAAAAATAAACAGAAATTGTTGTTCCTGAAAAAACAGAATGTAATCACTGAAAAAGTAAAAATATATGAATGTCAGGATGAAGAATAGCGTGAATAAATAATATTCTACTGATATTCTGCCGATTAGCGATTTGTAACTCATGCCTGATAGTTTCATTCGTGAATTGATTTTTCACCGGGGTTACGCTTCAAATCTTTCTTGCGGGCCATCCATTCCGGTAAAGAATCAGATACCTCTCCCGGTAAGGCATTAATTGTCTCTGTTTTCGCTGCAGCTTCAAAGTCACGGGGATTGAAACTTATCCTGCCGTTTACAAACTCCGGTATGTTGAATGATTCAATCATTCTGTCATAAAAGGTCGGGTCTTTTTGTGGAAGGATGAAAGGTTTTCCGGTTTTATCCCACGAATCAAAATAGGCGAACTGTGGCCTTGTAGATCTTCCATCTGTTCTTTTGCTGCTGAATACCAGCCATTTGCCATTCGACGACCATGAGTGGTAGCTGTCTGTCTCATCGCTGTTTAAATCCATTTTCCTGCTACTCATGTTCTCAAGATCAAGAATATGCAAATCTGCTTCTTTGTGCCAGATAGGGAAAGTTCCGTAATCATGAAGCGTGAAAACCAAATACTTGCCGTCAGGAGAAATCCTTGGAAATGAGGTGCTCTTGCCAATCTCTTCTGCATTAAATACAATTTCAGATTCTCCGAATGACCTTGATTCTGAATCAAAAGGAATTCTTACGAGGTTATATTTTATCGATTTAATATCATCGAGACTTGGGTTCCCTTCTGTTTTTCCCTGTAAGGCCTGGCAGAAATAAAGGTACTTGCCATCAGGTGACCATGAAGGAAAAGTCTGAAGATATTTTGTACTGTCCTGATCAGCAATATTAATTGTCTCATTCTTCGCCAAATCATATAAAATGAGGGAGGATACAAGGTCGAAAACTTCAATGCTCTTTGAGGAATGAGCATAAAAACTTTGTCTTACCTGATTAGAGGAGAAGGCTATAAACCTGCCTTCCGGATGCCACGATGGATAAGTAGCCCCACCAGGCATACTTTCAATCTTAAGTTCTCTTTTGGTTATTTTCCCATCCTCTGCAAAGTAGGTCCCTCCCTTTGATCCGCGGATGTGAACCATGAATCTGTCTTTGTTATTCTGGTTAAACGAGTGGCAGTTGACACAATTCATCTCAAGCATCTGGTTCTCGATAACCGATTCCTCGCTGAAACTTTCCAGTGATCTTTGAACTATTCTGATTTTTGACCAGGAATAATAACCCGGTGGGATAAGCCTGTATGCCAGATAAGGATCTATTGGTTCCCTGGCCACTGACATGTAAAATTTTTTATACTCCTGTGGATTATCTTTCCGGCTCCTTATCGAGAATACCCTGAATTCTATACTGTCTCCAATGCTTTCCTGAATTAGTTTTTTCCACGATTTCTCAGGGAATCTTATTATTCCGTCAGCTGATTTTATATTTACCTGAAAGCCTGTAGCTCCTGAGGTAGCTGTTACCTTATAATATTTGCCTTCCTCAAGAACTGAAAAGTTCATGGGAGCAATGTTTGGAGGAATGGTTATGTTACTGTAATCCGGACTTATAGCAGGCAAACTGTTTATCTGCTGAGTGTTATCGTTCAGATTTGGACTGCACCCGGTAAAACATAGTACTCCGGTCAACAATAGTATAAATCTCACTCTTTTTCTTAATTCCATCAGGAATATTATTAAAAATGACTATCGGTAATAGTAAATAATTGAATAATTTCTTTTGTAGTTATTACCCCCTTCCCAACCTTCCCCCAAGGGGGAAGGAGTAGTATGCCGGCCAACTTTTCCCCCTTGGGGGAAACGGGAAAGGGGGTTACTTAAAACAATATATAAATACTTAATAACTAACATTATAGCGGTTTTCACTAATTTGATAATTGCTTGTTGTTAATGATTCCGGATTGTCATATTTTTAAATAATGTCAGTTATATTAGATCTGCCTTTTGTGCATTTAGCTTCAGTACTTTATTCTCAAATCAATCTTTCTGTCATATACCGTATAACAAGGTTCGTCGCAGAGGCTTTCCTCAAATTTCACACTCGGTCTCGCAGCATCTATTACAACATAAGTGCCCTTAAGTGTATTGTATGTCGCAGTTACAGTATATAATTTATTAAGAGTTACCGATGTTTCTGTAATAGTTCCCGTTGGGTAAAAGGTTCGATACAAAATGCTGTCCTCAACATTCCCTTCAAAGATCCTGAGAACCACACTGGTTCTTGATACATGCACGCTTGTTTTTACTTCCAGTCTGGCAACTTCAGGTTCATTGGGACTACAATCATTACATCGGGTGGCAAGGTATGTTTCCTCACATGAAAATATAATTGCAAGAGCAGCAAGAAATATAAGTTTTATTGTTTTTGTCATCAGCTTAATACCATTTTATAGTTTTTCCGTGAAATCTGACATCATCAAAGAAAGTTGTCCATGAAAAACCAACCCTTATCCACACAGGAGATACGTTGTGATAATTTGATTTTATATATTCAGTACCAATATAGAATGACAATCTGTTCCAGGTCTGTTTATAAGAAATTGAAGGAATAGCCTTAAAACTGTCGGGTGGAGTGTTGATTGTACCTTTCAATTGATTTACAAACAAATAGCCTGCCGACAGGGATACTGAAATTACAGAACTCGAATTTAGTTTTCTCTCATTTAAACTGAAATCTTTAAATATTCCGCCATAAACCATAGAACTTTTTTCCCAGTACTGGTAGAAAAGATCATCATTCTGTTTTATTGTAACCCTGGTAGCCAGAATTTTAGTGTCGAAGCCAAGGTTGAAGCCGGCATTAATATATGGTTCTTTAAATGACAGATTCAAACCTGAATATATATCTTTTGAAACAAACCTTGTAGAAATTCCAGCTGTATATTGATCAATGCCAAGTCTTACTCTTCCGGGAACATTATTCTTCTGCAGGATAGGGAGTAAATCTTTTCTTCTGTATTTTGAAGCAACTTCATATGAATCAAGATTTTTATTTCCCGTAACTGCCCATCTGTTACCTTTGTTAAGAAGCCAGGAGGTAGTCTCAGCACTGCCATTCATAATTGCAAGTGTAAGTGCATTATGTCCGGCATTATTGACAGCGTAGATATCAGCTCCTTTATTTAAGAGAAGATCCATTATAAGGGTATCACCGTTCAATGCCGCCATCATAAAAGGTGTAAAACCTTCATTGTCGCGGATCTTAATGTCTGCGCCATTCTGAACCAGAAGGTCAGCAATATCGGCATTCCCGGCCCATACAGCGGCGAAAAGAGGAGTAGTTCCCTCTATTGTCCTGTTGTTTATTCCTGCATTGTAATAGAGAAGCAGGTCTGTTTCCAGAAGATATCCGTATATCGCTGAATAATGCAGAGCCGTGGCACCATACTGATCAGAATAATTAACATCAGCTCCATTGTGCAATAGTATTTCGGCAAGCTCGCCGTATTCGTTCTTAACAGCAACAAGAAGGGGAGTCTCACCAGCAGAACTGGTCCGGTTCAGGTCTGCCTTATAAAAAATAAGCATTTTAACAGCCTCTGTCTGATTGTTGCTGACAGCAAAGAAGATCGCGCTGGCTCCATTTCTGTCGGTTGCACTTAATCGGGCTCCTCTCTTTATAAGCTTAGGAATTTCAGCAAGATAGCCATTGCCGGCAGCTATCATAAGGTTGTAATCGACTGCGTCTTTGTAGAGGGCAGGTATATACTGACTGGTATCATAATACTCCCCCTGAATCTCCGGTATCTGCGACTCTGTTTTTACCGGAATAAAGAATGAAACTATTATGAAAACTATTGCTGAAAATTGGATCCTCCCTGACAACATTCTACAAAGTTAATTTTTTGATTCTTTTTTTTATATGACTATCGACAATTATTAATGAAGTTAGGATTTTTTGTTATTTAAACCCCCGGAATAGCCTCCCGCTTGGGCAGGACGGGAAAGGGGGTAAATTATTTATTGTTAAAACTGAACATTTTAATCATTTCGTCGTTCTCATTTTTATCAGTTACTTGCACTATCGAAAATGAATTGTGATTATTTTTGTTTTTTTTAATCAGAATACACTTGTCAAGGAATAAAAAAATATTACTATTTACGCTTATTTTATGCATCTTGAGTTTTAATCAGGGTGCAAGGGAAGGAGATATTTTACCTACTGAGAAACTGGTCCCTGGAAATGTAAGGCTGACAAATGCTGTGTCATCAGGACCCCAGTTTACCGGTGTTGAAAAAACCGTCAATTCGTTTATGAGGAAATGGTCAATAGCCGGTGCTTCTATGGCTATTGCTAAGGATGGAAAGCTGGTTTTTGCCAGGGGATTCGGATATGCAGATACTGCTTCCGGAAGTAAAACTCAGCCATACAACAGATTCCGCATTGCCAGTATCTCAAAGCTAATTACGGCAATCGGAATTATGAAGTTGAATGAGGAGGGCTTACTGGCATTGGACGACCGGGTTTTTGGTCCCGATGGTATTCTTAATGACCCATATTTCAGCGACCCAAAGGACAAAAGGGTTTACGGTATTACAGTTGCTCATCTGCTTAGTCATGAGGCAGGATGGTCTCAGCGTTTTGGTGATCAGATGTTTATGCCAATTACTATAGCCGACAGAATGGGGATAAAACCTCCTGCCACAACTAAGAATATTGTCAGATATGCTCTCGATAAAAGACTTCATTACACTCCCGGTTCCGGCAGGGCGTATTCCAATTTAGGTTACAGCATTCTCGGACTTATTATTGAAAAAGTCTCCGGTTTGACCTACGAGGATTACTGCAAAAAGGTTGTTCTGGAACCTCTGGGTATTTACGACATGACAATTGCAGGTAACCTGCCTTCGGAAAAAGCTCCCTTTGAGGTTACCTATTACGAACCAACAGATGTTGTTCTTAAGCCATCCATTTATGGGACTGGAGAGCTGGTTTCTCCCAGTTATGGAGGTAATGATATAAGATCGCTGGGAGGAGCAGGCGCCTGGCTTGCAACAGCCCCTGATCTAATGAGGCTTTTGCTTGCAGTTGATGGCTTTGGATCTCGTCCCGATTTGCTTAGCAATCAGAGTATTAGGTTTATGACAGACAATGATAACGGCTTTGCACCGGTGGGGTGGAAGACAACTGTTTTTAATGGAACCTGGTGGAGAACAGGCTCCTTTCCCGGTAGTGCAGGTATGATGAAAAGACAATCAGATGGCTTCTCCTGGGTTGTTTTATTTAACTCAAGTGCATGGAATGGACCTGAAATATACTCTTTCATGAATAATATGATGTTAAGGGTTATTTCACAGATAAAGCCACTTCCTGATTATGATCTTTTTAACTACTCTCTTCCTGTTCCTCTTAAAAACTCGCTCTCAGCATCAATTAACGACTGATAATGTGTTTCACGGTAAATGTAAACCTTGTTAAGGAAGAACTCCAAAGCCGGTATGGAGCAACTCTTATCGACCCTGATAATTACAGGCCAAGTTATTATTATCATGCCTTTGCCTTTCCTTCTCTGCCTGCAATTTGCTCTGAATCACCTGATAAGATTAGACTTCTCAAATGGGGACTAATCCCGTCATGGGTCAGGAGTACTGAAGATGCAAAGGAAATAAGGATTAAAACTTTCAATGCCCGTTCAGACAGTGTCGACAATAAACCCTCTTTTTCATCTTCATTTAAATCAAAAAGATGTATAATACCGGTGCGCGGATTTTATGAATGGCAGCACAGAGGGAAGGAGAAGGTTCCCTGGTATATCTTTCATGCTGAAAATGAGATAATTTCGCTTGCCGGATTATATGATGAGTGGGTGGATGATTCAACAGGCATTATAATTCCGACATTCTCAATTGTTACTTCAGACGCAAATATACTGATGTCGGAAATTCATAATTCAGCCCGGCGAATGCCTGTAATTCTTGATAAATACTCTGAAAAAAGCTGGCTCGATATTTCTGTCACTGGTCCCCTGGCTCTTGATTTGTTGAAACCAGCTCCTGAAGGAGTACTTAAAGCTCATACTGTTTCGCCACTTATCAACGACAGAACCAAAAACCGCAATACCCCTGAAATTATTCTGCCTTATCAATACGCACAGCAGAATCTGTTGTTTTGATCTTCGCCCTGTGCCCTCTGCCCTTCGCCTTCCGCCTCTTACTGCGCTACAAAATGATACGACAAAGTCCCGGTTTGTATTTTTGGTGCACCGTTGTCGGGATTAAACCTTGAGATTATTGCCGATTTTGTGGCTGTTTCAACAAGACATGGATCAGAAGTTGTACTCTCAGAGGTAATTACCGATGCTTTTTCAACTTCACCCTTTTGATTCACCTCAATAAGAAGCACGACTTTGCCTGCACCCTGACATTTATATATAGGTATCGGCAGATACATATGATTTCTCTCCTTCAGATCATAGTATATCCTGGTTGGCCCCTGATAATTAGCCAGCATTTTCTGCGACTCTTTTGTTTCTTCCTTTTTGGCCCCGATAGTGTCGCTTTTCAGGGCCAGTTTTTCTTCGTCAGGTTTATTCTGTCTGTTTTTCTGCTGATCAATATAGTTGTCTGTCCCAAGTTTACCACTGTTTATAAGCTCCTCTTTAACTAGGTCCTGGTATTTTGCAGGATCAATTTTTTCCACGCTTTTATTTGCAAGGTTTCTGGCAATATTCAGCATTTCCTCATCATCCCCGAGAATCTTTTCAATTGTTGTTGGCGTTTTATCGTCCGGCTTCTTTACTTCAGCCGGCTCCTCTTCAGGGAATATCTCAACCATCATCGGTTCCGAATAATCAGAATCAAGCGATCCTATCTGGTACACCATAAATAAAATTGCCGCAATAAGATGAATTATTACCGTACCAAGTATCCCCGCCAGTTTCCCTTCGTATTTTTTCATACAGTGCGAAATTATAAATTATTACTTTTACAATGGAATTTTAAAAGTTATTTATTGAATATACCCCCTTCCCAACCTTCCCCCACGGGGGAAGGAGCAGGAAACAAAGCCTTTCCCCCTTGGGGGAAACAGGAAAGGGGGTAATTTAGAATAGAACGAATGTAATTGACTATGAAACAGGAACTTATTCTCGAGATAATAAAGGAACGCTGGAGTCCTTATGCTTTTTCATCATCAGATGTTGAAGATTTCAAGTTAAAAGCGATGTTCGAAGCAGCGGGATATGCCCCATCAGCGAATAATGAGCAGCCATGGAGTTTTGTTTTTGCAACACGAAATGATGGCAAAATATTTGACGATTACCTGAGTTTTCTGGTCGAATCAAACAGGTTATGGGCCTCAAAAGCCTATTGTCTTATTATAAGCATGGCAAAAATGAATTATTCACTAAGTGGCAAACCTAACAGGTTCGCATTTCACGATACAGGTATGGCAGTAGCCAATCTTCTCCTTCAGGCTCAGGCACTTGATGTTTTTGTTCATCAGATGGGAGGGTATTCTGTTGATAAAGTTAAGGATTATTTCAAACTTGAGAGTGATACGGAGCCTGTTGCAATGATGGCGGTTGGTTATCTTGGTGATGGTCAGGGTTTAACTGACGAATTGCTTAAGAGAGATGAGCATAGACGTCCAAGGAAGCCGGTAAACCTGTATGCATTCAGAAACAAACCCGGCAATTCAGCCTTCTGAATCTTAGTAATTTATTTGCTGTCGCTTGTTTTTATTTTCTTCCTTACCTTTGAGGGAGTCGGTTTATTGAACTTCTGATTCTTTAACATTCCGTTTTTAACACCACTTATAAACTTTGCCCAGGCAAAAGGATTCAGGAGGTTATTCATTGGGTACTGATTTCTTGTAGCCATTGAACTGAAGTTCTGTTCCATTGCATATTTGTATCCGGCTTCAGGAGAGACTCTTACATTTGTCTGATTGGCAATGGCTACATAAATAGATGCTATATTCTCATTCATATTAACGATCATAGGATCAATCTTTCGTTCCTTGCTCATATCCTTCAGAAACTCATTGTAGCTCCTCCAGGGCAGAATTGTTACCTCAGCTATTGAGATCGTATCTATTTCAAGGAAAATATCAACTTTTGCATTCTTTTCCGTATAGTCAGCCGGAATTATCGTGTGATAGCGCTTAAAGCCGAGCGCTCTGAAGTAAATCGTATCACCCGGCGCACTCGTAATGGAATAAATTCCTGTCCTCTCACTTGCTGTACCTTTATGAAGCCTGCGCGATATAACTACAACTCCGGGTACTGGTACCCACTGTTCATCGGTAATTATACCACTAACCTGAATATACCTCTCAGGCTGGCTTGTCTGACTCTTCATTTCCGGAAACGAGAAAAGAAGAATCAGGAAAAGGATAAAGATTCTATTCAATCTTTTTTTATTTAAATTTTATCAAAGAGACTGCAAAATAAGCATTATTGAGTGTAACAGTAAAACATTTAACTATATTTTAACGTCGCACATACATTTGTCCGGAAGTTTATTCACGACTCACCCTCGCTTTTCTTATTGATATTGAACATTTAATTATCTTTAAAAATTAGTAGTCAATTTAAATTTTGAATGATAATCAGTTAACCTGTAGTCTTGAGTTAACTTCTTAATGCATAATAAAATGAATAGAACCTGGTTCTTTTTGATTTTGATTTTTTCTTTATACAACTCTGCCATCTTAAATGGACAGGACAGAGTTTACGATTTCATGAAGGCAGGTTTTATTGATCCGCCTATGCAGGCCCGCCCTAAAGTGTATTGGTGGTGTCTTAATGGCAATATTGACACTTTGAGAGCCAAAGAGGAATTTTCTGCCATGAAGAAAGCCGGGATAAGCGGCTTCGACCTGTTCGAAATAGGTGTGCCTAAGGGAGACACTATTCAGGGTGGACCTGCATTCCTGAGTGATGAATCATTAAACGTAATAAAATGGGTTGTTGAGGAAGCCGGAAAGTTGCAGCTGACTGTTGGATTGAATCTTGCAAGCAGCTGGAACGCGGGAGGAGCATGGATACAACCCCAGCATGGAGGCAAATCACTATATTGTTCCTCTACAAAGATATCCGGTGGCTCGTCATCGCAGAGTATAAAGCTTCCATTTCCGGTAGTCAATTTTCCTAAAAGCTCACTGATTGGAGGAACCGGTAAACCTATGATACCTTTTCGGGATGATGGGAAACCTGTTTATTATGAGGAAGTATCAGTTATTGCTATCCCTGCCGGTGTCCCAAAAAGCACAATCGATACAGCTCAGATCATAAATGTTTCGGGTTTTTTTGATCCGAAGAATGAGATTCTGAAATGGAACGCCCCTTCCGGCGATTGGGAGATTCTTCGCTTTATATGTTCCAATTCAGGTCAGCAGCTGGTGCTCCCGAGCCCTTTGTCGGCAGGCCTTACCATCGACCATTTTGACTCAGTAGCGGTAGAAACTCATTTAATGTATGTTATTAACCGGCTGAAGCCTGTGCTCGGAGATTTTAGGCAAACAGCCTTAAAAAGCTTTTATCTCGCAAGTTACGAGGCAAGAGGGTTTGTATGGACCTCTTCTTTGCCTGCGGAATTTAAAAGATTAAACGGGTATGATATATCGAAATATCTTCCCTCGTTTTTTGATAAAGATTTGTACAATCAGAAAGAGTCAGAAAAACTTGACGCAGATTTTAAGAAAACGTTGTCAGAACTTATGATCAACAATCTTTACAAAAAGTCAAAGGCGATTTGCAACAGTTTTGGCTTACAAATAAACTGCGAAGCCGGGGGGCCCGGATACCCGCTTTATAACGGACCGGCAGAACCATTGAAAGCCCTTGGTTCACTCGATATCCCGAGGGGAGAATTCTGGATTAATCACTCGAGGTATTATAAAGATGTGAATGGCATAGACAGCATCGACATTCTGAGAGTTGTAAAAGAGGTTTCAGCTGCCTCACATATTTATGAAAAGGAGATTGTTGAAGAAGAGTCTTTTACATCATTTATGCATTGGCAGGAAGGACCATTTGATATGAAACCTGCCGGCGACAGAGCTTTTTGCGAAGGAATGAATAAACTCATTTTAACGACAAAAGGGTATGGTGGTCAAAAGCTAAACCATTTATCGATTACCTGTCACGTCTGTCATTTGTATTTCAGGAAGCTGACTTTGTCGCTGATGTTCTGTATTATTATGGTGATAAGGTCCCAAATTCAGCAACCCCAAAGAACACTCATTTCAGCGCCGGCCCTGGCTACGACTATGAGGTAATAAACACAGAAATTCTGCTTACACGGCTGAGTGTAAAAAACGGGAAACTTCTTCTGTCAAACGGTGCTGAGTTCAGCTTGCTGGCACTGGAGAAAGAGGAGGTTATTAATCCTGATGTGATATTAAAGCTTAAAGAACTGGCTGATCAGGGCGCTCTGATAATATCTGGCAAAGAAACACCTGATATGCTCAGTGCTATTAAGCTGATTCCCGACTTTCATTATACGGGAGATGAATCAGCCCTGCTGGATTATATTCATTACAGTGTTTCCGGTATTGATTTTTATTTTATCAGGAATACAACTGATGGTTGGTTATCACGCGACTGTAGTTTTCGCCAGCATTCAAAAGTGCCTGAAATATGGAATCCTATAACCGGCAACATTGTCAATGTTTCTGTTTATGATGAAGATAAAGGTTCAATAAAAGTACCGCTTACACTGCCACCTTTTGGCTCCTGTCTTGTTGTTTTCAGAGAATCAGTTCCCTCTCCTCATTATAAATCTGTATCATCCTTAGCTAAGACTGCTCCGCGCATTGAGTATACAAATGAGGGTATTCTTTTTCCCGATCCGGGGACCTATACTCTGACTGACAATAAAGTATCAAAAACGATTACGTCTAAACACGACGTATATTATGTAGAAGGCCCATGGTCCTTATCTTTTTCCAGGGGATGGGGTGCACCCGACTCGGTATTATTAAATGAACTATCGTCGTGGACCGAAAGTGAAATCGAAGGAGTCAGATATTACTCAGGAACAGGTACATACCGAAAGACCTTTAATTATCAAAGCACTTCAGTGCCATTGGCTGATCAGCGAATTTATCTTGATCTTGGAGACTTGTCAAAAGTTGCCGGAGTATGGCTGAATGGCCATTACCTGGGTATTGCGTGGGCATTACCATATAAGTATGATGTAACCGGATATTTAAAGCCGGGAGAAAACATACTTAGAGTCGAAATTGCAAATACATGGTCGAACAGGATAGTTGGAGATGCTCTCACAGGTAAGAAATTTACAAAGACCAATGTCCTCAATACGCAGATTCCGGGTATTGATAAGATAAGATTTCCCTGGGGAAAGGTGCCTCTTATCAGATCAGGATTGTTTGGTCCGGTTAAGATATTGACTGTAAGGATTGTAAAATAGTTTATTAAAAGGATCTGATAAATTTGGTTAATGATGAGTGTTGTATGAATCAAAAATCAGCATATACTT
>JFJP01022055.1_pt1 | contig 14884 bp, 16 predicted proteins | sample 431651 | NCBI WGS metagenome assembly JFJP01 (sample SAMN02602958, study PRJNA72255) | Microbial mat metagenome, whole genome shotgun sequencing project. | biome: fresh water; feature: sink hole; material: water; isolation source: purple microbial (photo- and chemosynthetic) mats found in...
GCTGTTCGCCGATTAAAGTGGTACGTGAGCTGGGTTTAAAACGTCGTGAGACAGTTTGGTCCCTATCTTTCGTGGGCGTAGGATATTTGAGAGGATCTGTTCCTAGTACGAGAGGACCGGAATGGACGAACCAATGGTGTTCCAGTTGTCGCGCCAGCGGCATAGCTGGGTAGCTATGTTCGGAAAGGATAACCGCTGAAAGCATCTAAGCGGGAAACCAACCTTGAGATTAGATATCCCCTCTGTATGGAAACATACAGACTGAAGACCCCTTGAAGACTACAAGGTTGATAGGCCGGATGTGCAAGTTCAGTAATGAATTCAGCTTACCGGTACTAATAGGTCGTGAGGCTTGGCCACAATTTCTGACACAAATATTTTGAACGTTTTTATGTGCATATATCTGGTTTGAACATTGAAATTCAGGAAAGTTTGATTTCTGATAATAGTCTGATTTTGATAATTTTTTTCGGTGGTAATAGCAAAGAGGAAACACCCGTTCCCATCCCGAACACGGAAGTTAAGCTCTTTAGCGCTGATGGTACTGCATGGGCAGCTGTGCGGGAGAGTAGGACATTGCCGAGAAATCTTTATATAACAGCCCGGATTCATTTTATAATGAGTCCGGGCTTTTTATATTTGGAAGTCAACTTGAGTTCGATGTGTTTCAAATCCCCTTTACGAAAGGGGGAGTCGAAGTCTTCATCGCTGTATGCAAACTGTGCTGGAGAGGCGATATACTCCGGCATAAATTGCGCTTTTGAAATCTTCCGTAAAAAGGTTTTGCAAACTGTTCCGGCAGCAAAACGATTTTCAAAATCGTTTTACGAAAGTGCAATTTATGACGGTGGGCAGAGTATATAACAGCCTGGATTCATTTTATAATGAGTCCGGGCTTTTTTTGAAGAACCTTATCCGGCAGTATGCACTATCTCGGAAGCAGGAACAAGTTCAACTTCTTTTTGCAGTTCAGGCAGCATTTCCCGGAGGGCATTGTAGGTCTCAGGATGCGGATGTCCTATTCCTACGGCTTCGCCATAGTGATCTGCAATACGGATCAACTGTCCGATCTTTATGCGGATAGTCCCTTCATCCACCACATGGTCTAAAAAAACATCCCGCTGGGCAAAGGGAATTTGCAGGATATGCGCGCATGATCTGCACAGACTTTGCGATGTGGTCAGGCTGTCAATAAAAAACAAATCTCTTTTTTTGAGCGCGGACAATATCTGATACATCTGGGTCGAAACAGCAGTCATTCTCGATCCCATGTGATTGTTGACTCCTTTGACAAATGAAAGGGAATCTATATTTGCATTGAGCCGGCTGATGATCTGATCCGGAGACATGAAGGTAAGCAGCGCGCCCGGTCCCGGATCAACTGCCGGATATTCAACCGGCTCCATCGGGAGATGAAGCATAATATCCTGTCCTTTTGCTTTGGCTGAACGGATAATCTTATCCCGTGAAGGACTGTGAGGAAAAACAGAGAAAGTGAGGGGAATATTCAGGCTGAGAAATTTCTCGGCAATAGCACTGTCATACCCCATGTCATCAATGATTACAGCCACTTTCGGCAGAAAGGCTTTGGGCTTGGGAATACGTCCGGGAACGGCGATTTCTTCTTTGGGATAGATTTCATATCTCGGTGTCTCCGGAATAGACGACTTATGAAACGAACAGCGGGAAATATAGCCGGTCGCAGCGAGCAAAACAAACATGCCGCAGAGACCGGCAACAGTCTTTTTCAGATATGGAATACGGAACAGGTATCTCTTTCGCATTATTTTTTTTCAGCCGTCACCATGAAACACGCTCTCAGGAACCGGGCTTTTCCGAAAAGAAACCGGTTCCCTGAAATATTCCGCATTCCTCCTGCAAAAATATAATTGAACTCCGGTGTCTTAATGTCCGGAGTGCAGGTAAACCCTGCGCTCCGGCAAAAAAGGAATTTTTGCACTCCGGATCGGAAAAAATAATGTCATCCGTGCGCTTTTTGAAAAATCTCATACCCGAGCAGAATTTCAAGTGCGCGCATCACCTGATTATCTTCCTGCAAGCCCTCGATTTCAAGAGGACCGTACCGGTATTCGGTTCTGCGTTTGTTCTTTTTGTCATTTTTATCTTTTGTGTCTTTATCCTCCGGTTTTTCCTCTTTTTTTATCTCGGGTTCCTGTTCCTGCGTCTCACTTTCAAAAGGGTCCGCCTCCAGATGATTTTTAAGGTCCTTTTCTTTCAGCAGGCTGTCGCCTTCTTCTTCAGCAGGCTGTTCTTCCTCATCTGAAAATCTCTGTTTCACTTCGATATCCGGTGCAATCCCCTGAGCCTGTATAGAGCGTCCGTTCGGGGTGTAATACCGTGCGATTGTAAATTTAAGCCCGTAACCGTCACGCAATGTTTCCACGGTCTGAACAGAACCTTTGCCGAAGGATGTGGTTCCGAGAATCAGCGCGCGTTTGTGATCCTGAAGCGCGCCTGCAACAATTTCTGATGCACTTGCACTGCCGCCGTTAATCAGCACCACCATGGGATACTCACGTTTCAGCTTGTCGCTGTGTGCATTGAATTCTTTTGTATGCCGTTTCAGCCGGCCCTTGATAGAAACAATGATCCCTTTGTCAAGAAAAACATCGGATACCTGAATTGCCTGATTCAGCAGTCCGCCCGGATTGTCCCGAAGATCAAGCACAAGTCCTTTCAAAGGGGGATTGGCAGATTCCATTCCTTTCAAAGCGTTTTCAAGGTCGTCTGACGTGTTTTCCTGAAAATTGGTGATCCGGACGTAACCGTATCCCGGTTTCAACACCAGATGTTTTACGCTTTCAATGGGGATAATATCGCGCACCAGAGTGAACTCCATCGGTTTTGCCGCACCCTTGCGTACCACCGTGATCACCACCGGCTCTCCTTTGGGTCCTCTCATTTTCTTTACTGCTTCCCACAGCATCATATCTTTTGTGGATTCGCCGTCCACCTTGATGATGATATCTCCGGCATTGACTCCGGCTTTGTAAGCCGGGGTGCCTTCGATGGGCGAAATAACCGTCAGCAGGCCTTTCTGCATGGTGATGACAATCCCGATACCGCCGAACTCCCCTTTGGTGTCAATCTGCAATTCTTCAAACGCTTCCGGCGGCAGCAACTGGGAATGCGGGTCAAGACTGCCCACCATTCCCTGAATTGCTTTCTGTATCAGGTCTTTGGTATCCACCGGATCAACATAGTTTTTTTCAATAAGTTCGATCACATCGGAAAAGATTTTAAGTCCTTTGTAGGTTTCGTCATCGGCTGAGAGATCGCGGTAAAATCCTGATCCTATCGTGCAGAACGCGATGGCAATGATTATGATCGGCCACAATTTCATAAGGTGTTTCTTTTTCTGAGACATCCCTGCTCCTTTAAAAAATTGAGAATTGAAAATTGAGAAGTTTCTCACTTCTCAATTCTGACTAACCGTTTCTGAGCCATTTCACCGGATCCAGCGATTTCCCGTGATGACGCACTTCGAAATGCATGCCCGGACCGCTCATGGAACCGCTATCACCTACTGTCGCGATAACCTCGCCTGTTTTCACCCGGTCCCCCTCTTTTTTATAAATATCATCGGCATGGGCATACACCGTGTAATAGCTGTCCCCGTGATCAATTATGATCATGTTGCCGTATCCTTTGAACCAACTGGCATAAAGAACTTCCCCTTCGCAGACAGCCCTTACCGTGTCTCCCTTTTTTGCTGCAATGTCAATGCCGCTGCGGAAATTCATCACATTGAATTCCGGGTGTCTGTAGCGGCCGAAAAAAGAGACAATTCTGCCGTCAACCGGCATTTTCAGCATCCCTCTGTATGAAGCGAATTTTCCACCTGACAGGATTTCATCTTTTTCAGATACACGGGTTTTCGGTCTGGCTGCCTTCAGAGCCTTCAGACTTTCAATTTTCCGGTCCAGTTCCGCTGCCGACTGTCTCAGGGATGCGATGGATGCCAGTGTCAGAGATTTTTTGCCGCGGATTTCCGAAAGCAGCTTTGCCCGTCTTTCTTTTTCCTCAGCCATTGTGCCCATCTGATTTTTGTAAGCTGATTCCAGCAGAAGTTTTTCTTTTTTCCGGGCATTAAGGCTGTCTGTGAGCCGCGACAGTTTTTCTTTGTTATCTTCAAGTCTCTGAAGTACATTTTCATCATGCGCGAGAATCCGCTCCAGAGAAGTCTTCTGCTGAAAAAAAACAGCCGCTGACTCTGCGGAAACCGGCACAGCCATTTCCCCCAGACAACTGAGTTTGTAAAGCGCGGCCATTCGTCGGGACGCGTACTCTTCACCGATCTGAATCTTTTTCTTCAGTTCTTCGGACTCGGCTGCGATTTCTTTCAATTTCTGATCCGCGATTTCCAGATCGGACCTGGAAACGGCAACCTGCTTTTTCACCCGGCTGAGGGACAGATCAGTCTCATGAAGACTGTTTACAACCTCAGCCTCTTTTTTCGTAAAGTTTTGCAGTTCTGCCTTGTTTTTTTCTATCTTGCGGCTGATTGTTTCCGCGTTTTTTTTATACCGTTCGATTGCTTCGGTCTGCGAAGCAGAAATTCCCGAAGGGCAGAATATCCCTGCCGCGAGGATTATCATCCCTCCAGCGGCTGTTTTTCCGAAAAAATTCCTTATCATTACAGCTTCAGAAACTGTCTCAGAGAAATATAGCATCCCAGCCATCCTGCAAACATGCTCCCCAGAAGGATTTCCAAAGAAATTTCCGGGGGAAGAAATCTGATCTGAAAACCTGACACCGGCAGCCGGATATCCGAAAGAAAATCTGCTTTCCAGTCACCGATTGCCATCTGCCAGTCACCGATAACAAATTTGAACGCGATATACAGTATCCCCAGCCCGATGAAGCCGCCGAGTCCTCCCTGTATGAAACTCTGAATATAAAAAGGGTCTTTGATGAAACCCTCGGACGCGCCGACCAGACGCATGATTTCGATTTCTTCACGCCGTGAATAAAGCACCAGTCTGATCGTATTTGCCACAAAAAAAACCGTGGCTATAAAAAAAAGACATCCCATTGCATATCCTGCCAATCGGAACAGATCGAAAATATTGATAAAAAGTCCGAGCCATTTTTTGCCGTATTCGACTTCCCCCACTTCGGGAAAAGTCTGAATCCGCGCAGCCAATGCTTCGAAATTTTCCCATTTCTGAAAAGATTCGGCTATCCCTATCTCAAAAGCATCCGGCAGGGGATTTTCCTTGAGATTGTCCAAAAGCGATGCCTGCTCTTTCATCTGGACTCTGAACCGCTCCATGGCTTCCTGTCTGGATATGAACCGGACATCGCGGACACCTGCTGTCCTCTGAATCTGCTTTCCTATATCTGAAATTTTTTCTTTCGTCACCCCCGGCTTGAGATAAGCCATGATCCTTATGCCTTTTATCCAGAATTTCAGGAGTCCGTCGGCATTGACAAAAAAAAGTCCGAATGCGCCCGCGATCATCACTGCCAGCGCGACAGTGATGACGGCAACAGCGTTCAGAAAGCGGTTGCCTGCAATGTCTTTTACGGCTCTTCCGATAAAATGCAGCATCAGCAGGTCAGCCTCGGAATGACGGTTGATGTTTGCAGACGGCCCTGTTCAATCACTATGACTCTTCCCCCTGTTCTGCGTATCAGTTCTTTGTCATGGGTGGCAACAATCACAGTTGCCCCGCGTCTGTGATATTCTCTGAGGAGATCGAAAATCGCCTCTGACGAGGCTGCGTCCAGACTGCCTGTGGGTTCATCCGCAAGAATTATTCGCGGATCACCCGCGATGGCTCTGGCAATAGCCACACGCTGCTGTTCGCCGCCTGACAGCCCCGGGGGAAAAGATTTCTGTTTTCCGTCCATTCCGACTGTTCTCAGAACACTGTCAACTTTTTTTCGGATCAGCCGCTGTCTGATTCCAACAGCCTCTGCGACCAGTGCGACATTTTCATAGACGGTTTTTGTGGGGATAAGCTTGTAATCCTGAAATATGATTCCGAATTTCCGCCTGAGCATCGGTATCCGCCGCCGCGGAATCCTTGACAGATTCACGCCGTCTATGACAATCTGCCCTTCCGATACCGGTTCTCCCATATAAAACAGCTTCATCAGAGTGGTTTTTCCCGCGCCTGTGGGACCTGTGATAAAAAGAAATTCATTTTCGACAATATCGAGACGGATGTCAATCAGCGCGTTTTTCGGTCCGTAACGTTTGTGAACATGAAACACACGTATAATAAAATTTTTATCGTAAAATTGCAACCGGTTCTCCGACTTCTGCTGATTTTTTATTGACCCATGCGAATTTTGCCGCTATAAACACAGACGGGTTCAGGGAGTGCCGTCAACGGTTTTTCCTGCCTTAAAGCCTTCGCCGAAACCCGTAAACCGGCTTCTTCCATTTCAGCGGAGGCTTTTTTTTATCTTATTATGAGCTTAAAATCAACCCTTTTCGTAAGGAATACCTGTCATGAAGCAGGAGCTTATCGAAATTATTCGTCAAAAATCTTTCAGATACAGCGACGAACCGATTTTCAGGTTAGTTTCAGGCAGAATGAGCCGTTTTTATATCAACTGCAAACCCGTCACCCTGAGTCCACGTGGTATGTTTCTTATCGGTCATCTTGTTTTTGACGCGATAAAAGACCTTGATGTGACCGGTGTCGGCGGTCTGACCTTCGGGGCTGATCCCATCGCGGTCGCGACCGCCTTTGTTTCCGAACTCAGACAGCCGCGCATCAAGGCTTTCTCCATCCGTAAAACACAAAAGGATCACGGACTTGTCAGATGGATTGAAGGGGACATGGAACCGGGAGAGCGGGTTGTCATTCTCGATGATGTCGCGACCACCGGCGGCTCAACAATAACGGCAGTGGAGCGGGCGCGTTCCGAAGGGCTGGAAGTGGCAAAAGCCGTCATACTCGTTGACCGGCAGGAAGGCGGCCTCGAAAACATCCGTAAGTATGTGAAAGATGTATCTGCAATCATCACCCGTGATGATCTTACGGGCAGTTCCGGACTCTCGGAAAATCTGTAGTACCCGGCAATTCTTTTGCAGGAAAATTTTCTACAGTCACTTCTCTGCCGCGGGAATATATATAGCACATGCGTCTTCTGATTCCCAGGCTGTCACACTGGAAACACTGATTCCGCGAACCCTTATTTTTTTTCCGAGTTCATCTGCGATGTATTGTGCGATATTTTCCGATGACGGCGGATTTCCCTCGTGAAACATATTCAATTCATTCAGGAAGCGATGGTCAATCTCTGCGATAATTTCCTTGACACCCGCTTTGATCTCTCCGAAATCCATCAGCACGCCGGCATTGTTCAGCGCGTCTCCTTTCACACAGACCTCAATCTTCCAGTTATGTCCGTGCAGGTTTTCACATTTTTTTGCCACCATTTTCAACTGATGGGCGGCTGCAAAACGGGTGACAACTTTCAATTCAAACATGGCATCCTCTGACATCAGCGGTTTATCTTGCAGCCTTTGCGCTGTCTCCTTTAAACATATTTTTTAACCGGGTGGTCAGTTTTCCGGATTCAAGGGCTGCAAATTCCTTTAACAGAGCTTCCTGCTTTTTGCTGAGATTTGTGGGTGTTTTGATAATCATCTGAATGATCTGGTCTCCGCGGCTTCCGTTTCTCAGAGACGGAATTCCCTCGCCCTGAAAGCGGAAAATATCGCCCGGCTGCGTGCCTTTTGGAATTTCAAGTATTTTTTCCCCGGTCAGAGTGGGGACTGTTATTTTGTCTCCCAGCGCGGCCTGTATAAAAGAAACCGGTATCCGCGTTATGACATCGGTATTGTCCCGCTCGAAAAAATCATGGGTTTCCGTATGTATGAACACATACAAATCTCCCGGAGGACCGCCGTAAGTCCCGGCTTCTCCTTCCCCTGTGAGACGCAGCCTTGATTCCGTATCCACCCCTGCCGGAATTTTCACAGCCACGCGTTTGCTTATCCTGACTCTGCCTGCTCCCCTGCAATTGGAACAGGGGTGGGTCACAGACTGTCCTCTGCCGCGGCAATGCGGGCAGGCGGTTCTGACCGTGAAAAAGCCCTGAGTCCGTGAAATCTGACCGGAGCCGCCGCAGTGCCGGCAGTTTTCAGGCTGGGTTCCGGGTTCGCAGGCTGTGCCTTTGCATTCATGGCATACTTCGGTTTTTTCCACATTGATTTCGGTTTCTTTTCCAAAGGCTGCTTCCATGAAGCTCAGAGTTATGTCACACCTAAGATCAGCACCGCGCTGTCCCCTGCCTCGGGACCGTCTGCCGGAACTGAATCCGAAAAAATCTTCAAAGATATCTCCGAAACTTGAAAAAATATCTTCAAAGCCGCCGAATCCGGAAAAGCCTGAGCCTTCAAGTCCCTGATGTCCGTACTGATCGTAGATTCCTCGTTTCTGAGGGTCGCGCAGGACTTCATAAGCTTCCGAGGCTTCTTTGAATTTTTCTTCTGCCTCTTTGTCTCCGGGATTTTTGTCCGGGTGGTATTTCATGGCAAGCTTACGGTAGCTGCCCTTGATGTCACTTTCAGAGGCGTTACGGCTGACGCCCAGAATTTCATAATAATCTCGTTTGACAGTCATGTATTTCCCTGATATTCTCATATCCTCTTTTCTGTTGTTCGGGTAAAGGGCAGAGTCTGAATTTTCCCAGTAACCATCTGATCTGATTCTGAAAAGAAACTGCACTCATCGGTCTGTCATCATCGGCATTTTGCGGAAATGCGTATTCTGTCCGAATTCAATTTTATTTAATGTAATGCACGAACCGAGGTTGTCAATGAAGAATAGAGAACTCCCTTTTATCAGGGAGATGTTTGATACCATCGCGCCTAAATATGATCTGCTGAACCGTCTGCTGAGTCTGCGGCAGGATGTGTGCTGGAGAAGGGACATGGTTTCTGCCATGGAAATTTCCGACAGCGGAACTGTTTTGGATGCAGCCTGCGGAACCGGTGATGTGATGCTTGAAATCTTCCGGCAGAAAGGACCGGATATTTCGGTATTCGGTATTGATTTTTCTCCGGAAATGCTCAGATTGGCAAAGGATAAATTTCGTTCTTGCGCGATTGCGGAAAACTGTCTGATTGCAGGAAATGCCTTTCATCTTCCTTTCAGGTCCGGAACTTTTGATGCGGTCACGATTGCTTTCGGCATCAGAAATATCAGCGATAAACTTTCTGTGCTGAAAATATTTCATGACAGCCTGAAACCCGGGGGAATGCTGCTGGTTTTAGAGCTTGCCGCACCGACTGAAGGCTTGCTGCTTTCGCTTTACCTTTTATATTTCAAAAAGATTCTGCCGCTGATAGGCGGTTTTTTTTCAAAGAATGTGACGGCATATCGCTATCTTCCCGATTCGGTCATAAAATTTCCGGAGCCTGCTGCCTTTGCCGGAATCATGCGCTCCGCAGGGTTTTCGGATGTCAGATGGCGGAAACTGACGATGGGGATTGCCACGCTGTATGTCGGGTATAAGGAATAGTCGTCGGATCAATGGGATGTTTTAAAATCTTTTTGCTTTTTCTGTTAATATGTAATACTGTTAAGCAGTTAGAAGTTTATGAACAGACTGATTTTTGAACAATTGAGAGAATTACCGGACAAAGAAATTACTGATGATATTATTTTCAAAAAAGAAAATATGAATACATTGAGTTTTGACAATGTTAAAGTTTTAAATTCAATGGGAATTGACTTGTTGCTTAACGGAAAGTACAAACCCGATATCCCATCAATCAGATTCAATTTTTATGTTCGTGGAATAGGCCCCGTATGCAGAGTTGAGGTTAACAGTTCTGTTCATGGTGAAAGCGGACGTACTCATAAACACACTTTGCATAAAGAGAATTGTCCGAGGCGAAATCTCCCATATACGGAACCAAGAGCAGATTTGGAAAACAGAAACGCTGAGGAAGTATGGCGGATAGTCTGCAAGCAGGCTAACATCAACCACAGTGGAAACTTTGTCAAGCCTGACGGATAATCCGGCAAAGGGGAAAATATGACATTGACTTTTGAAAATATCAAAGAATATATCCGGCCTTTTTCATTGGTAATAGCCTGCGATACGATAAAGAACGGAGCGTTGCGGATTGCCACTCCGTTTATTTATCCAAACGGTTCGCATATTGATTTATTCTTAGCACATAGCCTTGATCTGTTTGACAATTATATTCTTTCAGACGCAGGTCAGACATCGGATTATCTTGCCGATATGCAATTCAACTTATGGGCAACAAAAAAAAGGCTTACCCTTATTGAGGATATTTGCCGATCTCTTAATGTAACGCAGTCGGACGGACAATTTGAAATACTGATTTCACCTGAAGATTTTGAACAATTTTACAATCCGATTATAAGACTGGCACAGGCATGTATAAGGATCGGCGATTTGGTTTTTACACAAAGATTGCCAAACAGCGGAACATTTCAGGAAGAAATAGAAGAGTTTCTGGCTGTAAGTCATTTAAAATATGAACCTGATATATTTTTGAAAGACGATTTCGATAATGAAGTAAAACTTGATTTCAGAGTATATGGCGAAAATGTTATTTCTTTAGTTCAGTCTCTGTCATCCAGAAGCAACAGCCATATAGTTTCCAATGAAATATTCAGAAGGTGGTATGACCTGAAGTCGTATAAAAACAGCAGCCAGTTTGTTACTGTTTATGACCAGACTTACAATACTTATCGTGATGATGATATAAAAAGATTATCTGAGTTGTCTGTTGTTTTAGGCTTTCCTAAAGAACAAGAGCAGATATTAGAGTCTCTTGCCGCATGACACAGATCAAATAATTACACAGGTTATGTCAATTCATCGGACGATATGACACTGGTTTCAAAACCGGTTGAATACTATAAAATACTGTTCAACCGGCAACTGTATATGATTATGAAACACATTATTTTAAATGCTGTCTCTGCTTATTCTGTAAGGAAAACATGATGAGTAAAAAACAGAAACCGAAAAACAGTCTCGAAAATCTGACTTGGAATGATCTTGAAGCATGGGCCGGAAGCAGAATCGTCTCCCGTGGGAAAAGCTACCGGAAAAACGGGCATGTCAGAGAACTGGCGCAGACTTCCGAAGGCAGACTCATTGCCTATGTGAGAGGCTCGGAACGCTATGTCACACAGGTTGCGTCAGACAGCGGAAATCTGTCCTCCGAATGCACCTGCCCTTATGGAAGCACCTGCAAACATGCCGTGGCGGTGGTTCTGGAATATCTCGAACAGATCAGACAGGGCAAAGAAATCGTCAGAGCTTCGGATGATGATCCCCGTTTTGCCATGCTTGAGGCTGAAGATGAGGATGATTACGACGGATACGATGATGATTTTTACGATGACGATGAAGATGATGACAACTTTCATCCGGAATATGAAGTAAGAAAAAAGAAACCTGCCAGTGAGTCATCGTTAAAGGCATTTCTTGAAAGCAAGACCAAATCCCAGCTTGTTGATCTTATCATAGAACTGGCGCGGCATTCCGATGCCACAGAGGAAAGTCTCAGGAATCGCATACACGTCGCAGACGGATCTGTTCAAGCCATAGTCAAAGCCATCAGGAAAGACATCCGTGAATTCAGCCGCGAACCTTATGATTACGATGACTACGGGAGTTTTCCGAATTATTCTCGAACCAAAGAACGGCTTGAGACCCTGCTTTCCGGCGGATATTACGACGAAATTCTTTCTGTAGGCAAAGACCTGCTTAAAGCCGGCACGGAGCAGGTTGAGATGTACAATGACGAAGGGGAACTTGGCGAAGAGATTGGCGGATGTATGGACATTGTGTTCCGTGCGCTGCCCCGCACGTCTCTTTCCCCGGTGGAACAGATGGTCTGGGCTACGGATACAGAGCTTGCGGATCAATATGATCTCTGTTCCGATACACGGCATTTCTGGAACGGAAATCACAGCCGAAACGACTGGAGCGGTCTGGCAGATATTCTGCTCGCCCGTCTGCCGGAGCAGAAAGTAAAGAAAGGCAGATATGATTTTTCCGCTGCATATCAGCGGGACAGCATCAGCAGCCGGGCAATCAGAGCCTTGGAAGAAGCTGGCAGAGGAGATGAAATCCTTCCCTTATGCAGGAAGGAAGCTGAAGTTACAGGGAGTTATGTCCGTCTGGTCAAATATCTCCTGAAAAACAATCAGCCCGAAGAAGCCGAGGAGTGGATCGCCAAAGGCATTCAGGCTACGGACAGTCAATGGCCCGGCATTTCGGCAGAACTTCGAAAACATCTCGAAGAAATCCGTAAAGTGCAGGGCGACTGGCCCGGCATTACGGTCATGAGAGCCGGGGAATTCTTTCGGAATCCCTGTCTTGAGACATGGAAAGAAACCGAAGAGGCAGCAAAAAAGGCGGGGGTCTGGGAATCGGTACGAACCTGTGCCTTGAACTATCTTGAAACAGGCAGTCTGCCGAATTCCAAGACAGGATGGCCCCTTTCTGAAATCGGGCCGGTACCGCCGAGCCGTTTCCCCGAAACTTTTCCTGATATAAATGTGCTGATTCAGATTGCTGTTTATGAGAAAAATCCGGATGAGGTGCTGAAGTGGTATGAAATACAGAAAAAAGAGCGGGGCGGATATTTTCCTGTTGCCTGCAACCGAGAAACTGTGGCGGAAGCTCTGAAAGAGAAATATCCGGATCATTCTCTTGAGATATGGAAACATATCGTGGAAAAAAGTATTGCCGAAGTCAAGCCCAGCGGCTATCAAACTGCGGCCAAATATCTTACGAAAATCCATCAGGTGATGAGCAGTCAGGGCAAAGAAAAGGCTTGGCAGAAATATCTGTCTGATCTGAAACAGACCCATGCCCGCAAAAAGCGGCTGATGGAGATATTGGACGGTGTTTCCGGGAAGCGGATTCTGGATATATGAGCCGGAATTCCGTTTATTAAGTGAGAAATGAGAAGTGAGAAATGAGAAGTGAAAATTCAATATTTATTTCTCACTTCTCACTTCTCACTTCTCACTTCTCACTTCTCACTTCTAACAGATCCTCGGCAACTGCTCCCCGGTCAGCATATCCACAATCCGGGTTCCGCCGATTCGGGTTTCCATAATGACTTTGCCCGGATGATCGGAAACTACTTCTCCGATTATAGCAGCGTCTTTGCCTAAGACATCGGTTTTTATGCCTTCAAGCACCATCTCGGCGCAAGTCGGCTTTGCAAATACCAGCATTTTGCCCTCATTGGCAATATACAGCGGATCAAATCCCAGCAGTTCGCAGATTCCAGCAACCTCACCTTTGACCGGTATCTTGTCTTCATAAATCCGAATACCTGCTTTGGATTTCTCCGCGATCTCATTCAAAGCTGTTCCTACGCCACCGCGGGTCGGATCCCTGAACACACGGATATCCCGTGTTCTGAGGAGTATTTTTTTGACAAGATGGTTCAATGCCGCGGTATCGCTTTTCACCGACGAGTCAAAGTCCATTCCTTCACGCTGAGTCAAAACCGCTATTCCATGATCGCCGATGGTTCCGCTCACAATGATTTTATCGCCGACCTGTGCTTTGTCGCTCCCTATATCCAAAGGAAAGGGAATCAGTCCGATTCCCGATGTATTGATAAAGATTTTGTCTGCCGCACCCTTAGGCACAACTTTGGTGTCGCCTGTGACTATCTGCACACCGGCTTTATCAGCGGCAGCTTTCATGCTCTTCAATATCTTCTCCAAATCTTCGGTAGGAAATCCTTCCTCGATGAGCAGTCCCACACTGAGATAAAGAGGCGTAGCTGCACACATTGCAAGATCGTTTACCGTCCCGTTGACAGCAAGGTCTCCGATGTTTCCTCCGGGAAAAAATATCGGATCCACTGTAAAGGTATCTGTGGAAAAAGCAAGCCGCTTTCCCTGAATATCAACCGTTGCCCCGTCATTGAGCAGGGAAAGGATGCGGTTGTCGAACAAAGGAAGAATCGTATCAATAATAAACTGATGCGACATCCTCCCGCCGCTTCCGTGATCCAAAAGAATTTTATCTGTTTTCATTTCTCACTTCTCACTTTTCATTTCTCACTCGTAATACCGGTAATACGCCGCACATGTTCCCTCAGTGGAAACCATGCAGGGACCGACCGGATTCATGGGTGTACATATTTTTTTGTAAAGAGAACATTCCGGCGGAGTTTTCAGACCAGTCAATATCTCCCCGCAGGCACATCCTTTGGGCTGAACATCGGATTCACAGGTTCGGATTCCGAATTTCCGTTTTGCGTCAAATTGAGCAAACTCTTCCCTGATTTCCAATCCGCTTTCAGTAATAATTCCGAGACCCCGCCAGACCGCATCCGCTGGTTCGAATACCTCGTGCATGATTTTTACACCCCGCCAGACCGCATCCGCTGGTTCGAATACCTCGTGCATGATTTTTACAGCTTTTTCATTTCCCTCAAAAGTCACGGCTCGGGGATATGCGTTTTCCAATTGCGGTTTATCGGATTCGATCTGAGAAATCAGCATAAATATTGCCCGCAAAATGTCTCCTGACTCAAAGCCTGCGATAACACATGGAATCCGATGTTTTTCAAAAAAAGAGATATACGCCTTCGTGCCGATAATTACGGAAACATGGCCCGGAAGGATAAATCCCTGAACCCGAACCGCCGCAGTTGACATCAGAGCAAACAGCGCGGGGGGAACTTGCTTATGTGCTGAAAAAACAGAATAATTTTCCAGCTCCATCTCTCTTGCGGAAAGAACGGAAGCGGCAATGGTCGGCGCAGTAGTTTCAAAGCCTACGCCCAAAAAGACGACTTCTCTGTCAGGATGTTTTTTTGCAATGTCCAAAGCATCGAAAGCCGAGTAAACCATCCGAATATCTCTGCCCT
>JFJP01022044.1_pt1 | contig 14883 bp, 12 predicted proteins | sample 431651 | NCBI WGS metagenome assembly JFJP01 (sample SAMN02602958, study PRJNA72255) | Microbial mat metagenome, whole genome shotgun sequencing project. | biome: fresh water; feature: sink hole; material: water; isolation source: purple microbial (photo- and chemosynthetic) mats found in...
CATCCTGATGTCAAGCCGGGAATACTTGAAAAAGGCATTCTTCTGAAACTCCGTTTTCACTTTGACCAGTATATCAACCTGAGACCTGTGAAACTCTACGAAGGCGTGGATACGCCCTTGAAAGACAAGAAGCCGGCAGATATAGATTTTGTCGTTGTTCGTGAAAACACGGAAGGGCTTTACGCGGGCGCGGGCGGTTTTTTGAAATACGGCACGCCCGATGAAGTTGCGGTTCAGGAATCCATCAACACCCGGAAAGGTGTGGAGCGTTGTATCCGATATGCTTTTGAATATTGCCGGAAGCGCAATAAAAGAAAAAAGCTGACCCTCTGCGGAAAGACAAATGTGCTGACTTTTGCGTTTGACCTGTGGGAGCGCACATTTTACGAAGTCGCCAAAGAATATCCTGATATTAAAACCGATTATGCCCATGTGGACGCCATCTGCATGTGGATGGTGAAAAATCCGGAATGGTTTGACGTGATTGTGACGGACAATATGTTCGGCGACATTATCACGGATTTGGCGGCAATGATACAGGGCGGCATGGGGATTGCCGCGGGCGCGAACATCAATCCTGCCGGGGTTTCCATGTTTGAACCCATCGGCGGTTCCGCACCCAAATACACCGGAAAAGGCATTATCAATCCCATTGCAGCCATTTCCGCCGCTCAACTGATGCTTGAAACACTGGGCGAATCAAAAGCCGCTTCTTTTATCGAAGCAGCAGTCATAAAGGTGCTACGTGACGATATAAAAGATGTCGCAGCCGGGAAGATGGGATTCAGCACATCACAGGTCGGCGATCTGATTGCAGCGTATATTCAGAAAAATTTTTAATTTCGTTTTCAGATAAATTCGGATAAAAAAGAACTTCCATACAGCTTTATCAAAAGCTTATGGAAGTTTTTTCTTAGTAAAACGGGTTTATCTGTTTTAGCCAGGGCCGTTCTACATTTCCACGCGGAGCGTGGGAACGAGAAACAGTAGGGGCAACCCCCTGTGGCTGCCCTTTTTTATATAAAGAACAGGAGTGTAGTCATGTCTGAAAAAAAATTCAATGTGGCAGTAGCCGGTGCGACAGGGGCTGTCGGGAATCAGATGATCGCGTGTCTGGAAGAAAGAAATTTTCCGGTAAAATCTGTCAAATTTCTGGCGTCCAAGCGTTCTGTGGGGCGTCAGCTCCGCTTTAAAGGGGATTTGATTCCCGTGGAAGAACTCAAGGAAGATTCTTTCAAAGGCGTGGATATTGCCATTTTTTCGGCAGGGGGCGGCACCAGCGAAAAATTTGCGCCCTGCGCGGCAAAAGACGGCTGTGTGGTGGTTGACAATTCCAGCGCATGGCGCATGGACCCGGATGTGCCGCTCGTGGTTCCCGAAGTCAATCCCCATGCCATTGCGGATTACAAGAAAAAGGGAATTATCGCCAATCCGAACTGTTCTACGATACAGATGCTGGTGGCGCTGAATCCCATCCATAAAAAATGCGGCATCCGGCGGATTGTCGTTTCCACCTATCAGGCGGTATCCGGAACAGGAAAAAAAGCAATTGACGAACTCTTTGACCAGACCCGCGCCATGCTCAATTTTCTTGACTGGAAGAAAAACGTGTATCCGCACCGCATCGCGTTCAACTGTCTGCCGCATATTGACAAATTTATGGATAACGGTTACACCAAAGAAGAAATGAAGATGGTGAACGAGACCCGCAAGATTCTGGAAGACAACAACATCGGCGTTACAGCGACAACCGTGCGTGTGCCGGTCTTCTACAGTCATTCGGAATCGGTCAATGTGGAGACAAAGGAATATATTTCCGCAGCAGACGTCATCAAACTGCTGAAAAATGCGCCCGGCGTAAAAGTCGTTGATGATCCGGCAAACAATGCTTATCCTTTAGCCATAGACGCTGCCGGTCAGGATCTGACGCTGGTGGGCCGTATCCGTCAGGACGAGTCCATTCCCAACGGAATCAATATGTGGGTAGTTGCTGACAACATCCGAAAAGGCGCGGCGACAAATGCGGTTCAGATAGCTGAAATTTTAGGGAAAGAGTATTTTTAATTGAGAAGTGAGAAGTGAGAAGTGAGAAGTGAGAAGTGAGAAGTATTCAATTCTCAATTTTCCAATTTTCCAATTTCCAGAATCAGGAGTAAAGACTTGGAGAGAGTACCCATTACGAAAGAGGGATATCAAGCCCTGAAAAAAGAACTTGAAAATCTGAAACTGTTTGAACGCCCTCAGAATATCAGGGCGATTGAAGAGGCCCGCGCACACGGAGACCTTTCCGAAAACGCCGAATTTACAGCCGCCAAAGACCGGCAGAGTTTTATTGAAGGACGAATCGGCGAATTGGAATTCAAACTCGGAAATGCGGACATCATTGACCCGGATACTCTTAACAAGGACCGCGCAGTATTCGGCTGCATCGTCAAACTTGAAAACGTGGACACCGGCGACGAAGTTGACTACCAGCTCGTAGGACCTGATGAATCCGACATTGAACGGGGACGCATTTCTGTTTCTTCGCCTTTGGGAAAAGCCATTATCGGGAAAAAACCCGGAGACGAAGTTGTTCTCCAAGCCCCCGGCGGAAAACGATGTTACGAACTGGTGGAAATTTTATAAGTGAGAATTGAGAATTGAGAATTGAGAATTGAATTGTCATTCTGAACGAAATTAAGAATCTTAAAGATTCCTCGCTGCTCTCGGAATGACAGGGATAAAACTCGGAATGACAGGGGGGAAAGCTCGGAATGACATGATTACTTCTCAATTCTCAATTCTCAATTCTCAATTCTCAATTCCAAACGGAGGTGTTTTTTGGCGCGTATTACCGTAGAAGACTGTTTAAAGCGGGTTCCGAACCGATTTTTGCTGGTTCACATGGTGACAAGGCGGGTAAGACAAATTCGTGAAGGTTCCGAATATCTTGTAAATTCACCCAAAAATGAAGACATTGTTGTGGCATTGCGGGAGATTGCCGCAGGCAAGATCACTATCAGCAATGACAGCGATTGATTGAATGCCGGATGCCCCTTACAGAATACTGAACAGGATGGTGGGCAGAGCTATACACCTGTATGAAATGATCTCGGACGGAGACCGGATCGCGGTGGGGCTTTCCGGCGGCAAAGACAGCCTGACACTGATGTGGATTTTGAAAGAACGGCTTTCCCGCATACCTGTTAAGTACAAATTGTTTCCTGTTTACGTTGACCCGGGATTTGAAGGCGGTTTTGCAAATGCCCTTGAAAGCTATTGCGCGGAAATGGGATATAATCTCCGGGTCGAGCATACAGACTGCGGCATTGTGGGCCACAGCGCCGAAAACCGTGAAAATCCCTGTTTTCTGTGTTCCCGGCTGCGGCGAAAACGTCTTTTTGAAATTGCGGATGAACTCGGATGCGGCAAAGTTGCGTTGGGTCATCACAAAGATGACATTATCGAAACCCTGTTTCTGAATATGTGCTATGCCGGAGAAATCAGCACCATGCTTCCGAGCCAGTCTTTGTTTCAAGGCAGGTTCACGGTCATCAGACCTTTGGCGTTTACGGATGAGAACATCATCCGGCGTTTTGCAGCATCAAGGCATTTCCCGGAATTTGTGAATCCATGCCCCAGCGCGGGCATTTCCAAACGCCGGGAAATCAAGACGCTGTTGAGCCAGCTTTACACGGCGAACAGAAAAGTCAAAGGCAATATTTTCAGGGCAATGAGCCACGTCAAACCGGAGTATCTGTTAAAAAAGAGTTAGAAGTGTGCAAAGTTTTTTTGCCACGAAAGCACGAAACTCAGGAAAAACACGAAAGTATGAATCACGAAAATCTGAAGGACGACGTTTATATTTCAGTGAAGGGCTTAAAAATATTATCTTTTCATATTTTCTTTATTTTCGTGCATTTCATAGCTTTCGTGCTTTCGTGGTAAAATATTATCTTTTCATATTTTCCTTATTTTCGTGCATTTCATAGCTTTCGTGCTTTCGTGGTAAAAAAAAACAAAGCGCACTTTAAAAGAAAATCATGATAGACATTCAAAGTCAGCCTGATTATCGGAATATCCCCATAGACAAGGTCGGAATCAAGAATCTGCGTTATCCGATAACGGTTCTGGATCGGAAAAACAAGGTTCAGCATACGGTGGCAAACATCAATATGTATGTTGATCTGCCCGACAGATATAAAGGCACCCACATGAGCCGTTTTGTGGAAATGCTGCATCTGTTCCGACCTGAAGTTTCGCTGAAAAAGTTTTCCGCGATACTGCTTCAGATGAAAAAACACTTAAACGCGGCTTCCGCACATATAGAAATCTCTTTTCCATATTTTATCGAGAAAAAAGCCCCGGTCAGCGATTCACCGGGGCTGATGGATTACACATGCAGTCTTGTCGGCTCCAGCGATGCGGAGGGAAAACTTGATCTTATATCAGAAGTGAATGTTCCGATCACTTCTGTGTGTCCCTGTTCAAAGGAAATCAGCGATATGGGCGCGCACAACCAGCGCGGGGAGGTCCGGCTCAGAACACGTTTCAAAAAATTTATATGGATAGAAGACATGATCGAGCTGGTAGAGTCAACAGCGTCATGCGATGTTTACTCGGTATTGAAACGTGTTGACGAAAAATGTGTGACAGAAAGAGGCTATGAAAATCCGAAATTTGTGGAAGATATTGTGCGGGATGTCGCCAAGAAACTCAAAGAAGACGACAATATCACATGGTTTGCCGTCAGCGCTGAGAATTTCGAGTCTATCCACAATCACAGCGCGTATGCTTTTATCACCAGCGGAAAAGAACCCTAATCTGATTGAGAATTGAGAATTGAGAATTGAGAAGTATTCAATTCTCAATTCTCAATTCTCAATTTAAAAAATCCCTTATGAAAAAAGATCATTACCGTTTCAATCTTCTCTGCGATATCGGCGACCTGGGGGCATTGATGACAGAAAGCGCGGATATTGAAAATTTTCTTCAAAGCACGGTGGTCATGGTTTCCCGCTATCTGAATGCCGATGTCTGTTCGATTTATCTCTATGATGAAAAAGAAAAGGAATTAATCCTGAAAGCCACAGTGGGATTGGATTCAGGGGCTGTGGGCAGGGTCAGAATGAAACCCGGCCAAGGTATTGTGGGACTTACCTTTGAAACACTCAGACCGATTCGGGAAGCATCTGCCGAAAGCAATCCTGCCTTCAAATACTTTAAAGAGACAAAAGAAGAGCAGTTTGAATCCTTTCTTTCCGTGCCTATCATGAGAGGTTCCCGTAAAATCGGTGTTCTTGCAGTACAGCATAAAAAATATGATTTTTTTAATGAAATAGATGTGGTGGTGCTGCGCTCGCTCGCGTCTCAACTGGCAGGTACGATTGAAAATGCAAGATTTCTGGTCAATCTGAATCAGACAGAAAGCGGCAAACCTCAGAAATCGCCCCTGTCAGATATTTATGAAAAACTTCAGTTTGTCAAAGGCGAATCCGCATCCGGGGGCTATGCCTTTGCTGTTTCAACCGCATATAAACGCAGCTATGACGAACTGCTGAAAGCGGATTCCGATGCAGATGATTCATCATATTCGCTGGAAGATTTTCAAAAAGCCGTACAGAAAACCTCCGAACAACTGATCGGGTTTCAGCGCCGTCTTGCCGAACAGTTGCTGGAGAGCGCATCCCTGATTTTTGACGCCCACTTTATGATTCTCAAAGATGCAAAATTTATGAATAAAATTGCAGGCATGATCTCGGACGGCATCTCACCGCCCCGGGCAATCAAAGATGTGACAGGACATTACATTGCCAAATTTTCCTCCAGCTCGAATGAATATATCCGGGAAAAAGTCATGGATATGGAAGACCTTGCCTGCCGGATTCTCAGAAACCTTTACAACTGGTCTCCGGATCAGAAGAATTTCTGTGATGACAGAATTGTGATAGCAAAGGAACTGTATCCGTCAGAAGTTCTGAAATTAGCATCGGAAGACGTAAAGGGCATTATCCTTGTGAGCGGCGGCGTGACATCCCATGTCTCCATTCTCTGCCGATCTCTGAAAATACCGATGATTATCGCAGACAGGGCAGAAATACTGGAAATGCCCGAAGGAACGCCCATTCTGATGGATGCGGATATTGGGAATTTATATGTCCGCCCCTCCCAGAAAGTCCTTCAGCAGTTTGAAGAACGGAAAAGAGCTGAAAAAAAAGTCATGCCTCTCAAAAGTCTCATGTATCCGACCACAGAGACCGCAGACGGTGTGCGCGTGCATCTGCTGGCAAACATCAATCTTCTCAGCGAACTGACCATGGCCCGGGAACTCAAAGCCGAAGGCATCGGCTTATATCGCACGGAATTTCCTTTTCTGATCCGCCCGGCATTCCCTTCCGAAGAAGAGCAATATCTGATTTACAAACGGCTGTTCAGCGAAATGCCGGATAAGGAGATCACGGTTCGTACCTTAGATGTGGGCGGCGATAAAATCCTTCCCTATTCGGATCCGACGCCCGGAACCAACCCTGCGCTCGGACTCCGCTCTATCCGCTTTTCGCTGCGCCACCGGGATATTTTTATCCAGCAGATTCGGGCGATTCTGCGGGCAGCCGCAGAGGCGGGAGAGGTACAGATCATGTTTCCGATGATTTCATCTTTGGATGAATTTCGGGAAGCGCGGGAGATTGTGTCCGATTGCATGGCTTCGCTGAATCAGGAAAAAACGCCTTTTCATCCGCATCCTGCTGTGGGAATAATGGTTGAAGTGCCGTCGGTGCTGCCGATTATCCGGGAGCTTGCACAGGAGGCAGATTTCTTTTCCATCGGCACAAACGATTTTGTGCAGTACATGCTTGCTGTTGACCGGACAAACGATAAAGTCGCCGAATATTACCGCTCCTATCATCCTGCGGTGCTGAGGGGACTGGCAGAAATCGTGAAAGCTGCTGTCAGTGAAAACAAGCCGGTATCCATCTGCGGCGAAATGGCGCATGATTCGGAATATGTTCCTTTTCTGCTGGGCATCGGGGTTCGCAGTTTCAGCGTTGATCCGCAGTTTCTGCCGGTTCTGCAAAAAAGAATCAGCCGTCAGAATCTCTCAGATGCGGAAAAACATGCAGACGCGCTGCTTGCCGAACCTACACTCAAAGGGACATATCAGATATTGCAGCAATACAGAATTCTTTCAGCATCTTCCGAAACTTCAAACTGAAAGTTCGGCAGCTTTTCAGCAGTAATCTTCACGAATGGGATAAAAAACATCAATGACACGGCAATCGCTGATGGCTGTGCCGTTGTGTGCGGCATTCGGCGGAATAACGGCAACATCTCCGGGAACCATTGTCGTGGAAACGCCGTCAACCGTCAGTTTATACTCTCCTTCTATCATGTTCACCACCTGCTCATGCGGATGCGAATGGGAAGGAACCGAAGAACCGGCTTTAATTTCCCAATAAGCGAATGTCTGATGTTCCGTGTGAATAAAACGGGCATAATATCCCGGAACAATTCTTCTTTTTTCAATATTTTTCAGGCTGAAAAATTTCATGCGCTTTCTCCCTGTCTTAACCGATTTCTCGCAAAGATGTTTTTTCTCGCAAAGACCGCAAAGGGCGCAAAGAAAAACCTTTTTATAAAATTAGGAGTTACGCAGTTGAATTTTTTCGCTGCCGCAGAAACCCCTCCCCGGCGACCCCACCCCCCCTCTCCTTTGGAGAGGGGGCCGGGGGGTGAGGTTTCTCTCGGAGAGGGGGCCGGGGGGTGAGGTGGCGTAACTCATAAAAATAATTCTTTGCGTCTTTGCGAGAATGATTCCAAACTTAATTTTCTTATTGTGTTTGCAGAAACTTATATTCATTCATTAAATAAGCGGAAATTATCACATCTCAGAAAGGAAAGCAAATTTTTACCGGCGATATTTGCCGATTTCGGCGAATAACGAGATTTATTCGGGAACAGCTTTCATATCAATCGTTTTTTCTTGACATTTATCAGCACAAAATGGCAGTATTTTTTTTTATTGTTACGCTCTGAACGCAGAACGGGTTTCAAACCCGTTTTACATCGCACTGCAACCGGCGAGGTTTAAAATGAAAATTCTGCTTCATATCTGCTGTGCGCCCTGTTCGATTTATCCGCTCGAAGAACTTCGCTCAGAGCAGTTTGAAATCATGGGGTTTTTTTACAAACACAATATCCATCCCTACACAGAATGCCTGAAACGTCAGGAGACATTGCAGCATTATGCGGAAATGATAAACCTCCGGGTGATTTATCAGGAAGGCTATGAGCCGGAAAATTTCATTCGGAATGTTGTTTTCAGGGAATCAAACCGATGCACATACTGTTATTATGACCGCCTGAGAACGACAGCTCTGCTTGCCAAACGTGGAAAATTCGATTCATTTTCCACCACGCTTTTATACAGCAAATTTCAGAAACATGAGATGATAAAAGACATCGGAGAATCGGTGGGGAAAAAAGTCGGCGTTCCTTTTCTTTACCGGGATTTCCGCATGGGCTGGAAACAGGGAATCGAAAAATCCAAAGAACTTGAACTCTACCGGCAGCAATACTGCGGCTGTATTTACAGCGAAAAAGAACGATTTCTGGGAAAACAAACGCAGGGGCTTGCCCGTACAAACCCCTAACCTCTGACCCTTTTTTAAAACTATGTTTAACAACTTCATTTACTTCATTATCGCGCTTCTCATATACAGCACGCATCAGCCTTCTGGATTCTCGAATTTTACAGCGGGCGAATCACTCGGCTTGTTTGGCACCCTGATGCTCCTGTTCTTTTTTTTCACACGGCTGCAGTTTTACAGATTGGAAAAACGTATTTCAAAAGAAAGCGGCAGGCTGTCTGCCTGCCACTGCTTCGATCATAAATTCAATTCCATACAGACCCGGCAGTTTGTCTTTGCCCTTGCGCTGTTTGCCGTTGACATTCATGTACTGAATTTGACGTATTTTTTCAGAGACATTGCCTTTTTCGCTGCCATGCCCACGCTGCTGGCATTGCTTTTTCTGGGACTTTTTATTGCTCATTTTGTCATCGTATGGGACTGCGCACACAAGTCTTATCAGAAACTCTATAGGGTCAGCCTGTCAAAACGGTCCTACATTCTGTCCAATCTCTCTTTTTCCGTGCCGGTGCTGGTGCCCTGGCTGTTGCTCTCCGGTGTTGCAGATATCATCAACGCACTTCCTTTTGAGATGCCGAAAAAAATACTCGCTTCTCCCGCAGGAGAAATTGCTTATTTCCTATTTTTCCTGTTCGGGCTTGCCGTTGCGGGTCCCCTGCTGATTCAGAAATTCTGGCGATGCAAACCCCTTGAAGCCGGATATATGCGAAGCCGGATCGAATTCCTCTGCCGGAGAGCAAAATTGGAATATGCAGATATTCTTTACTGGCCCATATTCGGCGGGAAAATGATGACCGCAGGCGTCATGGGCCTGATCAGACAGTTTCGCTATATTCTCGTGACAGAGGCACTGCTCCAGGTCCTCGGCTTTGAAGAAATTGACGCTGTGATTGCCCATGAAATCGGACATATCAAGAAAAAGCATCTGCTGTTTTATCTGTTCTTTATGGTCGGTTTCCTCATTTTTTTCTACGCTGTTTTCGATCTGATTCTGTATGCCGTTGTTTACAGCGAACTGATCTTCCGATTCATCAGCCGCTCGGCAATGGATCATATTTCGGTCAGTTCAAATATCTTCAGCGTGATCGTGATTCTGATGTTTCTGATTTATTTCCGCTATCTTTTCGGATACTTCATGCGAAACTTCGAGCGGCAGGCAGATATATATGTTTACACGCTTTTTGACAACGCCGCGCCGCTGATTTCCACATTTGAAAAAATCACAGCGAACAGCGGTCAGGCTCCTGAAAAACCGAACTGGCATCATTTCAGCATCACGGAACGGGTCGCGTATCTGAAAAAATGTGAGGCGGATAAAGAGTGGATCACAGTCCATGAACGGAAAGTAAACCGAAGCCTTGCCGCATATCTCGCGGGGCTGATGCTGATTGTCGGGATCGGGTATTATTCAGATTTCGGTGAAATCGGAAAGAAAACGGGTGTCGGGCTTCTGATAAAAACCGTTCAGCGGGAAGTTGAAGCCAATCCCGGAAACGCGGAACTTTACAGCATATTGGGAGATATTCTCTGTGACACCGGAGATGATGCAAAAGCAGCAGAAGCTTATGAAGCCTTTCTTCGGATTTCGCCGCCTGATCTTAATAAAGATGATGCCCGAATACTGAACAATCTTGCGTGGCTTTATGCTACATGCGAGAATAAAAACTTTCGCAATCCGGAAAGAGCGATTGTCCTTGCCCTGAAAGCCGCGGAACTGACAGACGCGCCCTATATTTTGGATACGCTTGCGGAAAGCTATTATGTGAACGGTCAGTTTGAGGCGGCAGTTTCCGCGGAAAAGCGTGCGCTCGAACAAATGAAAGACGGGGACAGGGCTTACTACGAGAAGCAGTTGAAGAAATTTGCAGAAGCCGCAGGGGAAAAAGTGAGAAGTGAGAAGTGAGAAATGCTTTGCCATGCACTCCGGAGTGCTGAAATGCCTGATCTTATAATACCGATTCGCTTTCAAAGATCGGTCTTTTCAGATCGTAAAGCGGTTTTTCAAATCGCTTAAACCGCCTGAAAAGCGCCCGGGCTGAAAACAGACACGGAGAACACCGTTTTTGATAGCGAATTGGTATAAAATTGGTTCAGCATCGCAGAACGGCTCGGCTAAGGAGACCTCTCCCCCCGGGTGCGCCCCCCTCTCCTTCGGGGAGGGGCGGGGGGAGGGGTCTGTCGGGGAGAGGTGGGGAGGGGTTTCTGCGACAGCGAAAAAATTCAACTGCGTAACTCATAAATTTTTTAATTTCAGAAACAGCAGAATAATCAAAGCCGGAAGAAATGGAAAATTTTATTGACAAAATCTTGTCATATACGATAGAGAAAGTACATTGCAGTTTGCAGTGTAATCACTATTCTATTTTTCAAGATGATAAAAAAACAGAAGGAGAAAGAAAAATGAAAAAGAAACCGATGTATCCGGCAATAGCGATTTTGATCACGGTTTGCTTTTTGCAGACAAATGTCTTTGCCGATGACCTTGAGGAAATCACCGGGAAAGCAAAAAAAGTAACCGAAATCGTCAATAAGGCTGTCGAACACATAGTAAAATCAGAAGACGGCGACAAGTCGCTTAAAGATGTTACCGATCCCAAAGGGGAATATGTTCTGCCGGACCCGGAGGGAGATTTGTATGTTTTTGTTTACAATATGGAAGGCACGATCATTGCCCATAATAATGAAAAATTGGTCGGAAAAAATTTATTCAAGCTGAAGGACACCAAAGGGAAAAATTTTGTTGCGGAATTTACGAGTATCGCCAAAAGCGAAAAAGGGGAAGGATGGTCGTCCTATTATTGGGCAAAACCCGGTGAAACAAGCGGTTCTCCCAAGTTGTCACTGATTAAAAAAGTTCCCGGGAAAGTGGCATATACCAGTAAGGATCCGGGGAAAAGCGGATTGAAAGCGGAAGAAGAAATATTTTTAGGTGTCGGCTTCTATTTGAAATCCGATGAAGAATTTCAGAAAGTCAAATCACAATTTAAAAATTTAGGTTATAATCTCTGGGAAGAACAGAAAAAATAATTCCGACAGGATAAAAACCCGCCCCCGTCGTCATGAATGCTCATTGCCGCCTTCCTTCAAAAAAACGGGGGCGATATTCCTGTATTGACGATCTGCCGCGATTGAACTCATTTCAAATCATTTCTGAGAGAGCAGCCATCTATGATTAAATTCAAAATCTGGGAAAAAATGGGGATTGCATATAAAATTTTATCCATTACTTTTGTCGGGCTGGTATGTATTTTATTTTTGATGCAGGTGGACCGCTATCTGTCAAAAGAAGTGAATCAGGCTTTTTTAATAAATCAATACGGACTGGGGCTTGCTTTACAGGTGTCGGATTCGTTATTGGCTGAAACAGCCTATCTCAATACACTGAATGAAGACCTGATACCGGTGATTCATAAAAATACTCTTATGATAAATGAAAGACTGTCCTATTCACCTTTCATGAATAACGATATAAATAACGATAAAGAATTTACTGAGATTATGAATCTCATCCGGGCAAAAATCAGCGACTATCATGCCAGTTATGTTCAGACAGAACAGATTGTCATTGACATTAACAAAAACAGAAAGGAATTAATCAGCGGTCTGAATGCCAGCGACGCATTGCTGATGAAAATGACAGACATGCTGACCGCTGAACATACTGAACTTATGATGAAAGGGGAAAGTTTATCCGAGGGAAAAATGACATTGAGGGAATATTTGAAAGAATATACCGCTTTCCGTTCCGCCTTTATCTTAAATCTCAATGAGCTGCTGTTTTCCTCGGATGAGGCGGCGTTTCTGGACAAAAGCAAGTCGTTAAGCGATAAAATGACTCTGGTTTCTGCGGATACGGTCAACCTGATTCATGCGGTCAACGATCAGAACTATTCCGACAGTTGGGTGCAGGTTGAAAATAATCAGAAAAAAATAACACAGATTCAGGAAGAAATTTTCAGCGCATGGAAAAAAAAGACAGAATTTGAAAACCAGCAGAAACTTAAAATGAAAGAAGTCAGATCGGGAAGCGATTCGCTTGTAACTTATGCTCAGAAGAAAATGGAACAGGTCAGCCGGCAGGTCAAACGGGTCAAGACCGTTTCGATTGTCGCGGCGATAATGCTTATGATGGGTTTAAGCGGGCTGGTTATCATCGGAATCATGAGGACGATCAGAGGCGCCATAGATAGGCTTGACCGGGTGGCGGCTCAGATGGTTGCAACATCTCATCAGTTATCGTCTGCCAGTATGCAGCTTGCCGACGGCGCTTCCCGGCAGGCAGCATCTGTAGAGGAAACCTCATCGTCAGTAGATGTGATGACTGCTATATGCCGGCATACTTCAGAGATCACTCAGGGAGCTGAAGCATTTATGGACGAAAATATTAAAATGTCTGCCAGCACCTTGAAATCCCTTATCGAAATGACCCGTGAGATAGCATCTGTGGAAGCAGACAGCGATAAAATCATTCATATTATCAAAACAATAAATGAAATAGCGTTTCAAACACGCCTGCTGTCTTTGAATGCCTCCGTGGAAGCGGCGCGGGCAGGTCAGGCAGGAGCAGGATTTGCCGTTGTTGCCGACGAAGTGAAAACGCTGGCGATAAAGACCGCAGAAGCCGCCATGACCACCCAGCAGCTTTTAAATGCCGCTGTGAGCCGCATCTCACAGGTTGCCGGTAAAATAACGAAAATCAACTATGAGTTTGAAACGATTATTGAAACAGCAACCCTGATCGGCGAAAAAACTTCAAGCATTACAACTGCAAGTAAGGAACAGGCGGACAGAATTGATGAAATTAATCATGTGATGAATGAAATCAGCAATATCACCCAGCAGAATGCTGCCCATGCACAGGAATCTGCTTCCGTGTATGAAGAAATGAATGCACAGGCTGAACAGATGAAAGCCTTGGTGAATGAACTTATGAGCCTGATCAAAGGAAAGAAAAACAGGTGAGATGCCGGGGAGTTTTTTTATAATATCCTGATAAAATATCTCATTGGAGTTAAGCAGTTGGGACCTCACCCCCCGGCCCCCTCTCCGAAGGAGAGTGGGAGACGAGATATATGAGCGCAAAAAATTCGGCTTCATTTGCGGCTGAAAGCAGGCGTGTTAAAAAAACAACAAAGGAGTAAACATTTATATGCTGTTCCCGGATTACAGACCCCGACGTTTGCGGCAAAGCGAGGCATTCCGCCGCATGATACGCGAAACTGTTCTTTCTGCCGATGATTTTATCCTCCCGCTGTTTGCCATCGGCGGAAAAGACGTTAAAAACCCTATTCCCTCCATGCCCGGACACTATCAGTTGTCTGCCGACAATCTTGTCAAAACAGCAAAAGAGGCTTATGAACTCGGTATTCCCGCAGTGATACTTTTCGGGATTCCTGAAAGCAAAAATGCCCTTGCGACTGCCGCATATTCAAAAGACGGCATTGTTCAGAAAGCCGTCAGCGAACTGAAATCCAAAATCCCTGATCTGGCGGTTATCACGGATGTGTGTCTGTGCCAATATACGGATCACGGGCATTGCGGCGTTGTGGAAGGGCATATCATAGACAATGACGCCACATTGGATTTGCTTGCCCGAACCGCGCTGTCTCATGCAAAAGCCGGCGCGGACATGGTTGCACCTTCGGATATGATGGACGGCAGAGTGACAGAAATCCGCAATATTCTCGATGAAAACAATTTCAGCCATGTTCCGATCATGTCATATTCTGCAAAATATTGCTCCGCATATTACGGACCTTTCAGGCAGGCGGCGGATTCCGCGCCGAAATTCGGCGACCGCAGAACCTATCAGATGGACCCGGCAAATGCGCTGGAAGCCATTCGGGAAGTGACAATGGACGTGGAAGAAGGCGCGGACATCATCATGATAAAGCCTGCGCTTCCGTATCTGGACATTATCTGCCGGGTCCGGCAGGAGATTGATCTTCCGGTGGCTGCTTACAACGTAAGCGGCGAATATGCCATGATAAAGGCAGCGGAAGAAAAAGGATGGTTGGACGGCAAAAGAGCCATGATGGAGATGCTGACAGCCATCAAACGGGCAGGCGCGGATATGATCCTGACGTATTTTGCCGCAGACGCCGCAAAGGAACTTCGGCGTTCATAAAATTGAACCTGCAATTATTTCTCGCAAAGAACGCAAAGGGCGCAGAGAAAATAAAATTATTAGTTACGCAGTTGATCTCGTTCCCACGCTCTGCGTGGGAATGCGGCCCGGACGCTCCGCGTCCGG
>JFJP01039355.1_pt1 | contig 14881 bp, 8 predicted proteins | sample 431651 | NCBI WGS metagenome assembly JFJP01 (sample SAMN02602958, study PRJNA72255) | Microbial mat metagenome, whole genome shotgun sequencing project. | biome: fresh water; feature: sink hole; material: water; isolation source: purple microbial (photo- and chemosynthetic) mats found in...
AGGTTGAGGGACAGATTAAACAACCTCCCTATGCTTTCCCCGGGGGAATTGACCAGTTCGGAAATCTTCGCCCGGCACAAACACGTCAGCCAAGGCCAATTCCGCCCTTTGCCAACTTTCTGATTCTTTCAGTACTTATTGTTGGATTTGACACAGGTTTGCGTTCAAATCTCAGGTGGATTGAGGTTGAAAATGAAAAGATCAGGCTTGAAAAAGAGAGTGTTGCCACGCAGCTGGTCCTTCTGCGAAACCAGGTTAGTCCTCACTTCCTCATGAACACTTTAAATAACATCCATGCACTGGTCGATATTAATACTGAAGAGGCCCGCGAAGCAATAATTAAACTCTCTACAATGATGCGTTATTTATTGTATGAGACCGAAACTGAAAAAACAACTTTATTACGTGAGATCGAATTCCTTGAAAGCTATATCAGTCTCATGAAACTGAGGTTTAATGAAAAAGTCATTATCAGGATGAATCTGCCGGCAACTGTTCCTGAAAAGTTTATACCGCCATTTATTTTTACTTCATTAATTGAGAATGCATTTAAACATGGTATCAGCTATGTTGATAAATCCTTTATTGATATAGATCTTATTTTAGATGAACAGAGACTTTTACTTGTTATAAAGAATAGCAAGACAGATAAAGGCCATACAGAAGAATTTTCAGGCATTGGCATTGAAAATACCCGTAAACGTTTAGAGTTGCTCTATGGCATTAATTACCTGCTCGAAATAAATGACAGCAATGATCTTTTTACTGTCACACTATCAATTCCATTATGATCAGATGCATAACAATAGATGACGAGCCGCTTGCTCTTAAGCAGATTGCCGGTTATATCAGGAAAACTCCGTTTCTGGAGTTGTGCGGAGAGTGCGTAAGCGCTTTGCAGGCAATTGACGTTTTGGCAAATACGAAGGTTGACCTTATGTATGTAGATATAAATATGCCCGATCTGAATGGAATAGATTTCGTAAAATCTCTTGAAGACCCTCCCAAAATAGTATTTATCACTGCCTATAATGAATTCGCACTGGAGGGTTTCAGAGTCGATGCTCTTGACTACCTTCTTAAGCCGGTCAGTTATGCTGATTTCCTTAAGTCGGCAAATAAAGCCAGGAAATATTTTATGACGGTTAGTCCATCTCCGGCTAAGGAAGAGAATAACGTTGAATATTTGTTTGTTAAATCGGGGTATAAAGTAATGAGGATCAGCTTGAATGATATTATTTATATTGAAGGAAAACGGGAATATGTGCTTATACATCTTACAAACAGCAAACCCATTATGCCTCTTATAAGCCTTCGTGTCCTTGAAGAACAACTGCCTTCCGGCAGATTCATGAGAGTCCACCGTTCATATATAGTTAATCTTGAGAAGATAATCACAATTGACCATTCGCGCATAATTTTTGAAGGTAAGGTGTATATTCCTGTAAGTGATCAGTATAAGGATTTTTTCCAGGACTATATAAATTCGCATTCATTAGGATGATTCCTGCTGTAGTGAGTGCATGGTCCATTGTCTGATTGCGCTTTGAAGTTATATAATGGCATTTCGGTGATTTTCTTAAGGCGTTCGTTGAATAAATTTTATTATACATTTCGGGAGTATTAATTTTAACCCGTTATGTTAAGAAATATATAAAAATGATAAATATGAAAAGACAAATTAAATTCATCCTGTTTACTGTTTTCATTAGCGCTCTTGTACTGAGCTGCTCAGAGAACACTGGTTTTGTTGATAATACTTCGCTTAAACAGGCATTTAACCAGGGTGCTGTTGATCTGAATAATGCAATGGATGCAATTACTTCTTCCAAAGCGTTTAGTATTCTGACAGTTAATGATGAAGCTTTAAAATCTTCAGACTCAGTATACAGTGTATATCTTACACTTGATAAAATCAAAGGAGTATATGAGTATCAGCCCATACCACAGTTCGACAAATGGGGCAGGTCTATTACCAGGTATTTTGCCAGGACTGCTGATAATGATATGATGATTGTTCGTATGCCATTAGAGAAAGTAACGAGGCCTAGAGCCCTGAGGCTGTGCGATCCGTCAGACTCACTTCTGACTAATAATTTCGAAATTGCTGTTTCTGATTACCATAATAATTACAACAATTATCACGATTTTGATTATCTCCTTGCATCAGAAATTAGTATCGACAGTGTTGTTGCCGGTAATCTGAATATCGATTATTCTATTAGTCCCGAAGCAGGGATAAGTTATGCATCGCAATATTCTTTCAGCGGCAGTTATACAGCTAAATACAAATATGAATCTGGCGATACGACTATCTCCAGTTTCACTATCATGGGTGATGACAAGATTCTGTATGAAGAAAAACTGCTGACTTCAAGGAATGATTCCGCCAGATTTGGTATTGAACGTCAGTATATACTTACAATTGGAAACGTGCAGATCGTAAGAAGTTTCGGCCCTATGACAGTTGCAGTTTACCTCGATGGAGTTCTTCAGCCAGATGCAGTAGTTGAAATAATTGACAGGGAAACTGATCCGGAAGCATCTGTCTGCAAAAAACGCGATATCCAGATAACTTTTGAAGATGGTACCATTACTACAGTATCAGCTTTGATCGGAGAATCTGTTGCTGACATAAAGACCCTTTTTGATTCCTTACACAAGGTTTACTTTGCAGCATATGTTGTCGACTGGATCGCTTACGGTATATATTATCAATGGGATTAGTTTTTTAAGTTAGAATGGGGTTAAAATTACTGGTTATTTCTTCCGGGGAAGGTGATGAGATCATACGGAAGAAATAACCTTTTTTATATTATACAGCGGTACCTGAACCAGATTTGTCAGTATTTTACCGGGAATTGTATGTATTGAAATAGAAAACCTTTAGCTTTACTTTTTAAGAAGGGCTTCTGAATTTTTCTCTTTTTAGAATAAATTAATGTTTTCTAACCTTTCCGTTTATGATAAGATGCCTTGCAATAGATGATGAACCACTGGCTTTAAGGCAGCTTGCCGGATACATAAATAAAACCCCTTTCCTGGAGTTGGCTGCACTTTGTGAAAGTGCTTCAAAAGCAGCGGAAATACTGGAAAATGCCTCTGTTGACCTGATGTTTGTTGACATTAATATGCCTGACCTTAGCGGGATGGATTTTGTCAAAACAATTGAAAACCCCCCGAAGATTGTTTTTGTTACAGCTTATAGTGAGCATGCATTTGAGGGTTTCAGGGTGGATGCTATTGACTACCTCCTTAAACCAATAAGTTATGCTGATTTCTTAAAGTCAGCCAATAAAGTCAAAAAGTGGTTTGATGTACATCCTCAGAAGTCAATTGAAGTAAAGAGCAATAAAGATTTCCTGTTTATTAAGTCGGAATATAAACTGCTCAGGATCAATTTTGACGATATAAAGTATATTGAAGGGATGAGTGAGTATATCAAAATTCATCTTACCAGTTCCAAACCGGTAATGACTTTGCTGAGTATGAAGTCTATTGAAGAGAAATTGCCGGCCGACCAGTTCATGAGAGTTCACAGGTCATATATTGTCAGCCTCTCAAAGATTTCAGAAATAGAGAGGAGCAGGATCATCTTTGACGGTAAGGTGTATATTCCTGTTAGCGATCAGTATAAAAACAAGTTTCAGAATTACATTGATAAAAATTTTCTTACCTGATCAGCCCCTTGAGTATTCATTTATGATCGTATAACCTTAATACTACCGGTCCTGACAGTCCCGATTTAATATCACCCCTGTAACGTGTTGGAATCCCAATATAATTGTTAGCCAGGGTGTTGTAAATTAATACTTCAATATTGTTTTCACCTCTTTTGGCCAGCCCGGTTATATCGAATGTCCAGGGCGGCGATAGTTTAATTCCGGCACTCTTACCGTTCACAAACAATTCACATGACGATACCAGATCGCCAAGGTCAATCTCAATATTGTTTTTTAAATCTCGCGGAGACAGATCTATTTTTTTCCTGTACCAGGCTCCTCCTGAATATGCTTTCAGTCCGTCAATCTCTGACCAGTCTCCGATATTTATAGAGCCTTTTCCGCACTGCTGCTTAATATAATGGGGAATAGCTCCGGCACCACTATAGCCAGGCTGGTATTCAATTTTAAGGACAACCTGTGAACTTTGTAATTTTGGGTCACTGACTGTGATCCTGTACTCAGTTAATCCGTCAGGCTGGATCTGTCCGGGATTTGATTCTACCTCAATTCCATCGATCAGGACTGTTACTTTCCCAAATGCAGAAAAATTAAACGATCGTAAACCCGGAGCTGAATTAAAAGCAAACAATCCTGACCTGCTTTTATTCAGACAGCAGTCGAAGGGGAGTATCCCGTAATCTGAATACCAGCCCATTGATACCTGCTGTTTATCCGGCCGTTTAACTCCTGGCTTGCGAATGGCCAGATAGGTCTCACATGCCTTGTCGTAAATGATCAATACCTGGTTAGCTCCTTTTTTTAATGATACGGTATTACTGCCAGAATCTGTTTTTGAATTATTTACAAAAAATAAATGTGGTTTTATGTCTCCGGTAAGAAGATCGAAATCTCCATCGGATGGAGCAATGACCGATGTATAGAGCAGGTAGTAATTTCCGTCATTCTCCGATGTTCTGAATTTCGACATCTTAATATCCTTCATAGCACCCAGCCTGATGAAATTATCATACATTTCACCTTTCAGCCCATGATAGCCCTGGTGACCGTAATCACCTTCAATGCCCTGCTGCCAAGAAAATGCATATTCTTCCCAGATAAATTTTTCCCCTGAAATTGTATATGACTCCCCTGGACTAACTGGACCTAATTTTTGTAATTCAGACTCAGGTGGCAGTTTCTGTATTGCTCCCAGTTTCAGAAACTGAGGACCATTAGCACATGTGACACTCTTCCATCCATTGCTGAATGAAAGTTTTTCTCCTGGGTACTCATTCTCTTCTGAAAAATGTAATTGTCTGACCTGTGCACCTGAGATCTCTTTGCCAGCGGGAAACTGGTAGTCGCCCCATTTATTGTCGAGCGAAGGTTTCAATTCAAATTCCCAATTATTACCTATCTGAATTTCTTTAGTAAGTTTTTTATGTTTTATAACATCTATTCCATTTGTTTTTTCAGGGTCAAAAACTATTATCTGCATTTCTTTTTCAGTGAGGGGCAGGCTTATTTCTGTTCCTTCATCTTTTTCCCGGGCAAATTCCGACAGAGAGTATATTTCTCCGTTCCATGGATTCCAAATTTGAGCCTCTCCTTTAGCTTTGAAATAACATATGCTCCCCTTAGGGAAATTATAAAGTGCAAAAATTTCCCGATTCCCTATTATTCTGTGCATTACATATGGTCTATCTTTCAGGTGGCTGATTACCTTAAAACCGGGAGAATATTTTCCGGATATTGCATCATAAACATTTTTTGCATCGTTGCACTGAATCATTGCCTGATTTTCTGAGAAAATTGCTGAAACCAGTTTTGTTAATGCTGCATCACCAGAACCGTTTTTCTCAGTAGCTTCAGGGATATTACCAATATTTACTACTATTCCTCCTGCGTTTATGAATTCTTCTATTTTTTTAAGCGAAGAATAGCGGATTGCTTTCATTGACGGGATAACAAGTACTTTATAGATTTCGCCGGCAACATGGAGTTCATTATTCTTTACATCGGAACGGGCTAATGATTCGAAATCTATAAAATCGAAATCTATTCCCCTGTTGTAAAGTTCTTCCCCTGTTTCAAATGCAGTTTTTACTGATTTTCTGCCATCCATTTCAGCAATTACGGGTTCAGTAGGATATATAATTGCCACATCGCATCTATGGTAACCCTGCGACAATAAATATGAAAGACGTTCAATACAATTCATCAGGGGATCAATCTGGTTCCAGTACGGCATTCTGAAATGATTATCAGGTGGTGCCCATTCCCACCAGCCACCATATGTGGAATAGTATAAACCATGAAATGACAGGAGGTTATACCCGGCAACATAATTTGCAAAAATAGCTTCAGTTACATCAGCAGAGGATGTTCCCCATCCGCTGCTGTGAAATCCTTCGAGCCATACGCGCGGCCGGTCATAAAGATGGGCTATTGATGAAGCAACTTTTGCTTTTATGATATCCTTAGAAAGGTTTGGCTGGTCCGATCCGGGCCCCTGGTTCCATCGCTGTGTACGGAAATAATCGCCAAATTCTGATACATCTTTACCTCGTCCTCCGTGATCGCAGCCGAATATCATTCCCCTGTCCTGATGCCATTGATAAACAGGTTTAAAAAAGTTTTCTTCACTGAGGCTGACAATTACATCGTTATAGTCGAGTTTGATTTTAGGAGTAATGGGTCCGATATCAACAAACAAAGCATCAAGATAAGGTGTCACATCATACCCTTTTCGTATTTTAAATTCCTCAGCGAAACTGCTGTTCCAGAGATTTCCTCTTACTCTGAAATCAAGTTCGTCTGAAAAGAAAAAATTAAGAGCATCAGAACCTTTTCCAGGCAGAGCTTCCTCAAATTTTTCAAAAAAGTACTTATTATAAGCTTTCCCGCTCATCGGATGCATAGGATCATATGATGGAATTACCTGCCCGGAAAATACTCCTGTAACAAGCCATTTCTCTCTGCCAAAGTCATAGAACAACGTTCTCTCTTTTATTTCACCCAGAAGGTTTCTCCTGGTACCCGCGACAAATGAATTATCGTCATTTATTCTTACTGCAGTCAGCGTGAGCAGGTTTTCAGGTAAACTAAGGTTTCCTGATCCGCTTATTGTTGCAGTATATTTTTTTAATACAGAACCATTTAAGCCTGGATTGTCTTTGATAGCTTCATCCATCGCAAAACCCTGTCCGACACCTATAGTGTAGTCACTGAGGCTGACAGTCATATTGCGTTTCTGAGCCTCCGCCGCGAACCACTTGAATAGTTTCCACCATTCCCCTGTAAAGAGAGCAGGCTTACTCGGATTCGATAATCCGTAGGTAAGTCCTCCTGAATCGAGGTGACTGTAATTTATTTGCAGGCTCGATATCCCTTTATTTGTTAACTGATCCAGCTGCCAGATAAATCGTTCGCGGATAAGTGTGTCACCCTGCCACCAGTAAAACGGAACTTCGCCATAACCTTTTGGCGGATTGATAAATCCGGGTAAAACATCCAGTTCCGGACTGCGGTCGGGATACCCTGCCGGTAAACTGTTTTGAGCCAGTAACTGCACTGATGCAAGTAGAAATACTATAACCTGTAATTTAAAACAGTTTTTCATAGATATTTTTTTAATTCAATTTTACGAATATTCCCTTTTAGAAAAGCAGGTTCCCGGAAAAACGATTAAATATATTTTGGAAAAAATAATACAATCGCACTCATATCACCATTTATAAAAAATAATTTTTGAATTGTTACTGCCATTCAGATTAAAATTCTCAAGTAATAAACAAGGTTAATTTTAATAAATAATCTGATCAATAAGTCAAAGATACAAACTGAATGAAATAAATCGCATCAGATCTCATTTCTGAATTATTTAAATATTATTGAGAATGTTTTTATTATATATTTGTTCTTAACCTTAATTTATCAACCGGTACATGCCTGGTAAGATTTATAATATCTCAATTGCAGGCTGCAGTAAAATGGCACATCTGCATGCAAAAGCTATTCAGGGTATTTCAAATGTTAAGCTGGCTGGTGTATGGAGCAGAACACAGAAGACCGCTGAGGAATTTGCCGCTGCTTATAGTACAAAAGCCTGGTCAGATATTTCCACAATGGTAAATGAAAATAATACTGACCTCGTAATTGTTTGCAACGCACATCCTTTCCATATTGGTCCTGCAATAGCGGCTGCAAGGGCAGGTTCACATGTACTTGTTGAAAAGCCTCTTGCTTCAGACCTGAATGATTGTGATGAGATAATAAAAATATGCAAAGAAGAAAATGTAAGGTTAGGTGTTATCAGCCAGAGAAGATGGTACGAACCTGTAAGGAGAATTAAGGATGCAATTGACAGCGGCAAACTTGGAAAACCGGCTCTTGCAACAGTGACTCTTCTGGGCTGGCGGGATAAGGATTATTATGACTCAGGGGCGTGGAGAGGTTTCTGGAAGACAGAAGGAGGAGGGGTACTTGTTAATCAGTCACCTCATCAGCTTGACATATTGTTGTGGTATATGGGTGAAATAGATGAAGTATTCGGAATATGGAGAAATCTGAATCATCCTTATATTGAGGTTGATGATACAGCAATAGCTATTGTTAAGTTCAGAAGTGGTGCAATAGGAAATATTCTCGTGAGCAACTCACAGAAGCCGGGTCTTTTCGGTAATATTCATGTACATGGTGATAACGGGGCTTCTGCCGGCGTTCAGACCGATGGTGGCGCAATGTTTCTGCCCGGGAAATCAGGTATTGCCGCACCACCGGTGAATGACCTATGGACTGTGCCGGGTGAAGAAAATCTGCTTAAGGAATGGATTAAAACTGATACTGAAATTTTTAACAACTGTGATCCGGCTATCAGGTATTTACAATATCAGATTGAAGATTTTATTGATGCAGCAAAAAACAACAGGCAACCTGCAATAACAGGTGAAGATGGTCGCAGGGTAGTTGAACTGTTCTCTGCTATTTATAAGTCTACCCGTGACAATCTACCTGTTAAATTTCCACTGAACCCTGAATATTAAAACTACCTATCCAACTCTAAACTCTAAACTTAAAAGATGTCAGCAACATACATTATTTTCATAGTACTATCTGCAGTAGTGTTGCTATTGCTGATGGTGCTGCGGTTTAAATTAAATGCTTTTATTTCTCTGCTCATCACTTCAATATTTGTAGGTATACTCGCAGGTATGCCACTTTCAGGGATTTCTGAAAGTATACAGAAGGGTATGGGAGGAACACTGGGTTTTGTTGCAACAGTGGTGGGACTGGGAGCGATATTTGGACAGATGCTTGAAAGTTCAGGGGGAGCAAAGTCTCTTGCTCATTACCTGGTTAAGAAGTTTGGAAAAAGCAAAGCCTCCTGGGCTTTGATGCTTACAGGATTTATAGTTGGCATACCTATTTTTCTCGATGTCGGACTCATTATACTGATACCTATAGTTTACGCACTGACAAGAGATACGAAGCATTCAATTCTTTACTATGCAATTCCCCTTCTTGCGGGACTTGCCGTTACACATGCTATGGTGCCTCCAACGCCAGGTCCAATGGCTGTTGCCGAAATGCTGAAGGTCGACCTGGGCTGGGTTATTCTGTTTGGATTGATAATTGGCTTCCCTACTGCAGTTATTGCTGGACCTGTCTTCGGACGCTTTATTGCAAAAAAGATTTACATAGCAGCTCCTCCGGAGATTTTAACCGACAATAAGGATACTGATGATTCTCCGGCAGAGCTTCCCTCTTTCGGATTAATAGCAATTATTATTACCACACCGCTGTTACTGATCCTTCAGAGTACCTTTATTGGTGTCGGTCTTAAAAGCGGATTTATTGCAAAATCGATGGTTACTGATGTTTTAACCTTCATCGGCCACCCTTTTACTGCTCTGATAATCGCCACCCTTATGGCAATTTTATTATGTGTTAAGAGGAATATGTCGAAACAGACTATACTCGACCTGAGTACAAAAGCTCTGGGTCCGGCAGGGATCATAATACTTGTTACCGGAGCCGGAGGGGTATTAAAACAAATACTCGTCGACAGCGGGATCGGGAAGATACTTGCAGAATCAATTGCTGGGTCGTCAGTTCCGCTTATAATACTTGCCTGGCTGCTTGCAGCTCTTGTGAGGATTACCCAGGGATCAGCCACTGTTGCAATGATTACGGCTGCAGGTATCATGGCGCCTATCCTTCCGGTTTTCAATCTTAACCAGCCAAATGTTGCTTTAATTGTTATTGCTATTGCAGCAGGTGCAACTATAATGTCGCATGTGAATGACAGCGGCTTCTGGATAGTCAGTAAGTATTTGGGAATGAATGAAAAACAAACACTTCAGTCATGGACTGTGATGGAAACAATAATAGCCGTTTGTGGACTTATCTTTGCACTTTTTATAAGTGTTTTTGTATAGATTTTATGACTCTCTTTTCTCTGTCAATAATTAACAGAGGTTTTTAAAGATCAAAAATTTATCAGGTTATGAAAAAAAGCATAATTATTTTTATACTGTTACCGTTACTGATTTGCGGATTAATGATGAGCTGCAGTTCAGAAAAAGATGCAAAAAATCCTGCAACCAGTTCAGATATTACTATTACAGGAATAAAACCATCAGCAATGTCTGCTGGTTTTTCCGCTATTGAAATCACCCCTGAAGTACCTGACAGGTGGACTGATTCTAATGGTGATGCTGCTTACAGTCCGGGAGATGGCGATACCTATACTGATGGAAACGGAAATGGAAAATTTGATCCTGTGTGGATTGCAGGTTTTGGTAACCGCAGGGCTGCAAATGGGATCCATGATGATCTGTGGGCCCGGACAATTGTAATTGATGATGGGAGTACAAGACTGGCAATAGTATCCCTGGATGCTATCGGGTTCATGAATAATTGTGTAAATGATGTCCGTGCCAGAATCAGCCGAGAGGCTGGAGTTACATATCTGATTATCACTTCCACACATACCCATGAAGCTCCTGATCTGCTTGGACTCTGGGGAAAGAGAGCAATAAAAAGCGGAGTGAACAGAGAATACCTGGAATATGTTAAAAATCAGATTGTAAGATCTGTTGAGACTGCTGTAAAAAACCTTGAGGCTGCTACACTTGAAGTATCCGAAGATTTGACTTCTGCAATACCTTTAGTGAGAGACTCAAGAACTCCTGAAGTACTTGACCCCGGCTTACGGATGATTAAGGCTGTCAGCAGAAAAGATGGAAAAACACTGGGTACATTGATCTCATGGGGCAACCATCCGGAAACATTATGGGGTAGGAATCTTATGATTACATCAGATTTTCCTCACTATCTCCGCGAAAATATTGAAAAAGGTATTTTTAACGGAGATACTCTTGTTACACAAGGAACAGGAGGTATAGCTGTATATACAAATGGAGCTATTGGCGGACTGATGACTACTTCACCGGGATTGGCAATAAAAGATCTTTTTACTGGAGAAGAGTATATGGAACCTGTTTTTGAGAAAGCACAAGCACAGGGAGCACAACTGGCAACCATAGCTCTTAATGCTATGCGTGAACCTATTGAAAAGATCGATACTGCAGCAATCTCACTTGTTGTTCGTAATCTAAGTATTCCACTCTCAAACAGGTTATTCAAAATTGCTAAAATACTGAGAGTTCTCAACCGGGGCAACACAGGTCTGAGATCTATCCGCACTGAACTTGCTGTCATTAAAATCGGACCAGTTTCCTTTGCGACATTGCCGGGTGAAGTTTATCCGGAAATAATTAATGGCGGAATTGAAGCTCCTGAAGGAAATGATTTCAGTCTTAATCCGGTTGAGGTTCCTTCAGTAAGAGAAATGATGCCAGGAGAATATAAGTTTATTTTTGGTCTTGCAAATGATGAGATCGGATATATACTCCCAAAATCTCAGTGGGACGTTAAGGCTCCATATGCTTATGGGAGGGAAAAGGCTCCTTATGGTGAGGAGAATTCAATGGGTCCCGAAACTGCTCCACTTCTGCATGAAAAACTTAAGGAGATGCTGCTATTACTTAATTAGCAGATACTTTTCGTGAAATAACAAAGATGTTGGATAATTCATTCAGAATAAATAATTTCACATAATTTTTACTTACTGAAGAGGATATTATTAAACCATTGATGGTTACAATGAAGAATTTTTTTTCACTGCTTTTTTTCCTGTATATCAGTTATACACTATCGGCACAGAAGGGTGCTCCATTTCTTACCCACTATAAAGAGAGCAGGGAAATAGAGAATCAGAACTGGGCTATTTGCCAGGATCTCAATCATTTCATGCTTTTTGCAAACAGGAAAGGTGTGCTGACATTCGACGGACAGGATTGGGGTTCAGTAAGAATACCAATTATCCCGTATTCAATGCGCCAGGACCCGGCTGATGGAAAAATATTTGTCGGAGGTGAAAATAGCTACGGATATCTGAGGAAAGACCAGATGGGGTTATATAAATATATTCCAATTTCAGGAGATGTTACTGATATCGGAGTAATTACCCGGATTGTATTTACTGATTCAGAAGTCTGGTTTTATGGGGAAGAGTCAGTAAGCCGTCATAACCTGGAGGATCTTAAACTTGAACTTCGTTTAAGGTCAAAAGAAAGATGTCCGTTTACAGGTATGTTCATTACTCCAAAGAATACTTTTATTAATGTTCAGGATAAAGGATTGTTCAGGGTTGAGAGCGATACTTTGTTCCCGATTGTTACCGGATATCTTACAGAAAAAACTAATATTCTTTTCTCCCTGCCTTTTGATAATAATCTTGTTCTTCTGGGACTGAGCAGCGGTAAAATTTCGCTTTTTGACGGGATAAAATACTATGATTATCAGGTCAGGGATGAAGGATATTTAAGAGATAATATTCTGTCAGAAGGAATTTGTATTGGAGATAGTCTTTATGCTTTTTCGACCCTCGACGGCGGCGTACTTGTTGTGGCAAAAACAAGCGGCAAGGTAAGGTACACAATCAATAATCAGAATGAATTACCTGATGATGAGGTCTTTGCCATTGGCCCCGATAATAGCGGCGGATTGTGGATATCTCATCAGTTCGGACTGACAAGGGCGGACCTGAACCTGCCAATAGAAAATTTCAGTATTTATCCGGGTCTGAATGGTAACCTGACAACCTCTGCATGGCATAATGGTGAACTTTATGCCGGAACAAGCGAAGGTGTTTTCTACCTGGCGGAAGTAAAAAATTACTCTGAAATTCAGATATATGTAAAAAATGTCCAGCAAAAAACCGAGCAGTTATTGCAAGTTATTCCTGCTAATGTAATTGAACAAGAGGAGGGAGGCCGAAAAAATATCTTCACAAGGATCTTTGGAAAAAAAATTGTTAAGGGAAAAGAGGAGCCTGTTGTTGCCGAATCAGAGCCAGAGCCAGAGCCTGTCAGACCGGAACCACCGGCTGAGGAAAAATATGTAAGGCGAACCATAAATAAACTAAAATCAATTAATTATATTTATAAGAAAGTAGAAGGATTTAATGAGAAATGCCGGCAGCTTATCTCCACAGAGAACGGTATTCTGGCGGCAACAAATAAAGGACTGTTAGTTATTAATAATCATAAAGCTGAAGTTGTTACAGGTAATCATTACATTAATTTTGTAAGCTGGAGACCTGTAGACGGTAAGTACTATGTGGCAGCCGGCAATGGTTATTTCACGGTAAAAAACACTAATGGTAAATGGGTAACCGATTATCCTGACCCTGAGTTTACCGATCCTGTATATTCAATTATCAGAACCAGCAGTACCAATTTATGGATGGGAGTGGATAATGCAGCCCTGAGGGTTGATTTACGCACTAATGTTGCAACAGAGAAATATAAACGCATAAGTATTGAGAATGATTACCCGCAGCGATATTATATTGACTTTATTAATGATACCATTTTTCTTTATACTGAATCAGGGATCTATTTTTACGATAACAATTCTGTCGGATTTTTAAGAACGCGAATTGACAAAAGTTTTTCTGCCTCAAAAACAAATTGTAGAAAATGAGATGTCGCTGCTGAAAATATTTGGTGAGGTTATATCTGTAGAATATGAAAACAATAATCTTTGGGTTGTTGATGGAGAAAACAGGTTATTCCGCATCGACCTTAAAAAACCTCTTAAGATTAATCCTGAGATCGATGTGTTTGTAAAAACTATTTATGATGAAAGGGGAACAACCTTTGATCTTTCAAACATAGTTCTTAGCGGGGGAGATAATATTGTAAATTTTAGTATTGTGGCCCCGGGCTACCTAAAAAGAAATACTACCCTGTACCAGTATGCAATTAATAAGGTGATGCCTGACTGGTCCCCTTGGTCAGTCAGTACAAATTACAATCTGATGATTCCCAAGCCTGGAGACTATACGCTTCAGGTAAGAGCAAAAGATCTGTGGGGTAATATCGGAAAACCGCAGACGATAAAGTTTACAATTAAGGCTCCGTTTACACAAACAACCTTTTTTTATCTTATTTTAGTGATTCTCTTTCTCCTTCTCTTATTCTTTTTTATTCGTTTCAGGGAAAAGCAGCTTCAGAAGACTAACAAGATACTTGAGGAAAAGGTTAAGGAAAGGACCGCTGAGATAGAGGCACAAAAAGAGGAGATCACATCAAGTATTGAATATGCAAGCAGAATCCAGATGGCTATGTTGCCGGTTAATGACCATTTTATAGAGTTTTTCTCTGATTATTTTGTGATTTTCAAACCTAGAGATATAGTCAGCGGTGATTTTTACTGGATCGGTGAAGGTGATAAAAATATATTTTTTACTGTTGCCGATTGTACTGGTCATGGAGTGCCGGGAGCCTTTATGAGCACACTTGGAATCTCAACCCTTAATGAGATCATAACAAATAACGATGATCTGCACGCCAATACAGTACTTGATCTTTTGCGAGAAAAAATCAAAACATCACTTCATCAGACAGGAAAGGAAGGAGAAGCAGCAGATGGTATGGATGTTGCATTCTGTGTTATTAATAAGAACCGTAAGACACTTCAGTATTCAGGTGCTTATAATCCTCTGATCATTATCCAGGGTGGTGAATTAAAAGAATATAAAGGCAACAGGATGCCCATAGGAATATATTATGGAGAAGAAAACTCTTTTACCAATTACGAGATTAAGGTTAACAAGGGTGATGTTATCTATATTTTTTCTGATG
>JFJP01058881.1_pt1 | contig 14881 bp, 13 predicted proteins | sample 431651 | NCBI WGS metagenome assembly JFJP01 (sample SAMN02602958, study PRJNA72255) | Microbial mat metagenome, whole genome shotgun sequencing project. | biome: fresh water; feature: sink hole; material: water; isolation source: purple microbial (photo- and chemosynthetic) mats found in...
CAATCCCTTTGGGATACAGAGGGGAAATGTCCAAATTCCAGAGGGGCAAGATGCGCTAACCACTTTCTATTTTTAAATGCCATTATCGAAAAGAAAGAGATTCACCTCACCCACTTTTAATCACACCCTCACATGCGTCCATTTGCCGGCACGGGATACGCGGGAGGACTCCAAAAAATAACGCCGTTTTTTCTTTCATTGTCCGCGCTTACCGCTGAATTTAGCAGGACATGGAAAAAGGGATGGTTGCGCATGTGGTGACTGACATCGCATTAGACAAGGTTTTTGATTACGCTGTGCCTACCGGCATGGCGGGCGATATGGCCGTGGGGAGCAGGGTGAAAGTCCCCTTTGGCCGCCGCGAAGTGCTGGGCTATGTCGTCGAACTTTCTTCAGACAAACCACTCTCTGGTTTAAAATCCATCACGGAAAAAGTGGGTCGCGAACCGCTGATCCTGCCATCGCTCGTCGCACTGGCCAAATGGATGGCAGACTACTACCTGGCACCTTTCGAAACCTCTCTCAAAACCGTCCTGCCCAACGCCGTGCGCAAATCAAAAAAAGAGTTTGGGATAGAACGCCTGTGCGTAGTGCAGCGGGCAGAAGCCAACGAGGAAGAGTTGGCCGCCGCAAAAAAACGCGCTCCAAAACAGGCCGAGGCTCTGCTGCTGCTCAAGAAAGAAGGTTCGCTTTTCATCGCTGAAACAGAAAAAAAATTTCGCATTTCAGCAGCGGTCTGGCGTGCTTTGGAAAAACGGGGTCTAGCCGAAATCCGCGCCCAACATCACGAGCGCGACCCTTTTGCCCAAGCCATTTTCACGCCGAGCCTGCCACTAGACCTCAACGAGGAGCAGGCCAGTGCCCTTGCATCCATCACTGAGGAAATGGGCAAGCCGCACCCGAAACCCGTGCTGCTCTACGGCGTGACTGGGAGCGGCAAAACAGAAATTTATTTACAGGCCATCGCGAAGTGTCTGGAACAGGGCAAAGGCGCGATCGTGCTCGTGCCAGAGATCGCCCTGACCCCGCAGAGCGTCGAGCGGTTCAAATCCCGTTTCATGAGCTACAATGTTTCCGTGGCCGTGCTCCACTCCCACCTTTCCGATGGCGAGCGTGCCGATGAGTGGCGGCGCATCCGCGAGGGGCGTGCCCGCGTGGTGATTGGTGTTCGCTCCGCCGTGTTCGCCCCAGTGCGCCAGCTCGGCATTCTAGTGGTAGATGAGGAACACGAAACCAGCTACAAACAACAGGAAGCACCGCGCTACCACGCCAGGGATGTGGCCGTGATGCGCGGGCACATCGAGTCTGCCGCAGTAGTGCTCGGTAGTGCCACGCCGTCCATGGAGAGTTTTTTTAACGCGAAAAAAGGGAAATACGCTCTCGAAACACTCGCCTGCCGTGTGGACTCGCAAAAGATGCCCGTGATGCATATTGTGGACATGCGCCACGAAGCGATGAAAGCCAAGGGGCCTCCAGTTCTCTCCCGCAGGCTCTACGATGGGATAATATCGAGGCTCGAAAAAAAAGAGCAGGTGATGCTTTTCCTGAACAGGCGCGGCTTCTCATCCTCTGTCATTTGCATGAAATGCGGCTATGTGGCTCTCTGCCCGCGCTGCAGTGTATCGCTCACCTACCACCGCCAACACGAAAAAATGCTCTGCCACCTGTGCGGGCACTCTGCCAAAGCTTTCTCGAAATGCCCAGAGTGCGGCGATGAGGGCATCCGCTTCGCCGGGCTGGGCACGGAAAAAATTGAGCAGACCGTCTGCCGCCTTTTCCCAAGGGCATGCATTCGCCGCATGGACTCCGACACCATGACAAAAAAATCCGCCTACGAAACCACGCTCGGCGAATTCAAGCTCGGCAAAATAGATATTCTGGTAGGGACGCAAATGATCGCCAAGGGCTTGCACTTCCCGAATGTCACGCTAGTCGGCGTGATCTACGCGGACATGGCTTTGCACATGCCCGATTTTCGAGCCAGCGAGAGAGTGTTCCAACTCCTCACGCAGGTGGCTGGGCGAGCTGGGCGCGGGGATGTGGAGGGCGAGGTTTTCGTCCAGAGCTACACACCGTTTCACTCGTCCATTCAGTTCGCTAAACGGCACGACTACGATGGGTTTTACGAGGACGAAATAGAGTTTCGTGCGCAACTTGGCTACCCGCCGTGCAGACGAATTATCCTGCTCCTTTTCAAATCGCGTAGCGAAGAAAAAGTCTCATTCATAGTGGCGGATGCTCTCAAGCACCTCGTGTCCGCACTGGACGGTGCAGCCGAAGTTTCTGGTGGAGTCCCTGCGCCAATCGCAAAAATCGAGGATTTCTACCGCTACCATATTTTAATAAAAACGGCACGAATGGCAGAGGCGCGATCAAGGCTGAGGGCGTTTTTGAAGTCCTATAAAATGCCAGAAGAAGTGTCGCTCTCAGTGGATGTTGATCCCGTTTACCTGATGTGAAATGTGGCCAGACAATTTTAGAACTTAGGATTTTATCGTTGACGAGCCGCGCTGCCTCTTCTACTTCTTCACACTCCAAAGGGGAAGAAACGGCAGAGGCATTTAAAAGGACACAGTAAGAAAAAGGATATTTGACAGAAGCGGTAGAAAACAATTTCAACAAAGCGGCTGATACTTACTTGCAGACCTGCATGTGTTAAGCCTATACTCTTTCATAACGAAACAAGAAAAATAAAACAGACTATGGAACCAGCAAAAAGAACCACCCAACTCACCCCGTCCAAAACCCTTGCTATTGATGCAAAGGCCAAACAACTCAAAGCAGCGGGAGAGGATGTGATAGGTCTAGCCGCAGGCGAACCCGATTTCGACACGCCCGATCATATCAAAGCAGCAGCGATGGGTGCTATTGAAGCTGGTTTTACCAAGTACACACCATCATCTGGCATTCCAGAACTTCGCCAAGCAATCTCCGAAAAACTCAAAGCCGACAACGGGCTCTCTTACGAGCCATCGCAGATCATCGTAAACTGCGGAGCCAAACATTCCTGCTACAACGCCATCATGGCCGTCGTCAACGAAGGTGAAGAGGTTCTCATACCTGCACCTTACTGGCTCAGTTATCCAGAAATGGTGCGTCTCGCAGGCGGCGAACCCTACATCGTCGAAACCACGCCTAGTTCTGGATACAAACTCACCCCAGATCAGTTCAGGGAAAACATTTCTCCCAACACCAAGATGCTCATCCTCAACTCGCCAGGCAATCCTACCGGGGCAGTTTACACGGAAAAAGAGTTGGTCGAAATAGCCGAGATCGCGATCGAAGAAGAGATCATGATTCTGAGCGATGAAATCTACGAGAAGCTGATTTATGGCGATGCCAAGCACATAAGCATCGGCAGCTTCAGCAATAGCATATACGACATCACTATCACCGTGAATGGCTTCAGCAAAGCCTATGCAATGACGGGATGGCGTCTCGGCTATGTCGCCGCCCCAAAAAATATCGCAGCCGCGATAGACAGCATACAGAGCCACAGCACTTCTAACCCAACCTCGTTCGCCCAGCGCGGTGCACTTGCGGCACTCAAAGGCCCGCAGGATTGCGTTGAAAACATGAGGAAGGCTTTCGACGAACGCCGCCTCAAAATGGCCGAACTCCTTTCCGCCATACCGGGCTTCTCCGTCCACATGCCGGATGGCGCATTCTATATCCTGCCTGACATCTCGCACTTCAAAATCAGTTCCAGCGAGTTTGCTGATAAACTTCTGGAACAGGAAAAAGTCGCTGTTGTCCCCGGCATAGCTTTTGGCGATGACCGCACAATACGCATCAGCTACGCCGCGAGCATGGAAAACATCGAAAAAGGTGTGGAACGCATCGCTAAATTCTGCCGGGGTCTCTAAAACAGAGACCTCGTTTGCTGGCAACATAACGCAAACGATAACAGAAAAAAAACGGCCATGCTCATCCGCTTTGTCCCCATTTACATGGAACGCGTCTGGGGCGGACGGCGACTCACCGAAGTTTACGGGCGCACTCTCCCATCATCTAAGCCAATCGGCGAGTCGTGGGAAATGGTGGATCGTCCAGAGGCGCAAAGCGTCGTCATGGATGGCTCTTTGCATGGAAAAACTCTCCACGAACTATGGGCTTCCCCCGAAAGAAAAAAAATATTCGGCACCGCCGCCCCTGATGCGGAGCGTTTCCCAATCCTCATAAAAATGCTGGATGCCACTGATAAACTCTCCCTGCAAGTCCACCCGCCCGCAGCGATTGCCCCATCAATGAAAGGCGAACCCAAAACGGAAATGTGGTTTATCACGGCCACGCAGCCTGGCGCAGACCTCTTTGTCGGGCTCAAAAAAGGGGTCTCCCGCGCAGCGTTCGCGGAGGCAGTTGACAAAGGTGTCGTGGCAGATTGTTTCCACCGCATCGAAACCAAACCTGGCGACTGCATGTTTCTCCCTTCAGGTAGAGTTCACGCCATCGGCGCAGGAAACCTGATCGCTGAAATACAGCAAAACTCCGATACCACATACAGGGTTTACGATTGGGATAGAGTCGGCCTAGATGGGAAGCCGCGCGAGCTTCACCTTGACGCCTCCATGCGCTCTATTGATTTCAACGACTGTGAGCCTTCGCTCCAACAGCCAGACGCCGACCCTCTCGTCAGTTGCGAGTTTTTCACCACGCGCCGCAAAAAAATTGAGTCAGCCGAAATGCTCCAACCCTCACCAGAATCGTTCACGCTCTTTTTCGTTCACGGAGGAACGCTCTCCATCGGCGGCGAAACAGTAAACCGTGGAGAATGGGTTTTCCTGTCTGCCGATTCAGGTGATACCAGCGTGGAACCAGTGAACGGAACTTGTGACATGCTCACCGTCCGCTGGTAATTGTTATCAGCCTTTTGCGAATGATTTGATCGGTAAGGGACTAATGCAAGTTTTCTGAAAAGCTCTGTTGTTGCTGACAAAAAGGCTCCATTAGTGCAAAGTTCAACCATGCAAAAAGATTGGCATATACATTCGCCGTCGCACCAATGTTGCGTGACAGGGCAAAGCTTTTCCGAGGGTGAAACATTCTTTTCTATCCTTGAAAAAAGCCGCTCAGAGTGGCTGCGCAAAGACTTTTCAAAAGATGCGTGGAGTGCCAGAAACGACAACCTGAAGCCCGTCTGTTTTTGGAAATCAGAGTTCAAAATCGCTCCGCCACCGCCACCTGAGCCATTGCAAAAAGACCAAGCCGAAACGCTGCTGCGCCATCTCATGGGCGAAGGTGAAACGGTTTCTATAGGCGCAAAATATGTGCTGGCCGCCATGCTGGAGAGGAAACGGCTTTTTAGGCAGGTCGAGAAACTCGACCAAGACGGGCGCACTGTGCTCGTTTATGAGCATTTAAAAACAGGCGAAACATTCCTTATCACCGATCCCGGGCTGAAGCTCGCTGAACTAGACGCCGTCCAAAAAGAAGTCATGCTCCTTCTGGCAGGTGGACAAGAACCAACCTGACGGACAAAACAGGTGTGGCATGAATTTCGGCGCGGCATGAACACGCCGGGATTTCCGACTCACGCCCCAGTGTAAATCTCCGCGCCTTTGCCGACAAATTCAGCAGCTTTGTCTTCCAGTCCTTTTTTTAGTGCATCATCTTCAGAAAGACACTGCTTCGCCGCATATTCCCTGACATCTTCCGTGATTTTCATGGCGCAGAAGTGCGGGCCGCACATGGAACAGAAATGCGCAGTTTTAGCACCATCGTTCGGCAGCGTTGCATCGTGGAATGCTATTGCGCGGTCAGGGTTGAGCCCTAGCTGGAATTGATCCTGCCAACGGAACTCGAACCGCGCCTTGCTCAATGCGTTATCGCGGTACTGCGCGGCGGGGTGTCCTTTGGCCAAGTCTGCTGCGTGCGCAGCTATCTTGAACGCCATAACGCCCTCCTTCACATCCTCTTTATCTGGCAAACCCAAATGTTCTTTGGGCGTGACATAGCAGAGCATGGCGCACCCGTACCACCCGATCATGGCTGCGCCTATTGCCGAAGTGATGTGGTCGTATCCGGGGGCGATGTCCGTGATGAGCGGCCCCAGCGTGTAAAACGGTGCCTCGTGACACCATTCAAGCTGTTTCTCCATATTCTCTTGAATCATGTGCATGGGCACATGGCCGGGGCCTTCGTTCATGACTTGGACGCCGTGCTTCCACGCCCGCAAAGTCAAATCCCCCTGTGTTTTAAGCTCGGCAAACTGCGCTTCATCGTTGGCATCGGCTATTGATCCAGGGCGCAGCCCGTCCCCGATTGAAAAACAGATATCGTAAGCCGCCATGATCTCGCAAATATCATCCCAGTGCGTGTAAAGAAAGTTTTCCTTGTGGTGTGCTAGACACCACTTGGCCATCACCGACCCGCCGCGCGAGACTATGCCGGTGAGCCTAGACGCCGTAAGCGGGACATAGCGGAGCAACACGCCAGCGTGGACGGTCATGTAATCCACGCCCTGCTCGGCCTGCTCCAAAAGCGTCTCCCTATAAATATCCCATGTGAGTTCTTCCGCCTTGCCTCCCACTTTTTCAAGAGCCTGATAAATTGGCACCGTCCCGATGGGCACGGGCGAGTTGCGCAAAATCCACTCGCGCGTGGCGTGGATGGACGCGCCGGTGGATAAATCCATGACCGTGTCCGCCCCCCACAATGTGGCCCATCGCATTTTCTCCACCTCTTCTTCGATGGAAGAGCCGAGAGCCGAGTTGCCGATGTTGGCGTTGATTTTCACGAGAAAATTGCGGCCGATTATCATTGGCTCAAGCTCGGGGTGGTTGATGTTCGCAGGAATGATGGCTCGCCCGCGTGCCACCTCCGCACGCACGAATTCGGGAGTTATTTCTTCAGGGATAGCGGCTCCCCATGCTTGGCCACGGTGCTGCCACGAAATGCCGCGCCTGCCAGATTCATCCGCACGGCTCTGAATGCGCATGTTTTCCCGTATCGCCACGAACTCCATTTCAGGTGTTATTTCCCCGCGCTGTGCGTAGTGCAACTGCGTGACACAACGCCCGCTTGATGCCCGCAACACTTTTCTCGGCGGACACTCCATTCCTTGGGCAAAAGGTATCCGCTCTTGGCAAGATTCCACATCGCCGCGTGCTTGTATCCACTCCGCACGGATGGTGGGCAGTCCTTTTTTGACATCGCAGGTTGCCGCTGCTGCATCGCCCCACGGACCAGATGTGTCGTAAACGCGAACAGGCTCGTTAGGCTCCATAGAACCATCGGCTTTGCGCGTTGGCCCCACGCAAATCTGGCGGACTGGCACCCGCAGAAAAGGATACTTCTCACCTTCCAGATAAACCCTCATAGAAGTGGACTGTAAAGGTGGGCGTTCTTGGTTTTTTACTGCGATCTCCGATGGCTTTTTTGTCATAATATTATACCTGCACTGAAGCGGATTAAAAGCGGCGGCAGGATGAAAAACCATTTGCATCCTCCCTACGCCGGCATCACCCGGATCAGGTTCAAAGGGTCGTCCGCTTTATCGCGAACCTCTCAGGCGGTTACGCCTCCCCTCATGCCGTTATAGTCAGGAAGAAACCGCTGTCAAGTTGCCCGTTATGCGGTAGGCGTCCGAATCATTAGCGTCATCATGCCGTGAACCGCTGGCGTTCCCAATAATCAGAAGAGGCCAGCGGGACGCTGGCAGTCCCAGTAAATACGCAAAATAAAAAATGTCTGGTAATTGCCGAATGTATGAGAACATAATAACTCAGCACACGACATTATATGAATAAACAGATACTTGCCATAGCAACCACAATAACAACCATCCTATCAATCATGCCAGCAGCACACGCAGACGAAACAGCACCACGCCAGTCGGTCAAACACCTCTTCATAGGCAATAGTTTTTCAGAAAATGCAAAAAAGTTTCTTCCAGAATTAGCAAATGCTGGCGGGAAAAAATTAGTCCTCGGAGCGGCTGTAATCGGCGGCGGCACACTGCAACAGCACGCCGAGCGGATGGATGCATGGGAAAAAGACCCGCAAAGCCCAGAGGCCAAAAAATACAATAGGAAAAGCCTCCACGAGTTTTTAACAATGGAGAAGTGGGACTATATTTCCCTGCAACAAGCGAGTGCCGATAACTGGAACATTGAGTCTTACCAGCCACATGCAGGACGGCTTGCCGAGTTCGTCAAAAAACATGCTCCGCAGGCGGAACTCATTTGGCATGTCACATGGTCTAGGCACGAAAACGCACTCCATAAAATCAAAACCCCAGAAAAAACTTTCACAGGTAACAACGCTCTAATACAGATGGCCAGCCGCAACATTACAGCAGCACTCAGCATACGCCATCTAGTTCAGGCCGGGCAGGCCGTGGCTGATGTTTATTCCGACAATAGCACTGGTTTCACACTCTCTACCGAGCCTTCTGAGAAACAGCCTTTCACCACGCTGCACTTTGATTCTTGCCATCTGAACACAGCAGGCTGCTACTTGGCTGGTGTCGTCTGGTATGAGTTCCTTTTTCAGGATTCCGTCGTGGGTAACACATTCGTCCCTCAAGGTCTAACCCCAGAACAGGCTAGGTTACTCCAGGAAAAAGCGCACGCTGTCGGGAAATGAGTGTCGCTGACAGGATAAATTGCGGATTTAATTTCGGTTCATTTTTGTTTTTTTTGCGCATCATCTCACTAATTACAGGCCATAAATGAAACATAGAGATCAAGCGCACCACCGCAGGACATCGCGGATAGACTACGAAAAGGAACTTAACCCCGAACAACACGCTGCCGTCACGGCACCGCCAGGGCCGGCCTTAGTTATCGCGGGAGCTGGTAGCGGCAAAACGCGGGCACTCACATACCGAGTGGCCTACCTCGTGGAAAACGATGTGCCGCCCGAACGCATCCTGCTGCTCACCTTCACAAACAAGGCCGCAAAAGAAATGTTGGGCAGAGCCGAGTCTCTTATCCCTGTCTCGATTTCTGGCCTGTGGGGCGGGACTTTCCACTCCGTGGGCAACCGTCTGCTGCGCCGTTACGCACGGGAGGCTGGGCTGCAACCCGATTTTACTATACTCGATGCTGGGGACACTAAAGAGCTTCTTGGGAACTGTTTCCAAGAAGCTGGCATACCGCCAAAATCCAAAGATTTTCCTAAGCCTGAAGTTGTGCAAGGTCTGTTCAGTTTCTCAGCCAATACACGCCAGACCATCGAAACGCTGCTGGCTGGACAGTTTTCGCACTTGCAACAATTCTCCGTAAATCTGCATCATCTTGCCGCCGTCTTCAAAGCCAGAAAAAAACGGGCCAACGCAGTGGATTACGATGACCTGCTATCTCTGCCGCTGGAGATTTTTAACGCGCACCCCGAAATTTTGAAGTCGTGCCAGGAACGCTGGCTCTATGTGCTGGTTGATGAGTATCAAGACACCAACGCACTCCAAGCTGGGCTGGTGGATGCCTTCGCGGGATTGCACAAGAATGTCATGGCTGTGGGGGACGACGCACAGAGCATCTATTCTTGGCGCGGCGCGAATTTTGCCAACATTTTTTCATTTCCAGAACGCTATCCTGGCACGCAGGTATTCCGTCTGGAAACAAACTATCGCAGCACGCCTGAAATTCTCTCGCTGGCCAACGCATCAATCACAAACAACGAAAAACAATTCCCCAAAAAACTCAGGTCGGTAAAACGCTCTGGTTCGCGCCCCAAATTGGTATGTGCCGATGACAGTTCGCGCCAAGCTCAATTCATAACCGAACAAATCCGCGAACTTCAGCGGGACGGTGTCAGGCCCGACCAGATAGCGGTGCTTTATCGGGCACACTCTCACGCGCTCGAATTGCAGATGGAGATGATGCGGCAGGAAATACCTTTCCAGATAACATCAGGCGTTCAGTTCTTCGAGCAAGCGCACATAAAAGACGCGACTGCTTTCCTGAAAATCGCCATCAACCCGTTTGATGAAGTTGCCTTCAAACGCATGACGCAGCTCATGCCCGGCGTAGGGCCTAAGGCTGCGGAACAGCTCTGGAAGCAGGCCGAGGGGCGCGAGTCGTGGGATGCAGTAGCAGTGAAACCAAAATTCGCAAGCGAATGGCAGTCGTTCGCTGATCTTGTTACATCCATGAGGAGCCGCGCCACACCTGCGGATGATGCCGTAAACGAGACTGCGCCAGAAGATTTTTCAGGCGATGCGGCGGAGATGATCGGGAGTATAGTGGACGAGTTTTACGCCAACTATTTGACGCTGCACTACGACAACCACGAGCAGCGGCTAGAAGACCTGCGCCAGCTCCAAGTTTTTTCAAAGCAGTTCGCAAACACATCCGATTTTTTGGGTCAGCTTGCACTCATGACCAACATGGAGGCAGAGCAGAACCGCTCCGCCAAACAGCACCAGCCACGGGTGCGGCTAAGCACGGTTCACCAAGCCAAAGGTTTAGAGTGGAAAGCGGTTTTCGTCATGATGCTCTGCGAAGGGACATTCCCGCTAGGCCGATGCATGGGCAGTGCAGAACAGATAGAGGAAGAACGTCGTCTTTTCTATGTGGCCATGACGCGTGCGGAGGAAAACCTTTACCTGCTTTACCCATCGTTCAGAGCCGGACGCGGCAGCTACGGTGACCCGTTCCAAAAAAAATCCCGTTTTATAATGGAACTGCCGCCCGACCTGATGGATGTTACCGCGCAACCCAACCAATGGGAAGATGGAGAGAGCGGCGAAGAACCAGGTAAATTTTTTAAAGGTTCGCGCCACTGGCTGTGAAAATGGACGGAAAACAGCAGCCTCTCCTGTGCATTGTTGGGCAGACGGCTTCCGGCAAATCTGCGGTGGCTTTGGAAGTGGCGTCAGAATTGGGCGGAACCATCATTGCGGCAGACTCCATGCAAGTTTATGCAGGCATGGATATAGCGACTGCCAAACCTAGCCCAGAGGAAAGAGCCCGCATTCCGCACCGGTGTTTGGACTTGGTGCATCCAGACGAATCATTCTCTGTGGCTCAATGGCTGGAACACGCACGGGCGGCTCTGGACGAGGCGAAAGCGGCATCAAGGAGACCGATCGTAGTAGGTGGGACAGGGCTTTATATCCGTTCCCTGCTGCGTGGTCTGGCTCCTGCTCCAGCGATTCCAGAGAGCGTTTTAGACACTGTAAAAAAAATGGCAGACGCAGAAAAAACTGAATTATTAAAACGACTCGCCCCCGAAAAATGGGCAGGCATAGACTTGCAAAACATGCGCCGCGTAGATCGCGCCCTAGCACTGGCTTTGTCTGAAGAAATTCCCGCATCATCAAGAACGCCTCAAAGCATGGCGACAAAAACATGGGAGACGCCAGACATCATGCCCCACAGGATGGTATGGCTACAGAGAGAGACTGAAGATTTGAGGCAGAGAATAGAAAACAGAGTGGAAGCGATGTTTGCCGGTGGTATTGAGGAGGAGTATGGACGACTGATAGCTTCTGGGCTCAGAGCCGAACATACGGCGTGGCAGGCACTGGGTTACAAGGAAATAGGCTCTTGGAAAAATGGCGAGATAAACCTAGGTGAAGTGCGTCGCCTGATCCAGATGCGAACATGGCAGTACGCACGCAGGCAAGCGACTTGGTTCCGTAAAGAGCCTACAGCCACCGCGCTGCGCGTCAGGCACGATGAAACACCCGCTGAAACAGCCGAGAGGATTCTGACGCCAGATTCAGACATCCTGAAGTCTCTGGGGAAGAAAGTGGGGGATAAGGAAATGGGATGAGACCGAATGACGAAGCGATGTAGAGCGGTTGGATGGAGGGTGTGGTGCAGGCATCCTTGCCTGCATCTTCAGCTTTCGGCGGCGTGATGTCGTTATAGAAGAGGCGGGCTGGAAGCCCGCCCTCCGTTTTAGGAGCTTCGCTCCCGTCAGAATAGCTCATCTCTTTTCCACGGAAGTCAGGATGACTGAGATTAGTTTTATTTTTTTTCTTGGAAAGTGCGAGACGGCGACTCGTCGAAAATCGGGACGGGAACACCGAACAAGAGTGGGTCGGTTTCTGGCGCTGGGTCAACGCTAGGACAGATGTGTTTGAATACATCTTGGAAGCGGAGACTGCACTGCAGGCGGCGCTGCGTTTTGCTGTCTATCTTTGGGTTCAGTTCAATGATGGCCTCTGAAAACGGTGGCGATTTTTTCATTTCTTGCGCCAGCCGCCGTGCTTCTTTGTAGTCGAGGTTGCGGTCTTTTATCATTGCGTCTAATTTTTCTAAATCCTCCCTGCGGATAGGATGCCACAACCGTTTGTGCATCTCAGGAGTTACGGTGGGTGCTACGATTTTGACGAACCGTTTTGCGCTACCTTCCTGTTGCCAGTAACCGATGATTAGCAGGAAAGGCTCATCTATGTCGTATTGTCGGAGCGCGTCGCCCCAGCCGATGGGTGTGCCGTATTTGGTGGCTTTTGGGTTGGCAGGAACAGAGCCGTATTTTTTGTTGGCCTCTTTAGGTATGTCCCATTTCTGAGAGTATGAGGAGGGCTTGTATCCACCGAAAAATGTCTCCCTTATCCACTTTTCAAAAAGGACGCCGTGGCTTTGGACTTCGGACGCTTGCGCAATGGTAAAGACGGCTAGGCAGGTGAGGCAAGCCAAGCTCTTTTTCCAGCGGGAGAACATCGAATTTATGATGGTCTTTTGATTGTGTCTAAAACTTTTTTTACCATCTCAGAGCGGTTCAGTCCGTAAAAATGTATCCCGGGCACCTCGTTGCGGATGAGGTCGTCTGCTTGGGCGGAGGAGTAATCGGCTGTGGCCTGAGCAAACGAAACCGGATCACCCTCATATTTTTCCAGTATTGCCATGAAAGATGCAGGAATCTTGCAGCGGGACATTTCGACCATGCGGTGAAATGAGGAGGTGGACGGAACTGGTAAAATTCCTGGAATGATCGGGATGTTGACGCCGCGCCGCTTCATGCCATCGCGCATGGCGTAGTAATCGGCGTTGTCCAAAAAGAGCTGAGTGATGACGGCATCTGCCCCGGCTTCGATTTTTTGTTTCAGGCGATTCCAGTCCGATTCTTTGCTGTCCGCGCAAATGTGGCCTTCAGGATATCCAGCCACCGCGAGGCAGAGGTGCGGTGCTGTTTTTCTAAGGAAACCGACCAACTCGCTGGCATGGTCGAAAACGCCACTGGAAAAATCGAAGTCGGGGCGGTCTTTTGGCGGGTCGCCGCGTAGGGCGAGGACATTAGATATGCCGAGGGTTTTCAGGCGTGCGAGAAAGGTCTCGATGCCCTCGCGTGTGGCACCCACGCATGTGAAGTGAGCCAAAACGATGGAGTTAAATTTTTTCTGGATTTTCTCAAGCAGCTCAAGTGAGGTTTCCTGTGTGCCGCCACCAGCACCATAAGTCACAGATATAAAATCTGGCTTGTAGGGGGCGAGCAGATCAAGGTGCGTCATTAGCGACTCGACACCCTGCGGCGTTTTGGGAGGGAAAACTTCAAATGAAAGGACGAAATGCTTTTGTAAAAACAATTCAGAAAGGCGTGCGTATTTTGTCATAAAACAAATAAGTAATAGCTAAAAAACGGCGAAAGCCAAGCATGATTCACATGTTGTTGTTGGTTATTTGGTGTCGCGATTCAGGTGTAAATTGGTGGGCTGGGGTCATGTTTTTCAAAAATGTCGCTTGCAAGTGTTCTGGAGTCATTTTAAGGTTGTCTCTGTTAGAAACAACCAAGACAAGGAGATTTATGAGCGAAATGACTGAAATTAATATTACAAAAGACAAATTGATCAATGACCTGAAAGCCGTGCAGAGCGACATGGAAGGGCTGATGAAAGAAGTCGGCGGCCAGCTTGGTGGGCGAGCATCGGAGCTGCGCGAGAAGCTTGATTGCGGTGTTAAAAAAGTAAAAAGCCAGATCGAAGATTTGGAAAAAAATGTTGCTTGCAAGGGCAAAGTGGCCGTTCGTGCCACAGACGAATTTGTCCATGACCACCCATGGGAATCCGTTGGGATCGGTTTTGGTTTGGGACTCCTGATCGGTGTTTTGTTGAACCGCCGCTGATGGTTCTTCCATGTTATTCCGTTTTTTAAATGCGACGCGCATTCTGGAGCCAGTGCGCGGGGCTATAGATTCATTGTTTGCGGCAGTCCAGACTCGAGTGGAGTTGCTCGCCATTGAGCTGCAGGAAGAAAAACTGCGGCTCGTGGAGTTGTTGCTGCTTGCGGTAGCGGTCGGGGTTTTCGGGATATTGTTTTTATTGGTGTTCACCTTTGTGATCGTGCTCACTTGGTGGGAGCATAGGGTTGTGATCGCATGGGTTCTTCTGATGCTATACGGTGCTTTTTTTGTCGGATTCCTGATTGCACTTAAGAAAAAAATAGCGGAAGGCTCGTTCTTTTTGGACGGGACGCTTTCTGAAATTCGTAAGGACAGAGCATGGCTGAAAGGGGACTAAAGGCGCTGGCCAGACGGAAAGCTGAACTTTTGGCTCGTTCTGCAAGGGAGCGAGCCGAGTGCGCTGTGCATTTCCAACGCGTGAGTCGTGTGCTCGCATGGGCGGAGATTGCAGCACGCATCCTTTGGTCTGCGCGGGGTGGATTAGGGCTGATGTCAGGCGTGGTTGGTGTCTGGTTGATGGGCAAGAAAAAGCCCAAACAGGGCAGCGGCAAATTCAAAAAGTGGATTGGTGCAATTATATTTTTGTTTCGAGCAGGCATGTTTTTAAAGTCTGCGTTTTCAAACCAAATATTAGGCTCAAAGATTAAAATTTAGCCCCTTGCCGCTCAAATCCTGCGCATTATGCGTAACATGTTTTTCGTGGTTCATTCTTCATTCTTCTACATTCACAGGTGACTTGCTTTCGGATGTTTTTAAAAGATTTTTAACTGCGAAAGGCACAAAATACACGAAAGTTTGAGAGCTTGGA
>JFJP01034791.1_pt1 | contig 14880 bp, 15 predicted proteins | sample 431651 | NCBI WGS metagenome assembly JFJP01 (sample SAMN02602958, study PRJNA72255) | Microbial mat metagenome, whole genome shotgun sequencing project. | biome: fresh water; feature: sink hole; material: water; isolation source: purple microbial (photo- and chemosynthetic) mats found in...
CAGCCCTCCGCCCCGTCGGTACCCATGCCGGTCAGCAGCACACCGAGCGTCAGTTCGCCATACTGCCTGGCCGCCGAGGCAAACATCGTATCCACCGACGGCTTCTGGTTGAGTACCTTGGGCCCGTCGTCGAGCACGAACCGGGCATTGGCAAATTTCAGGTGGCGGTCGGTCGGGGCAACGTACACGGTACCGGGCCGCGGCTCTTCGCCGTCGGAGGCGAGCACCACACGATGGCCAGTCTCCGAGGCGAGCCATTCGGCGTAGCCCCTGTCAAAGCCGGTCTCGATATGCTGGACCAGCACTATGGGCAGGGGAAACGGTGCCCGCAGGTCAGAGAGCAGGCGGGAAACAGCCTGGGGGCCACCCGTTGAGGCACCGACTACAACGACGGAGGCGCGGGGCAAGGAGGCCAGATCCGCGGTCATTGCCAAAGGACGCCCGCTTGAACGCGTCGCGGTTGCGGCTGCGGACACGTGTGCGGCAGACCTGTGCGCGGCAGGAGCCGCGGTTCTCCCCGGGGCAGGACTGTCCGGAGTATCTGGAGTACCCGGAATGCTCCGGCCGCCGTTGCTGCGCCGGGAAAGGGCCCTGAGCCGCGCGATGAAGGCGCTGACATACTCGGGCTTGTTGACATCACTGAAATCAGGCTTGAGGAGAAAATCCACGGCGCCGAGTTGCAGGGCCCTGAACGGTAACTCGGGCTCGGTGTTGTGGGTAAAAATGAGTACCGGGATGGTCGAGGAGGCCGCGATGAGCCTGGTAGCCTCGAGGCCGTTCATGATGGGCATGTCCACATCCATGATGACGATGTCGGGTTTCAGGTTAAGCACCCGCTCGGCCGCGTCCGCACCGTTGGTGGCCTCCCCGACAAGCAATATGCCCGGATCGGTATCGAGGAGTTCCTTGACGATGTTCCGTATGAGTATGGAATCGTCGGCGATGAATACCCTCATTGTATGGAACCGCCTTCCGCCATTGCCCTGAGGTCGAGGAGATACTGCAAACGGTTTTCACTGGCAAACCGCACAGCCATGATGCTCCGGCCCGGCCTGCCGCGCCTGAGTCCCGCAGGCAGCCGGCGCAATTCCGCTATGGGCAAGGACACCATCTCGAAACTTCGCTCTACGATACAGGCAAAGGCCCTGCCATCGGTACTGTTCATCAGGAATGCAGTCGGAGCGATGCCATCAGCGGGAGCCTCTGGCGCAAAGAAGCGCTCCAGCATGGGTTCCAGAAGGATTTTTTGATGCGACCGCCCCTTGGCTGTAAACTGCCCGGCTGCAGGGTCTGCATCGGGTTCCGATGCGGCACCATAGAAATCGCCAGCACAGAGCAGCACATCCAGCGGCCCCAGATCTATCAGGAACGCGGAGAAATCCTCAGGCAAGGTCGTGCTCCAGCTCCTTGAGTATCTGCGCGACTGCCAGCACGGGGATGCGCCTGTCCGCATGCTCGAGCATGGCAGAACAGAAACGCCCTGCCGCGTCGTTGGCAGCAAACGACGAGAGGGCCGAATGCGCCACTTCAATGATTTCTTCTACCTCGGTGCAGCCCAGGGCCACGTCGTCGTCGTCGAGGTTGAGGACAAGGAACTGCTCTGCAGCCTGGCGCTCGTTTTCGAACAGTACCCGCAGGTCGATGACGGTGTAGGGTTTACCGTGGCAATTGACCAGGCCGGGCACATAGGCCGGGCAGCCGGGCAGTGGAAAAACTGCAAGCCCCGGTACAATCTCCCTGACAGAAGAGGGTGGCAGCGCAAACGAAGATTCCCCCATGGCAAAAATCAGGAAACGCTCCCGTGGTTCAGTGATGCCAGCCGCCGGCTTATCCTCCACCACGCCAGAGCGCCGCTCGAGGTCGGCTGCAAGTTCTTCGCTTGTCATGGCTGCTCCGCTTTCTCTGTGCTGGCAAACTGTCCGGCATGGGCCTCTAGCGCGCCAGCCATGCTGTTCAGCGAATCGGCTGTTTTGGCCGTCTGCCGTTGCGATACGACCAGGCTGTCGATACCCCTGGAGATTTCCTTCATCGTCACCAGTATCTGCTCGAAAGCGCTGACCTGCTGGCGTATTGAATGCTCTATGGATTCAGACGAGGTAACAGAGATGTCCGCCGAGTTGAGGATGTCCGAGAACACCGCGTGAAGCTTGTCCGAGAGTTCGTGGCCCTGGCGGATGCGCTCGGTGCCTTCTTCAGACACGACGATCAGGTTGTTGGCGGCTTTCTGTATCTCCGTGATGCGTGACTGGATTTCTGCCGTGGACTGGCTCGTGGAATCGGCTAGTCGCTTTATCTCGGCGGCGACAATGCGGAAGTTCTTGCCTGCTTCACCCGCCGTGGAGGCCTCCAGTGCCGCATTGAAGGCTATGATGCGAGTCTGCTCCACAATGGCGTTTATCATGTCGACGATGTCCCAGATGTCGCGGATCTTCTCGGTAAGCGAGCGGATACCAGAGATGGTATCGGTGTTCTTCTTGCGTATCTCGCTCATCTTGCTGGACGTGCCCTGCACGATGCCGGTGCCCGCGTCCACATGTTCCTTGGTCTTCATGGCAATGCGCGTGACTTCAGAGATGGATCTGCCTATCGACTGGGTGATGGTGTTGGAATCTTCCATTGTAGAAACGACTTCCTTGACTGCCGCTGCCTGCATGTTGGAGGTTGACGTAACTTCCTTGGTGGTGGTCGAGAGTTCCTGCACCGAGTTTGAAACGAGGAGCGCGGATGAGCCTATCTCATCGAGCAGCTTGTAGAAATTGCCCAGAAACCGGTTGAGGAGGTCGGCAAACTCGCCCACTTCGTCAAAGTACAGCAGCTGTATCTTGCCGCCAACGGCACCGGTATCCGAGGCAAGCAGCCGCTCTATGTGCCGCTTGAGGAAGTTGAGTTGCGCGTTGTACTCGTAGCGGGAGGCAAAGGCCAGCCCCAGCGATGCCGCCATGAAGTAGAGCCCCCAGGCAGACAGCGACAGCAAAGGATGCGCCAGCTCGTTGTGCGGGTGTATCAGGAAGTATGCAAAATACACAAAGTGGGTGACTATCAGGAACGTTGAACTGAACACGACCAGCAGGTTCTTGTACCGTGCAAAGTAGTCTATCTCGCCAGGTCGTATGTCGACTATGGCCAAAGCCTGTTTGGCCGGCAGGAGGTGGATGTTGGCGACGACGCAGTTGATCATCGCACCCATGAAACCTACCCCGAGCTTCAGGGAGACGCTGAACACAAACGGCAGGCCGCTTTCTGGATCCCATTTCCGGATTATGAAGTAGGCAGTAGTGCCCAGGATCCAGGTAGCCGACTGTATGATGACGATGCGCCAGGGTAGCTTTATCGCAGCGAGCCTGGCCCGGTCGTAGTTCTCGCCCCTGGTCAGGTAGTCAAACATGGGTCGCAGTGTCACCAGCATTATGAACATCTGGAACACAAATGCGAACAGGAACACGAACAGCACCGTGGGCTTGAATACGTACGGAAGGCGTTGTACGAAGTCCAGCCCCATTGAATCGAAGCGGTTGTTGTAGATTCCGTTGAATAACTCGCTTGAGTACAGCGAGATGACCTGGATCAAGAACGACGAAACGGCCAATCGCAGGATCACATGCTGTACGAGGCCATGGCCCCTGACTCTGGACATTATTCCCTCCGGCGTTTCCATAGTACCCCAAGGCATCACGCTTCTCAAGTAAAGAACAGAGTTTTGACAGGATACGGCACGAGCCATATACTGGGGCGACTCGAGTATATACTGCAAGCGAGGCGGTTACCCATGAAAATGAAGGCACAAAATGAAGAAGCAACGCTTGTCAGGCGGTTTTACCGTACCGAGCTGTTCGCCAATGCCGTAGGAGCGCCCCTCGCCATAGCCTACGGCGGGTTCATGATTGACTTTTCAGGTATCACTATCCTGCGGTTCCTGGTGGGTGCCGGGCTCATCATGATAGCCAACCAGCTGATACTGGCCGTTCCGTTCAACCTCGTTCTTGGCTCGCAGATCCGGTCCAGGCTCTCCGCATGGCGCTCGTCTACCCAGGATGCAGGGCATGACGAAGACCTGTACCGCTTCATTGCGCGGTTGCCGCTGCTTCAGTCCAGCCTGGTTTTTGCCCGCATATCCATTTCCGCAATCGGCGTGCTCCTCCTCATCAGGGAGGCATTCTCCTCGGTATCCCACTTTGCAGGAGTGCTCACCTTTGGCCTCTACGCCGGCTTCTTCACGGGCATCGTCATCTACTACTATCTGCGTAATGCCGTTTCAGGGACGATGCAGGAACTGGTAGCCAGGCTACCGCCCGACAGCCCCCTGATGCAGGAGACGAAACCAGGCCGCAAGGCCGCCTTCCTCGCCGGACTGCCCCTGATCATACCGACAGCGATAACCAGCCTTGGAATATGGTTCCTGGTAGTCTCGTTACGGCAGAATCCAGACAGGATGACCTTTTTCGCACCGAGAATAGTCGCGGCCCTGGCCATGAACGTGTTGACCGTCGCGCCGCTTTCCATAGCCAGCAGGTGGTTCCATGCCCGGCGGCTCGGCATCATACAGTCCGCACTGGACGACATGGTTGACCGTGGCGATACGTCACGGACCGTCCCGAGCGACCTCAACGACGACTACGCCATGACAGCGTACCAGATAAACAGGGCCTTTGACCTGTTCAGGTTCGTGTTGGCGCGCATGGAATCGGCTTCCAGCGAACTCTCCGGTACGGTCACGCGGTTCTCGTCACAGATTGCCCAGACCGTTGCCGTGACGAACGAGCAGTCTGATTCAGTCAAGGACATGCTGGATACGATGGACGGTGCCAGCCTCATAGGAAAAAGATTCCAGGTGGAGGCAGGCAACCTCGGTGACAACGCCCGTGAAAGTGGGGCCTTTGTCGATGAAGGTTTTGGCAAGGTCCAGGATACCATCCACAAGATGGACGAGATCAAGGACGCCAACCTGCAGACACTGCACGAAATTGGTGAATTGTCCGATGAAATCTCTTCCATTGGTGAGATCATCGACATCATCAACGGCATAGCCAACCAGACCAGGATCATAGCCTTCAATGCCGAACTTGAGGCCTCGTCGGCCGGAGCCGCCGGCACGAGCTTCCGCATCGTGGCCGAGGAAATCAGGCGCCTTGCCAACGGCACGGTGGAGTCCCTCGTCGGCATCAAGAGCAGGATAGGCCAGATCCAGCACGGCTCGGACAGACTCCTCGGTGCTTCCGAGGAGGGCACGACCAGGATAGCAGAGGGTTTGCGGCTCTCAGGCGACCTGAATGACATCTTCAAGCGGATACGACAATCGTCTGAAAGCACCGCCGGGTCGGCGGTAGGCATAGGGAACATCCTTGCTGAACAAAATGTTGCGTTTGAACAGGTCTTCCAGAACCTGCAGTTGATATCGGGTGGTACCTCGCTGGTCCTCTCCAGCATGCAGACCAGCGGCTCGGAGGTTGGTAGACTCCAGAACCTCATAGGCGACCTCAAGCAGGTACTCAGCCGTTTTGGGTATGACAGCCTGTACAGGACCAAGAGCCCAGCAAAGGAGGAAGCCTTATGAGCCGGTCAAGCCAACTTCCGCGTACGGGTATCCTGACCTTCGCAACAGCCTGTTTCGTAGCCTCCATGCTACTCTCGGGTTGCACCACCGATCTTGCAAGCATAGACAAATCGACCATTACGTCCATGACACTGAACCCCGGCGACAGCAGGGGCGCGATGCCGTATACGGGTGGAGCACTGCCTGAGAGCAACAACCCCGGGCTCAAGACGTACCGGTTTACCATCAATTTCTCGGCACGCAGCAGTGACTTTCCAAACTGGCCGGTACTGGTCGTAGGTCCGAGCGCGTATCCATTCAGGCTCTACCTCAACGGCAGGCTCCTGTTGCGCTATGGCTCCGATGGAGACCGCAACCGCATCCGCCGCTACGCCTCCAGCATCATCCACCTGTCCAGGGAAGACCTGCTCGCGGCCAACGTCATCGAAGTGGTGGCACAGATAGGCACCGAGCGCACGCCGCTGCTCGAACTGGGACTGACCGATTCAAGCGCCGGTTCAGACTATGTGTTCTGGCGGAATTTCTTCATATCACAGCTGGTGGCCGCGGGCTTCGTGCTCGGGCTGCTCCTCTGTGGCTACTTCACGTTCATGTTCGTGCTTGGCAAGGGAAAAGAGAAGCACCTACTCTGGTTTGCGCTGCTTTGTGGATTCTTTGCGATGGCCTATGCCAACATGGTGTTCAACCAACAGGCTGCCTCGGACACGATGCTGACAAAACTCGGCCGCGTGGGCTTCTTCTTCTGCGTCATATCGCTGAGTTTCTATGTCATGGAAGCTACAGGCATCCTGGCCCGAAAGCGCTGGCTCAAGGCAGCAGAACTGGCCATAGCAGCAGCCGGCTCGCTCTGGGTCTTGATACAAAAGGACTTCAGTTCGACGAACGACGCCTTCCTTGTGGCCATGCAGTTCATAATAACACCCAACCTCGTCTTCAGCGCCGTACTGCTGATCATCGCCGTGGTCAAAAAAGGTTTCAGGAACTACGCCGTGCTGTGCCTCGGCATGGCCGGCCTCATCGCCTCAAGCCTCTATGATATGTACTTTGAATCGCGCAACATCATCCCGTATGCCTACGGCATCATCTACGGCTTCGAATGGCTGGTCATATGCGTGTTCATGGAACTGGCCATCAAGCAAGAGCGCCTCTCCCGCAAGGCCATCAAGCAGGCCGACGACTTGATACGAAAGAACACCATACTCAAGAGCGTGTTCCAGCAACTGCGCGATGGCTCGGACACGTTGCAGGCAGCCACTGAAGACCTTGCCGTCTCAACCAGGGAGATCAGCTTTACCGGCAACCAGCAGGCGGCCGCAGTCAGGGAGATAGTCTCCACGATGGAAGACTCCGGAGCCCTGCTCGGCCGGATCTCCGGGCAGACCTCCTCGGTACGCCACGACTCCGAGGTCACGGCCCAGCGGGCCGACGATGGAGCAGCCAACGTCAAAGCAGCTCTGGACAAGCTCGAAGACGTGATAGGCAGGATTTCAGCCTCCATAGACACCATCGCGGCCTTCAACGAGCAACTCGGTACCATCACGGGCATCGTCAAGTTGATAGAGGGCATAGCCACGCACATCAGGATCATCGCGTTCAACGCGTCGCTGGAGGCGGTAGCCGCGGGCGAGGCTGGCAGGAATTTTGGCATTGTTGCGGAGGAGGTCAAACGCCTCGCTGATTCCACGATGGCCAGCGTCAAGAACATACGCGAGAAGGTCAACACGCTCCTTGAAACCTCGGACGAAGTGGTCAAAGTATCCAGGCAGGGCTACGTGGCGCTGGAGCAGAGCTGGGACATAGCCTCGGGCATAGGCGGTACGTTTACCGGCATAGCCGAAGCCGCCGACTCAGCGGCCAGCGCTACCGCCGACATAGACGTGTCCATAGGCGAAGAGAACATGGGCTTCAGCCAGATAATTCAGACGCTCAAGGAGGTTTCTGCGGGTGTCAACAATTTCGTCGATTCAGCCGTCAACACCTCCGAGACGACAAAAAAAATAAACGCGATTGCCGAGCAGCTCCATGGCCTCATAGAGCAGTATTCGGGAGAATTCGCGGGGGGCGACAGCGTCAAAGACTGAGCTTCAGGGCCGCAGTGAATTTACGTCCCCCACGATCTCCACCCCGCTCGCAGCCGAAGCAGCATCAAAGAGTGGCAGATCAGAGCCGCCGTGGCGTTGCTTGAGTACGACACGGACCCAGGAATCGGCGCTTTCTGAAATGCGCCGGTCCATGGCACCGTCTACCGGAGCTGCCAGTGAGCCTTCGTGGTTGCGGCGTATAGACACCTCGAGTTTCTTGCTGCGATCTACGACGAGGATGCTGACAGTGGAACCGTCAAACGACAGCAGTTCAACCCTGGCTCCCGTGTAGCTGGCAAAGCGGTACTCCACACCGCCAGCGTACAACACCGCCAGAAAACCGTTGAACCAGCTTCCTAGCCACGGGATGCGCGCCAGGCTGAAGAAGAACGACGCAGGCCCGACCTCGGGATCAAACGTATTGGACTGGACCCATACCCATGAACTGGGCATGGAACGGCCCCAGTCCTTTTCTATGTACCCGCGCCCTTCATCAAACGTTACTGTCTGCGCCGCGGCGGTTGAACCGTTACCGCGCATGGTGACGGTTCCGTCCACACGGTGGTCCAGGCTGACAAGTCCGTGGTAACACTCCATGAAGGGAACAAACGAGTACGGTCCCATGATGCCAGGCCACGGAAAACGCCGGGAGAGCCCCGTCATCGGCCCGTATTCGAGCTCTGCCTGTACGCTGCCTCCGGAATCCTCAAGGTCCACATTCAACCCCGAGAGGGAAAACTCGTTGCGTCCGACACTGACCTTGAATGGTTTGTCCTGGACCGAAAATTCCTCCACGGGGAACTGGAAGAACCGCGTAGAACCGGTGGCACCATCTATCATCTGCACAAAAGCGCGGTCACCGGCAGTGGATCCTGTGGAGGCCCTGGAAATGCCGGGAATGAAGGAAATGGCACGGGAACCCTTGCCGACTACCGTTGAAGCGTTGGAGGTCTGCTTGAAGTACCAGCCTTCAAAATAGCCATTACGCCTGGCGGCACCCTGGTACAACGTTGGCTGAAACATCCTTAGTATTTTCATCATGCATTCAAAGGTCGCTTCTTGAGGAGCCGGGGTCAAGTAAAAATTATTTTTCTGTGGTGCTGCTGGATTCCGGTTCGGACAATATTTCCTCGATCGCCTTCTTGATGTTGGCTTCCAGCCGTGACTTGACTTCATAAACGGTCTGAATCTGGCCGACAGCCTGCGAATTTTCAGAAAATAGTTCAGAGGGCGGTACATGCAGGGCTGCAGCAATACGGTTGATATTCTCCGGAGAAGGAAAGCGCTTCAGTGTTTCTATGTTGCCTATCATGGTGGTGGAACACCCTACCCGTTCAGCCAGCGCCATCTGTGATAGCTGCAGAATATCCCTGAGCCGCTTCATGTTCCGTGCCAGAAGCACGCGTATGTCGGTATATTGCACGGTATCCCCTCTCCATGTCTGAAAGTGTCATGGTTGCAGGAAATCGACTCAATAACCCATACGGAACCAGATCAGAAGGCTGATTGGCTATAATTCAAACCAGCACGAACGCCAACAACGACACATAGCCCATCGCGACAGCCACGAAGACACCCAGCGGCAAGGCAAAGCGGCGTATCGTCGCTGCCAGCCCGACGCCAAAATGCTCGGAGGTGACCACCATGCAGACATGCAGGGGTGACAGCATCATGCCCGCATAGCCGAAGGCTCCACCGAGTACGACGGCAGCCTCACGCGGAAAGGATCCGCCGGCTGGCACGAGGCCAAGCACGATGGGGAACGCCAGTCCTACATAGCCAAAACCCACCCCGGTAATCAGGCCGGCTACGAGCGGCAGGACGGCCACTGCGACCAGTGTGGGGATGCCGGCTGCGGCAAGCTCACCGGAAACCGCGTCCGCTATGCCCACAGCACCGAGCAGGACGGAGAAAACCCGGATGCCCACGATCACCGCTATGAGCTTGAGTGTAGCCAGGCCGATACTGTTCCTGAAGGCCCCCGATCCCGTGGGGCTCAGTGCCACCTTCAGGCTGCCAACAGCTATACCCATGTAGATTGGCCCGAAGCGGCTTATCAGCGCGGACAGAGCCGGCGCGAGCCCCAGAGATGGCGAAACAGTGCTCCAGAGCCTGTCGAGGAGTATGTAGGTGCCAAGAACCAGCGCCAGCGGTGCGAAGCCGGATGCGAACGCGCGCAGCCTCGGCCCAAAGGCTACCCGGGGGCCGGGCACTGCGGCAGAAACGAGCCGAAGTGGCGGAAGGATGAACAGGAGACCAGCGGTGAGCAGCACAGGCATTGCATAGAAGTTGAGGGCCATGAGCCGCCCGGCACTGAGCCCGGTGAGCGAACTGGTCAGAATGAAGGCTGGGTACAAGGGCCAGGCCAGCTCCAGGCTGTGCCTGAACCAGTAGTTGGCGGCAGCCAGCACGGCGGCACTGCGGGTCCGCTCCGGGTCCATCGCATCCACCAGTGGAGCAGACAGGATGGCACCGCCGGGCACGGGCAGGGTGCCGATGAGCATCGGGGCAAGTGCCATGGCAATACGTGGCGACGGAGCAAGCGCGGCGAGCGAGCTGGAGAATGCGGCCATCGCTCCGGACTTCTTCATTGCCGTTGAAAACGCCATGATGCAAGCCATTAAAAGGACAAGCAGAACCGTGTCGGGATTGATGACCTCGGCGAAGGCTGTCCGGACTGCAGCCAGAGGCAGCATGCCGCGCCACAGAGCCAGGACAAAGCCGCCGAGTGCAGCGGCGAGGCCCAGATGGATCTTGCGGGCAGACGCGATGACAACCAGCACGAATACTACAGCGACTTGCACCAGCGCAGGGATCGATTGCATGTAAACCTTCCCGGAAAAAAATCAAAGACACTGCAAGTATCCATATTTTCCTCACCGGTGTTAACCGGTATAATAATCATTCCATATAAAGGAGGGATGCATGCCGGGTGATTTCAACCTCAAGGACTTCTTTAAACGCAACGGAAGCATGACCGCCATGCTCGCGCTCGTGATACTGGTAGGTCTGGGTGAAAAGATGGCTGAACGGTTCCTGCCTTTGTACCTGCTGGCCATCGGCGGAAGCACCTGGGCCATAGGCGCGCTCAATTCCATGGACAACCTGCTGTCCGCCCTGTACTCGTTTCCCGGCGGCTACCTCGCGGACCGCATAGGCTACAAGAAATCGCTGCAGCTGTTCACCGCCGTGGCCATGTTCGGTTACCTCATAGTCATACTGATACCTGCCTGGCAAGCGGTCCTCATCGGGTCGGTGTTCTTCATATCGTGGACGGCCGTCTCGCTTCCCGCGATCATGAGCCTCGTGGCCAAGGCGGTGCCCAAGGAAAAGCGAAGTTTTGGCGTATCGCTGCACTCGTTTTTCCGCCGCATACCGATGGCGCTCGGCCCTGTCATAGGCGGCATCCTCATAGGCGTGTACGGTCGCTCGGTCGGCGTGCGGGTTGCCTTCGGGGCCGCGTTTGTGATGGGCGCGGTGGCTTTGCTGCTGGTCGGCCGCTACATGACCGACGACAAACCAGAAAAACCGGATCCCCTGAAGGCCCGGATGAAGACTCGGGAGTTGTTCAACCCGGCGCTCCGGAGCCTTCTGGCCAGTGACATACTGGTACGTTTCGCAGAGCAGATACCGTATGCGTTCGTAGTCATCTGGGTTGTAGACAACAACGGCATTACGCCCCTGCAGTTTGGCCTCCTGACAACCATAGAAATGGTCACTGCAATGCTTGTCTACATACCCGTAGCCAGGATGGCGGACTCCTACGGTAAAAAGCGCTTCGTGCTCATCACCTTCATGTTCTTTACTGCTTTTCCGCTCGTTCTGCTTGTCTCGCGGTCATTCCCGATGCTCGTGGTAGCGTTCATCATCCGCGGCCTCAAGGAATTCGGCGAGCCAACGCGCAAGGCACTGATCATGGACCTGGCACCGGAAGAAGCCAAGGCGCGCACCTTCGGGGCGTACTACCTGATACGCGACATCGTGGTATCGGTGGCGGCCCTGTCGAGCGCCCTGCTGTGGAACATATCGCCGGCGACCAACTTCATAGTCGCGACGTGCTTTGGTGTAATGGGAACGGTTTTGTTTGCAATATACGGCAAGGACATTGGCAGGCCCGGACAAAGCAGGTAGTAGACAGCTGGAAAAACAGATAACAAGAGCCGGCCGGATCACGATGATCCGGCCGTTTTATTTTCAGACAGCGCCGGTAGTGCGGCGTTCGTTCTGGCCGATCTCGAAAGCTTGCTCTGAAATGACCTTTTCCTGATGGTGGATCATGGCCTTGACGACATCGCCGATGGAGATGACGCCGATGACCTTGCCGTTTTCCTTGATGGGGAGGTGGCGGAAATGATTGGTGGTCATGAGGTTCATGCAATCCGCTACCGAGGATCCAGGTTCGCCATAGGTAATCCTGGCCGTCATGATCTCCTTGACCTTGGTCTGGTCGCACGTGCGTCCCTTGATGATGATCCTTCTGGCAAAGTCACGCTCCGAGAAGATTCCTGTGATCTCACCAGCTGAATCCTTGACCAGGATAGCTCCGATGTTGTGTTCTGCCATCAGTTCGAGAGCCTCGATGACCGGGCTGTCCTGATTTACACTGATTACGCCGGTAGCCTTGGCTGCCAGAATGTTTTTTACGGTATCCATTGCACAATCCTCCTCAAAGATCATTTCATCGCGGCAGTACATGTGCCAGCGCTTTCTGCATACGCTACGCTTGCATGCTCAATAATATGCATATACGGCTCAGTACGCAAGTTCATAATATTGCTGACTATATATTTCAGTTTACATATACCAAAGAGGGCTTACAATGCCTGAGTGTTTATCTCATCTAAGCAAGGATACAGTACTGGAGGCTTACTATGAGAACCTTGAAAGCCAAGATGCTGGCGAGTTTAGCACTGTGGGTAGCGTGGATGCTGCTTACAGCCCCGTGGAGCAACCAGGAAGCCATAGCTGGAGCTGTCGTGGCCCTGCTCGTCGCCTTCTTGCCACTGTTCCCCGCATCGCCCCTTGGAGACCTGCGGCTCACCCCCAAAGCGATTGCATACGGATTTGCGTATGTTTTCGTGTTCATAAAGGCTCTGGTGCTTTCCAACTTCGATGTGGCATTCAGAGTGCTGCACCCGAAACTACCCATAGATCCGGGCATAGTCAGGGTAACGACGAAGCTGAAGACACCGCTGGGCAGGTTGCTCCTGGCCAACTCCATCACGCTGACGCCGGGCACCATAACCGTGGAAATGCGTGGCGAGGACATCTACGTACACTGGATCAAGGTGGCGGCGACCGATCCCGAGAGCGCGACGGCGGCCATCGTAGGCAATTTCGAGAAATATCTGGAGGTGATCTGTGGCTGAAACGGTTTTCAGCATCGCTACCGCCATAGCCGTGCTCGGGCTCGTCCTTTCAGGCTACCGGTTCCTCAAAGGGCCCTGGGCAATAGACAGGACCGTGGCACTCGACGTGATGACCATCATCACGACCTCGCTGATCGTCGCCTTTGCACTGTTCTCCGGCAGGCGCATCTACGTCGACGTGGGCCTCGTGTACGGTCTCGTCGGTTTCGTTGGCGTCGTAGCGCTGGCACGCTACCTCGAAGGAGGCTTGTGATGATGGCAATCATAGGCGCGTTCACAAGCCTGGTCGGAGCTCTGTTCTTCCTGCTGTCCGGCATAGGCCTCATCCGCATGCCAGACGCGTTCAACCGCATGCAGGCAGGCACCAAGGCTACCACCCTGGGTTCGATACTCTTCCTTATAGGTATAGGACTGCAGGAGCCCGACTACCTTGGGCGTACCATAATCCTGGTCGTGTTCATAGTTCTGACCAACCCGGTCAGCTCCAACGCGCTGGCGCGGGCAGCCCACGGCTACCGCAAGCACATCGGCGCAAAGATGGTACCTGATGCCCTCGCGGAGGCCAACGAAAAGACCGCCGATGCTGCGGCGAAAGACGGCTCTGGCAAGGAGGCTGCCCATGTTGATTGATGTGGCGATCCTGGCCATAGGCGTCTTCATGATCATCACGGCCATAGCCGCGATGGCGACGAAGAGCCTCCTTGTATCGATACTGCTGTCCGGTGGCGTGAGCCTCGCGGCCAGCGTGGTGTTCCTCCTCATGGGAGCCCCGGACGTGGCGATGACCGAAGCCGCCATCGGCTCCGGCCTGACGACGGTGGTGTTCCTCTACTCCCTGGCCCGCTCGAAGCAACACGACCACGAGGATTCGTCTGAGAGCGTCGAGAAACCGGTTGAAGGCATCGGAGGCGCGGTATGATGCGGAAAGTCATGGTAATGCTGGCCCTGGCCGGCTTCGCCTTCGCGTTGCTGCCTCTGGCCTTTACAGCCGGCGTGGTTACAGAACCCGGGGCTTTGGCGTCAGCCTACCTGCAGGATTCACCGAAAGATTTCGCAGCGGCCAACGTGGTCACGGCCATCGTCGTGAGTTACCGCGGCTTTGACACGCTGGGCGAGGTGGCGGTGCTGTTCGCCGCCACGGCCGGCGTCGGAGCGCTGCTGACCAGGAAGCGGCTCGGGCTCGGGCATGCTGAAGAGCCGAAAACCGAGGCCACCGAGATACTCATGACGGCGACCGGGCTCCTCACGGGCCTCCTGGTCATGTTCGGCGTGTACATATTCATGCACGGACACCTGACCCCTGGTGGCGGGTTCCAGGGTGGCGTGGTGATAGCTACTGCGGTGCTGCTCAACCTGCTGTCTTCTCCCCGCTCACATCTTGCGCATGGCGTGATGACAGCGGTGGAATCACTCTCCGGTGCGGCCTACGTGGGGCTCGGACTCCTGGGTGCTTTTCTGGCTTACGGCTTCCTGGACCCGCGCGCCTTGCCGCTCGGGGAACTCGGCAGACTGGTCAGCGCCGGAGCGATACCGCTGATCTACTCGGCAATAGGCCTCAAGGTAGGCGCGGAACTCTCAGCCATCCTTGAAGCCCTGAAAGGAGACCGCGCATGAACCTCCTGGACATGATAAGCAGGATCAACCCGGTCGCAGCCTCGGGGGCGGTACTCGTGCTCGTGGGCCTCTGGGGCGTGCTCTCGCGGCCTAACCTGTTCAAGATAGCGGTGGCGTTCTCGGTCATGGAGACCGGCGTCAACCTGGTCATCCTGTCGGTGGGCTACATACGCGGAAGGACAGCGCCAATCCTGGACTCGGCCGCCGACGCGAAAACCGCCGTTGCCCGGATGACCGATCCCGTGCCGCAGGCCCTCGTCCTGAC